>Ga0065720_1019386_pt1 | contig 27083 bp, 29 predicted proteins | sample Thericmetagenome_FD_59107 | JGI IMG/M metagenome (GOLD analysis project Ga0065720, IMG submission 59107) | Thermophilic microbial communities from the Joint Bioenergy Institute, California, USA of rice/straw/compost enrichment - eDNA_2 v2... | ecosystem: Engineered > Solid waste > Grass >... | reverse complement strand
TTTTTGCCGCGACAGCCACTTGTCTATCAAGACGTTGCTTGCTAGACAGTTGGCTGCGGGACTCTGCTAGTCTAGCGCAGCTCGCAGTTAGTTCTATGAGCTTGGAAGTGTGTTGGCAGAGGCAACCTTACAGACGGTGAACCTTAGCTACCTGCGTCTGTCTTGTCCATAAGTGGTCGATTTTGTTGCAAGAGCTCGCCGTCGGGCCCAGACAGAACAAAACCACCGACTGCGATCTCGGGGTCCAAAACAGAAGATGTGGCACCCTTGTATGGTAGCAGGCAGCGTTCATGATGTGCTACGAACCCAGTGTTACTCCGTCAGTCAGCAGTTCACCCCAAACTCGACGTTGATGAGGAAGCGCGGGATACACAGGTACGTACTCTCCCATGTCCCCGGTTGCATGGCCAATGGCATTTTGGAGATCGGGTTTTGTTTCCTGCTGCAGGGCTGGGCTGTCGCTCGCCTTGTTCTTGGCACACGAGCGACTAGCCGAAAGAAAGATGCGTAATCATCAGATCAGGCAGGTCAACGCGGCCGGAATTTTTTCATCACCGCAGCTCTTTGTGGCATCTCACTGTCTCGCTGCTCTCCAGACACCGTGGAAGTATTGAAGAGACTGTCATTACCACGATACAATTTGTCTCTATCCAAACTGTTGTCTCCCAGCGCGAATTGACATTGCTATGGACGTCATCGGTATGTCTTGATGTTGGATACGGCGATCGCGTTTCCCCAGGGCGCGCAGCTGGAACGGGGAAACCAAGCGAGCGGCGAGCGGCAGGCCGAGACGGGAAGCGTGGGTCCCTTGAGTTTTCATTACGAAATGGCTTCTCAAGAGCCGCAGCCTCAGGAACACTTCCATCCATAACGTTGGGGTCGCGATCAGCCAATTAGCAAACAGGATCTTTCTTATCTCAGACCCACCGGATTTAGTGGGTTCCTAGCAAGGTCACCCTTGCACGTTTACTGAGATAGAGATAACAGACTCTGTGATACTCGCGAATATTTGAATCACGGCACTGACTTAAAGTTTTGCAATGAATAGCTTTGTGTAAGACGCCAAATTAAGTCAACCAGGCCGCTGTCGTATGTTGCAACGCCCGAGCCATAGGAAATGAGAACACGCCACCCTGAGAGCGAACTTCATCCCTCAGCCAACGGTTATCCACGCCAAGAACGTCCTCCACGTGACTACGGTGTACGCATGACGATGACGTCCACGCCGTCCACCCTCGTGAAAAAATCCTCCCACGCGCGGGCCCACGGTCCCCGACCCTGGGGCTGTGTCGCGCGGAGATGTGCAGCACCCATGGCAACCCGTGTACCAGGTTCCTGGCCGCGACGAGTTGGAGAAAAAGAGCCAAGGTACTGCGCGCGGTTTAAACGTCGCCCTTTGTGTCGGTTTGCCGTTTCGGGCTCATAAATGCCTAGACATTGGCTGCCCGAGGGAAATTCTGTGGAGAAGCTGCTGAGGCAGCGCGGCACTTTCTTCCCCACACCATGGAACATGCCAAAAAATTTGCAAACAGATACCAACCTTATCTGGACCCGCAGCCAATGAGAGTCGACGGCCGCGACGACGACTCGCCAAGTGCCAAAAGTTTGCTCGCTTCGCTGTTCATCCTGCTCCACGGCCGGACTATACTCAAGCCTGCTGGCCGTTAATCATGACGTCTTTGCGCTTGTCGACTGTTTCTTCTGACTCTAGATTCGGATCAAGGGAACAATGATATTGTGCGAGATGGCAGATGAGGAAAACCGTGATCAATATGGTTTTGGGCGCATTCCATCAAATGTTGGGTGCTGCGCGCCTATAACCCTAACCCTGACGCCAACGGTTCCCAGCCCTACAGTCTACACTCACACCCGATGCCGACGACGCTCTCCACACCAGCAGATACGGTTCCTCCCGATCCGCCCCCCACCGACAAGCCTTCATCCGGCAGTCTCGGCTGTCCGGCTGCCGAAAACGGACGGCACGTCCGCACGCCGGATCGGAGCAGGGGACCACCGGTTTCAGACGCGTCGACGCGACCGACTCGGTGCGCAGCACGACCACCGCCAGATGAAAATTCGAGTCGTAGAAGTGTTGGGAGCGTTAGCGTCATCCAGCGCGCAGTTGTGCATTTTGGGAACTTGGGGTTGTCCACCATTTATGGAGAACTTTTCCAGAGAATTTCGGGGCCCTCCAATAAGACCTCGCAACTGCGAGGAACGACGGCCTTGAAGATGACGACATTTTGATGCCCAAGTTCAGCATGCCTTAATTTCTGGAGCCGTAGTTTACAAGTTTCCCACTTCCTGATTGTCTTGATAGTGGCTAGTTAAGCTCGAGATGGCCGATTTGGAAGCAAGAGAATATCCTCTGGGCGGGCTCTGTACCTCTTGCTCGCTCCTTGGTAAAATCGCCATCTTGACGTCCTGATACGCACACACTCTGCCAAGTCAAGATTAACACCAACCTCCGGTTCCGTAACAAGGAAATTCAAGGACTGTACACTACATCATATTCCTCCCGGCACTCTCCCGGACCCAAAACAGAACGCCAAGGCAGCCAGCAGGCCCCCCGCGGGCATGTTCATCACCGACCGCATTGGGCCTCCCAAAACGGCGACGTCGACCGATGATTATCTCCAAAAAAAAGAGCTGCATAAACTCGCTCATTCTGGATCCTAAAGATGAGCAGAGCCAAGAGCCGCCGTCTGCTCGAGCTGAATGAAACTATGCTCATCAGCCTCACCGACACTAGATACGAACACCGACCCAACCAGCTTGGCAAGCGTAGCGTAGTCCGAATTTTTTTTTTCCCTCTCGAAACCATCTCTATTATTATTAAGGTTTCGTTGCTCTGGCGTCATCTTCACGGGGATGGAGGGACGGATCGCGGCCCATCAGACGATGACGTTGGATAACTACTCGTTTTTTGTACCCACTGAAGCAATGAAGTGGGATCGGGGCCCGGAGACTCCAGAGTTACCCCCTGGGTCGAGGTAGGTAGGATCGGTACCTGCATGAAACATGCATCACTTGCGGCACGCCGTCACTGATAAGTACGGATTCTGGATACGTGTGATGTCTGCCAAGCTCCATTTCGCTCCGGCGCGTGTCCTCCACTTCCCGTCGGTTTTAAATTCTAACGGCCAGCCTGAAAGAGGCCCTTTCTCTTAGCCTATCTAGTGGATGAGGCGGCCGCAGTGAGATAGAGAGAGAGTAAGAGACCCATCGAGAAACATCCGTATGTGAGATCGGAGGGTCTGTCTCTTATCTCGCATCGGGCGATCGCGTGACAGCCATGTGTGTAACGCCAGCCAAGACAGACAACATCGCGCCTTACATGCCATAAACTACACCAGAGACTGGGACGTTGGTGAAGTTGGTGATAAGACTAGTCAGATGAGTGCTGAACAGTCGTACATTTCAAATGGCTGGTAAATAGCCGAGGAAACTACCTACGAGTATGTAAATCTCTGTAAAGGGGTATCTCCCGACATACGTACCTAGATGGAGTAGACCATTCTTCTGCTTAATTCATCATAAACCCGACGCCTCGGCAGGTGACTCTAGCTGAAAGTAGCAGAGGAAACCAAAGAGCAGCTGAGAATTTTAGAAGCAAAAAGGGGTGAAAGGGGGACGAAACAACGCCAACGCCCATGCTATGCCATCCTGTCCCAACCATTGCCGTCCCTGTCATTCGTATGTCCGTTCATCATCCATCATGCTCATTACCATTACCCACACCCGTGACCTTGCCAAATCCCGAACACTTAAGCACAAGTGAACAAATGCAGCCAGTACAAAAAAAACAGCCTAACAATTCTCAGAAGATCATTAGCTCATCTTCGCCTCCAGGCCTGCTCCTCGCAAGCTCATACATCAACAAGGTATGATCTTTATAATGTAAGATCAACCTCCAAAGAGCAGGCCAACTCTGCCCGGCTCTGGCACCTGCTGAAGGCGCCAACCTCATCCCCGGGGCACGCATATGCGGCACGGGTGAACACGCCACGCCGATGAGAGAGCACAACGGCCTGAGCATCCTCTCTTCCTCTTCCCTGCGAGGCAGGACACGGTCAACGCGGAAAGCGCGGCGCACAGGGACCTCGTGGATGTGCTTCTGCGAGCTTGTCGGGGTGAGCAGAGCCACGCGCCCTGTGGGCGAGCCAGCGATAACGAGATTCAATTCAGGAACACGCAGCAACATGCTGACGCGTTCAGTGTAATGCGAACTAAAATCGTAAGGGAATGAAGGAAGATAATTTGTGTTTGAGAGCTTCAGGGGTGGTTGATGCGGAAGAAGATGTCGGAAGTCGACCGTTGACATGGTTTTCTTGAGCGGGCGGAGACGAATGTCAGTTGGATTGCCAATCAAAAGATGAAAGTTCTTGGTTAAGTGTGGCGAAAGTTCTGCATCGGCAAATGCAATCGGCCGGACGGCCCTCCTTCGCTTCACAAGCCCATTGGTGCTGAAGCTAGTCCAATCCTCTTCCGTTTCTAAGGTGGTGATCTCACCGGATAGTGGGACGATAACGCGCGCAAGCCGAGAATCATCCAGCTTCTCCAGGCTTTCTTCAGGGAGCGATTCATCGGGAGATAGACTGCTAGAGACTGGGAATTCCGACACGGCTCCACATTCAGAAGCTAGCTCGTCATCTGTCTGTACCATCGTGTCTTCATCCTCATCAACATGCTCATAGCCAAAAGAGTCATCGGTGTCTGACAATTCATCAGCATCTGAGTGATCTGAAATCTCACCCTCACCTCCGTGATGTAGTTTGGAGGCGTCATCGTGAAGTTGTATGAAATTGGTATGAGGAGGACCTGGACGGTCACGAAGAAGTCGCCGAACGTCACTGGACAACTCTTTGATGTACCACAACCCACAAGTAATGTCCAGGCCTCCTTTGGCATCAGGTATATCGTCGGGAGGCGGCCTCAAGGCTACCTCCTTCGCGGGGAGCCCCAGGCATTCACGGATATTGTCTGTCGGTCGGAAAGCGCTGTCTGGGAGCACCATAATGCCCCAACCTTCGGCACGGCGCCTGGAAAGAACCACGCCATTAGCGACTGCTTGAGTCAGTCCTCCTGGGTAGGGCCAGAAAGAGTACCATGTATTTTCTGCATGGAGGTACGGTGCGTCCATCTGGTTACGCAGCATGATTGGCTGGGCACCGATCGTCCAGATATCCAACAACCAGACATTTGCCCAAATGTCGATGGCAACAACTTTTTCCGCTTCACCATGCTCGTCGTCCAAGAAGGAAATATTGGGGATGTTGTGGCCTTTGCTAGACAAATTCATCACAATCCTCCAGGTCCTGTTCCGCGATCTGAGATCACTCTGCAGTTCCTGGTTTTTTTGATCTGTACTTGCGCTTGGCCTCTGAGAAATGGAATCATTCACAGCGCCGTTGCGTCTGAGGGCGAACGCGAAGACAGTCACTTCGTACTGATTCGAGCTGACAGCAATTAAGCGGGACTGCTTGTGAATTGCTATGCCCCATGCGGTTGACTGTACGTTGTCATGGAAGAAGGGCTTCGGTACAGGAATGGAGCGACGCCGAGCCTTTGTTGGACTGCGGTTTTTAGCCTCGTTCGCTTCGATGTAGGAGATTATGGTTTCAGAGTAGTAAGCAACCACATCTCCATCATCATAGGCAGCCAGTACAATTTCAAGGTTGCCAAGATCGCCCACAATCAGATGGTTGATTTGGTGGGGACGGTTGCTGAAGACGGACTGTCGACACAAACTGGCAAATTGAGAGGCTGATGGGGAGAGAATTGCTGAAGGAGATGAAGGCAGAATCTGCGGCCCTCGCCGGGGCTGGTACACATAAATGCAGGACCCATAGGCGACAAAGTAAAGCTGTGGCAGCAGTTAGCCACCATTCGACTCGGTAGTTTAAATCTTGACGTACGTTGAAGTGTTGCGAAAGCGCCGTCAGGTTGTTCCTGGCCGACGCGATGCGCGGGAAGTTTCCGTTCGGGGAATTCGAGGAATTATCCGACGCGTCACCAGCAGACGAGTCGAATGACTCCTCTTCATAGCTGTAGTCGTCGTCAAACAAACCCTCGTCTGTATCTTCGTCTGTCTCTGAGTTGAACTCTTGGAAGTCCAAGTCCGCCCAGTCATCGGTGTCGAAGCCTTGCATGAGCCAACTGCGAATACCGGGCCTCACCTTAGGACCGAACTGGGGGAACAAAGGTATCAATCAGCAAATCGATCGCGGGAAGATACATGAGCATGAAAATCAACAACATAGAAAAACAACTTACCCGGTCCTCTGCAGTCTGCACGTAGCAGTTAGGGCCTACGTAGACTTCGGGGTAGACTTCCTGGGTATCTGCACTGTCCGATGCCATTATGGTCGCGCTACGCTCCGTTGCCCGCTGCGAAGTATTCTCTATCTCCACAGATCATATCTTTGCGTAATGAATGAAAGCGTGGGTTGCTTGCTGGAGAATGCGCGCGCAGTTAAATATACCGGGTGCAGGTAGACGCGCGAAAGTTGGAGGCTTGCGGGAGCTTGCGAAATGATCAGTCGGTTGTGGGAGTTGAAGGAGGGGACCATCCGATAAGATAGCCACACGGAGGCTCTTATCGATAAGGATACAAGATCAAAATAACGACGTCATCGTGGGGTCAGCACAACGACAGCTTCGTCAAAGTCAGGTAAGCATGCAATTGGTCCATGACAAATCGACAACATGAGCAGCAAAATGACAAAATTCAAGTTTTATCTCGCTAAGTGGTAACCTAGCCAACAATTAATGCATTCTAACTGATGTGACAGTCAAGCAACAGATCCGTGGTTAACATGGAGTTACAGTGCTACCGACTGCTCAACATTATAGCTGCCCAAGGGTTTTATCACGGGCCAACTCAACTGAATCTGCAACCAGACCACGGGGTGTCCAAAAAAAAGTACACTGGTTAGTGAGGCCTCTCAGCTGTTCAACTTCGGTCGCCCATTATCTCCGTAAGATCTTTCAACCGGTAGTCCAGCACCGGGGTCATCCAGTCATCCTCCACCAGCGAATACATCTCCCTCTCATCCTTCTTCCGGTTCACCTTTCGTGGATTCAATGCCCAATACCCAAAATCTGCATCTACTTCCTTTAGAAAGCGCACCAAGTTTGCCCAGTAGTTCGCATCCCCCTTATTAGGATGATCTGGCGCTCCAAACTCCCCTACCCACACGGGCGCAACGTCGCCCTCCAGCAGATAAGCCCAATTCTTCCGCATGGATCGCGCAAACGACTCGTAGGAGCGCCGAGAATAAGAGCCCTCAATACTGCCCCATCCGCTCCACGAGTACACATGCGCCTCGTACACCACGCGGTTGGGCACAGCCAGCATGATGGGGCGTTTAGCCACTCCGGAGAGGTCATTGTTAGACTCAGTGCCGCCGACGATGATCAACCAGTTGGGGTTGAGCTTGAGCAGTGCGTTTCCGGCCTTTTCTGCTGCTGCTGCCCACTTTTTCCAGGGCATGGTGCCCCAGAGCCCGCGGACCTCGTTGCGAAGGTCGGCTCCGATAACCAGAGAATTGTTGACAACGCGGCTCATCACTGTCTTCCAGTGTTGGATCCATTCCTCTTCTGTCTGTCTGACCCGACAGATTGACTTCGGCAGGTAATCATTCGCCCAGCCAGTATCGCACAAGTCTAAACCACAACACCACGTCGCCCGCGTGATATGGTTATTGACAATCACGGCAATTCCCTGCACGGTTAGAGCCTCAGCCACGGCAATAAATACATCCAGCGCCCTGGCACCCAGCAGGTCTGGGTTCGCAGCAACAGTCTTGTTTTCAACGACCGGATTTTCGATGACCATCTCATCGCTGTACGGTAAGCGCACCGAATTGAATCCCATGCGCCGAATCGCGAGCGCAATCTCGTCGCGGTGCCGAGTGTCCAGCCCGCCAGGTACGAACAGTTCGTCGGAGCCTCCATACCAGTTGATGCTGGCCAACTTGAAGCGGCGGCCTGTTTGGTCGACGATGTAGCGCCCCTTTGTGCGTAGTGGCAGCTGGTAGGGCGGGGAGGTCGAGTCCAGGAAGGACTCGGTGATAGGCTGGGGCAGGGATTTTCGCTGGCTGAAGAGGAGGGCTGCTCGGTCGGGTACCCAGCGAACGGAGAGTACTGCTTCGACGCGATATATGTGGAGGAAGAGGACACTTGCGACTGCGAGCAGGGCTAGGAGCAGCCACCGCTTAACTCGGTTTCTCATTGTTGGTTTGACAGGCAGGCTAGCGCCTTGTAAGCAGGTCCTCACAGTATATTAGATAAATAAGTGCGTAGACACCCGGCCAGCAGCTGTATCTGGAGAGCCATAGAGGGACGAAGGAGTTGTCGGGCTCATCCAAAGCTTGAGGAATAGAAATCCGGTGGCCAGCCAAGCAATAAAAGGTAAGTATGCTGAAAATAATGGGTACTTTCAAGAGATGCAAGGATAGCAATAGAAGCAAGTTGCTTAAGCCTAAACGGTTCCCGATCACAAGCCAGTAATCTGGCCAGAAGCTATGCCGCCGCTCCTGTGCAGTACTTAATGCTACCCGCAGGTTGAGCGGGCGAAGATCTCCCATAGAGTTTTAAAGTTCTAAACCGTCAGCGGCCCTTTGTTGGTCTGGCCTCAGGTCAAGCATCGGCAACCGTATGTCACCTGGGCAAGACCGACGGTGAAGTGGCCTGGACTGTTCCAAGGGAAGCCTCGAGTGCAGCACCTGTTGCCCCAGAAGGTCACCCAAAATGGTCCCTGTCGGTGGCTCTGGTGACTTAATTGATGATTCCTAGAAGCCTGGCCGATTGACAGCGCTCAGCCACCTCCTATGGAAGTAAGTACCTCAGGCAATAAAGAACAACTGCAAGGAACTTTGGCTACAAGTCTTGGCAAGGGCACTGGCATATTGATGGGAGCTTTGAGTAAGACTACTTATTGTTGGATCTCTCTCGATCGACATCTTCTTCACAAGCAGCTCTACCGCTACCAAAATAGAGTGCTATATCAAGCCCTGGGTATCGATGCTTGACGTCTTTTTTAAGGCCACCGGAAAGCTACAACCTGACATGTCTGGATGTGGCTCTTAGATACCTCCGATACTCTGGTCTTCTAACAGGCTAGCAGCCAGGATAATTCATTATCAAGGTGGCACAAGCACATACACCAAGTAATGCTCATCAAACCAAGATCCGGTGGTGTTAAATTGTAACCAAACATTTGCCGCCGTCCAACATTCCCAAGCCGTGGATGGTATCATACATATGCAGCGGGTATTATAGACAAGAGCCCCCACAAAAACTTCACTGACCGAAAAAAATCTTCCCACGTAGAAAGAGTGCCCTACATGATAAGACGCACGATGTCGGACATCGTGGATGCCCGAGTCAAATCACTCCCTCGCCGCTCTAATCCCCTACTCGGCCTCTCCGGAACTTGCATGGTGCTGCATGCCGCCCTCCCGGCCGTAATCATCGGTGACTGGTCAGCCCTGCCGGCCCAGGCCAGAGCAATTGGTCGGTAGAAGGCTTCCAACCCCTCCCACCACTCCTGTTTCCCACATTGGCAGCTGGGCCCGCATCATCTCATGCTTCCCCATTCAGGCAAGGGAGAGCAGAGTAAGGCTCAAACCTGCATGCTTCATGCTTCTGCATTCTTGCCTAACTGTCCGGGCATATCCTTCAGCCAGTCCTTCTTTCGATTTCCCCAAACGCCAGCCTGGTCTATCCTCCTTTTTGACCCCGCTGATATTCCATATCCTGACCTATTCAACCGACCAGAAAGGAAATTCATTGTTGAAGCGAGTGCTATGATCTCGTCTATAGCGATTGGGACGTGACGCCCTGGAGAAAACAGGCGTTATATACAACGGTCCGGTGAAAAGGTAAATGTGTAAGCTGAATCAAAACGCGGTTGGTAGTTCGGCAGCGCCTGTAGCCGCTTGCTTGTGGTTACACGTTCGGCGGATTGGCAACGACTTGAACAAATGGCCGGAAAATTAGATCATTTACGGCCTCGTTTGGCCATTCAGACCTTGTGCATGCCCAGTGGATTCACATAACCGCCGGGTCCGGCGTTCGGTGGGGAATAGGGTCTCGCGAACGTTTCGGAGGGATCCCATCTGACCGACTGTGGCGGACGCGGACTCGAGAATGACCTCACGGGGGCGTTGTACCGCGCGGTCTGGCCGAAGAAGTCGGGGGTACGACGCCCGCTGTTGCCGTTGTTGTTGTTGTCGAGGATATTGTTCCGCACATAATCGTTCTGACGCGCTGGGCCCCCCACCGGCGACGACCTAGCGTAGGTCGGGGACAGAGGAGTCACTGCGGATGGTGTTACTGAACTGTCCATGGTCTTCCCGGAATCCCGGGACAGCATCTCGTACGAACGTGTATCTTTCTTAACATCATCCAGCCGAGCATCGACTGAGACGAATTCCCTTTTGTTCCGGTTGGGAACAGAAATGATGAGATCACGCCATCCCGTAAACATCGACCAGCGGCCGAGGAAGAAGAGAAGCCAGATGCCGTTCATCTGTACACAGTGTTAGCAACCCATCTTATGGACAGTGTATAAAGGCTCAAGTGGTGTACCCCTAGCAGGAACAAAACAGCGCCAACCGTCGGCATGTTGACCGCAAGTGCACTGGCTTCGTTAAGGCACGCGTTCTTATCGCCTTTGTTGGTGATGAGGCAGAGCGCCCAGGGGAGCGCGACTCCTGGATTCTGTTTAACTCGTTCTACAGTCGTGTCCTGATAGACGAAAACGATTGAAAAGAAGATAACGTCGGCAATGATGATGAGCACAATGGCAATGCCACGCCACTGAAGAGCAATAACGCGTCGAACACGACGGTAGGCCTGCTTCGGAGTCATGGTCCGGATGCTGTTTGTATAGGAGGGCATGCCGGAGCCTTCGGTCGAAGCACTGTTGTCAGCCAGCGAGGCGAGGTACACCTTAATGCAGTAGCCGAACGTCGTCATCTGGATTATGATGGTCAAGCCGGCAAAGACCAGTAGGGGAACCCAGAGGTCGGCCAGACTGTTCTTGTGGTTGATGTGGCACGTGGCGCCGTAGCGGAACGACACGCCGCTCAAGAACAGGGCGCACACAACGCCGACTGCGGGGATGCCCCAGCCGAGGGCCTGCGAGAACCACATGAAATTGCGCCCGACGACGAGCTGCCAGCAGATCTGCAGGTGCAGCGACAAAGACCGCAAGAACACCCACATCACGCCGGCCCAGCCGCCAACGATGAGGAAGAAGCCTGAGACGGCACAGATCGAGCTTGTGCTCATCGAGTGTGGCGTGATAGCGTCGTAGCATTCTTCGGGCTTCGAGGCCAAGGGGATGACGAAGCCCAGCTATACCACTTAGTATCCTCATACCGACAAGGTTAAAAACAAGGGCACAACGTGAAACTTACGTTCATCAGCAAGACTGCTGTAGTAAGGCAGATACTCAGGTAGTGCCGGAAGGTCTTGTCTACCGGCAGCACGGCCCATGAGAGTAGGAGGAAAATGCAGCAGACGCTGCCCGCAACAGCGACCCAGTTGGCCGCCGTGCTCATGGCGGTGAATGAATCAGGATAGGCCCATTGTGTAATGGGGCATGGTAGGCAGCAAGTGAGGTTGCCCAGGGGCGAGCATATCCTCCCGTCCACGACTGGAGCGCGAGTCAGCAGTCCGAGCTAGCCAGCTGGGGGTCAGATGGAGTGTTTTGTTTACTTACAGCCTTCATTGGTGAAATATTCATCGGAGAGAAAAGGCGCGGGGCAATCCATCGTGATCTTGGCCCCTCTGGGCTCTTTCAGCCTTCCAACACGTCACTCAACGTAATCGTTACCCTCACAGTTGATCCCAAAATCGATGGCCTCAGTCCGACCGTCCCTCGAAACCCAGCTCCAAGACCCGTATCAAGCCACGCACAATCACCAAATCGGTTGAAGTTGAAGAATTGGCAGCGATAATCGGTCCTCGTAGTAAGAGCTATGCGCTCAGCACGGAGTCATGAATCCATTCCAACCCAAACACACTGTTACTCGAATCTGGCAAGGAGGGATGTGGGATGTTATCGTGGAATTGATTGTGTCGCCAAAGGAATAATTACAACTCGTGTCTTGATCGTTTGTGTCGATATTCGAGTATGGTGTGTCTGCTTCAGCGGTGATGCTAGAATCAAGGCGTCTCCAGGGCAGCCCGAAAGAGCGGATGGTGGTCTTTCGATGAGATAGAAGGCGAGATCTACACGTCAAAACAGGGAGCGACTTCGAGGAGACCGCCGTAAGGTTACATACAAGGTGAGGCAGAAGAGAAACAAAGAGAGTATGAACAAGAGGTCAGGGAAGGGTAGTGGAGGGGGGTGTGGGACATTTGTAAGGTAGGGTGCTTTACAGAAGGTGAAGCCCCGGAGGAGACGACGGAGAACGATGCGACGCTACACCATAATGGAGGATGGGCCTCGATGGGACCCGGCCGGAGACCACGGTGCATTGCCATGGCCATCATCCATCATGGACCGTGGGCTGGGCTTGTGGACTTGTCCTCGTGGGCCCGCGGTTACTACAGTGTGGATGGCGGCGCCATCGCATCGAGTCGAGATCTGGCGCCCTCGCCTACATGCCGGCTAGCCCAGCTACGACAAGACGAGGAAGAACTTCATGGACCGTGGAGGGGGGTGTGTGTGCGATGTGACGTGCGTGGTGTGTGCGCGTTGGGTCGCCCCATGCATTTTCACTGGTTACGCCGTTGTTAGGCCACATTGGCGAGGAAGAAGCCAAGCACCGAAGCTCCGTCCTGCAACATCCAATCGTCCAACTGTCGGCCATTTCCCCAATGTGGACCGACCTGCAAGGGGCCAGACGGAAGACACGACCTAGTGAAAAGGGAGAAGGGCTCGGAGAGCTTGCGATGAGGACTGTCGACCGCACTACTCCGAGGTTGGATCGAAGCTGCAGCCCTTCTCTGATTGGCTGCTAAGGGTCTGCCCGTGCAACCAGGGTCCGAGTGGGTCCATCAAGGTCCCAGCAGGGGCTCCGTCGGTCCCAGCCTTGATGGTGGAGTAGGAGGGGCTGCGGGAAGGTCAAAACGTGCAAGACGGTTGCCAGACGACCCCCTGCTCGGAAGTCAAGGCGCAGGCTTCCTGCCCTATCGGGCCAGTCAGCGCAGGCCTTGAGGGTTTTTGCTCGCTGCTGGCTGACTGCAGCGGGCGGCCCCCCTGTCTTGGCCTCTTCGGGCCCTGCCTGAGGAAAACCTGGTCCACCGGATTGCTTGGCTGGTGGTGCTCAATCCCGTTCCCGCTCTTGCGCCATGCTCTCTCTCATTCGTCAACGTTCGTTATGGAATGCCCATCGACTCGCTGTTTTCAAGTGTTCAATCTGCTTCCTGGCTGACGCATTCGCACTGTCTGAGGTTCGAGTTTGACCTGCGCCGCCAACACAACTCGCTACCCGCTGGTGCGAATCTGCGATGCTGACAAGACCGTTGATGAAGAACCACTGCTATAGCCATCACCAAACGATGGTAACACTTACACAATCGATCGCAACGGATGCGATGAAGATCAGATTTGGTTGTGTTGCACCATCCATATCGCCCAGGCGATGGGGTCCTGATGATATGCTCGCCCCCTTGCACACACCACTGTCATCAGCTCCCAGGTGTCATGCAGCACGCAGTAAGAAGTAACGCGCCTCTCTCAAGGCTGATGACCTATCTATCGATCTGGACTGCGTGGCCTCCACGCCGACAGCTGTCCAGGCAATTGCCACCGCAGGAATCAAGCAGCTTTGCGACGCCGGCGCACAACATGAGCAACGTACATGTCGATTCGCCCGTCTCCGACGGGCAAGGCCGCACGTATGTCATCTGTATCCCGGTATTTAGGGAGGACAAGCATTGCTGCAACTTGGAACGATAGCGTTGTGAAATGCAAAGAGTCACAAGGAACATCTTAGTTGTCCCAAGACTCAATCCACGGCTTCTACGGCTTCATGAGAGGACGAGAAGGAAACTATCCAGTCCCACCTCTAGTGTAAGCGTGCCGGCCATAGCAGCCCAACAGTGAGGTCGCGATGCTGTCTCGGACGTCTCCGACTACCCAGCTGCATCTGCAAGTTAACAAGCCTCACGGTTCTAAAGTGTTCTGTCTCCCCGAAGGAAGCTAGCTGGAAGACGACGTCGCCACGAGTGGCGGCTGTTTCACAACGTGATTAGACGCCATCGCTTCCTCCGAGAGACTAGACGGATGAATGCAGCTTTTCCCGTGGCATCTTGGCTACCGAAGCACCGTGCTGACATCGCAGCTAATGTTCACACTACACTAGTTTCATAGGAATCCTACCTGTATATGTTCCGGATTTTCGAATTCGAGGTATGTCTGTGCGCGTCTCTTTCGGAATGCTGCTCCCGAAAGTCTGGGATATGTGTCGATAAGTAAGAACCCTACCCGGTTCGATGCTTAGACTGGTCAAGGAAGCCCCTATCTTCTTTTTGATGCCGTCTGACGATACACAGCGACCATTCGGGGCGTACGAAGAGATGAAGACCGATTGCTTGCTGATGTCAGAGCTGCTGAACTGCACCGATCCCGCGGTTCTTTTTCGTCCTCGCTGCGACTCATAGCGAGTGCTCAGGCTTCTGCTCGCCCGCAATCTCAATTGCTTAAACGCAAGGGCAGTTATTGTGCAGGTAGAAGGCTGATATCACAGCCCCCCAATCATCAGCGAGAGGTCGGACAAGAATAGGACTAAGTGCGTATGTCAATTCTTGAGTATCTGATTAACGATCGCCCCGTTCCTCCGGCATCAAGCCATTGCTGTGTAGCGGCCCTCAGCGATCCATCTGCCAGGCCAAGAGATGGCTTCTCACTATATGGATTACGCAGACGCCAACACAGTGTCAGACTTCAAAACCACGCTGTATTCGCTGTCCTTCCCCGAGCTGGCTGCGCCGCATCCGCTCTTGGCAACGTGGCTTGTACATCTCGGCGGTCTCCAAAATGGCAGGAGACAAAAGGCTTGGGGTTCCCCAAGGTCTCGTCGTTATCGTTGTCATCAAATTAGCCATCCTCGATGCTCGCCGACTATTTACTGCTTTGGTACATTCTTTGCTCCCCCGCTTATGTTGAGGACCAACAAGGTAACAGCAGCTCCAATCTTCTCAATGGCTAACGAACGGTCGAGATGGAGGATGTTCTCTGGAAAAACGACGAATCACAACTCGCTCAGCATTCCATGCGCCCCTTCAAAAGCACACCTCGCTTCGTTTGGGTGGGTAGGTGGCATGATGTGCCCCTGGTATCCAATGTGGGTAATTGTTATGGGTCAAAAAAGCCTGTGATTGGTTAATTTACCCATGGTGTGAAAATTACTGTATTAGGATGTATGTGACTGACGGTGGACTCGGTGTCGACATCCTGAGCTCGTGAAGTTTTGAGTTTTGAATCATGAGCTCGAACGAGATTCGCTCTCACAGTCGATCAGAGCATTGGTCGCAAAAGGAGAAAACATCACCATTCGAGCAAACACTGCGCGCCGATCAGCTGTTTTCGATGCGTTTGGGGTATCGCCGATCTCTCCAATTGCATCAACTGCATGGCTCCAAAGCCGGCGCCGACGGTCATCAAACCAGGCCAGGCTGGAAAATGCGGGGTTAGCTTCACGCCAATTCTAAAGATCTCAACGGTCTTGATGACCCTTGCAGGCTTTCACGAGGGAACGCCGCGGAATCTGGAGAGGCTCAACTCGCCATGTGAAGCCGATGCTAGACACCAAAAGCAAGATCACCGTCCACCTCTCCGCATCGGCGCCCCATCTTTGACCATCGTTGACAGCTGCCTGCACTTCCCCAGATTCCATTTCCCCGCGATCGACCCAACCGGCTGGATGGCGGCGTCACGAGATCGGGGAATGGGTCGAGGGGAGAGATCGTCGATGACGCTAGCAAATGGGCTTTGGTAACCGTCAATGTTCCAGATCCTGCACACCCAGTTTCTCCTCTTTTTTGTTTTTTTTTTCCAAATGTCGTCTTCTTTCTCTCGGGGTTACACCTATCCCAAACAGAATCTGCCTTGGTAATCGGGTCGCACAGCGGGCTGGATGCGACGGATGGAGGGACGGCAGATCTCATCCAGCACACAGCCAAGCAGATCCAGTTGCGTGGTCCGGGAACACCACGACTGCAGGTCTCTATGCGCCCACAGCATGAACTTAGCACGAACAACCAAGCGATCGATTTGAAGATATCACCTCCATGTACACTACACTAGCCAAGTGTGCTCAAGTCACCAAATACCGAGGGCTCCATGCCGACCCAGCAGCCGTCTTCCGTAAGACGATGTTTAACAGGTAAAGCAAGTCAGCTTCGGCAATGTATACATTGCGATCGCTAGCCCCCAAACGGCGGCAGACACTCAATTCTGTTGTGATGTCTGTACGAGTATTTTGTGCAGTAGCATCGCTGTCCCGTAAAGTGTGCCATTGACAAGTTTGATTTGTTGCTCTGGAAGTTTGTCGCTACCAACTTTGGGCGCATTAAGACGCCATATTATAGGGGACTGACCCAGTGCCGAGCTCTCACGCTGTCGAGAGGAAGAAGCGAGAAATTAATCCTGCATACGGCCTGTCGTTCAGCCATGCTTTCTCTTCCATTCTACCCACGCCTTCGGATGCTGCACTGCAGCACTGCTGACTTGCGGCTGGACAATTTCGTCTAAGTGGACCACCCGTACATTCGCTTCTCATCGCGAGCGTGCTTTTGGTTGACATGTACCATTCCAGCTTACCAGCAGTCTTGCGACCTTGGGGCTCTTGGCCTCTCCCTAAACGGGAAGGCAGCTGCGTGCGGTAATGACCGGAAGGGCTAGCAGCCGACACGCCCATTGTTATGCTCTTTGATATGCTGGTCACCAACAAGAACCACTTCTTTCTCATCGGAATCCTGGCTTTTGGTTTGCTGGAGCCTGGTTGTCAGCTTGCGTGGCAAAAGTTCCAGTGGAACGGATCCCCAATCGGCCGAAAATATAGGGTATAGGAGATAGAGGTAGATCACGAACACAGTTCGCTCATTGGGCATGTACCGTGTTCGCATCGAATCCCCCCTGAACCCTACAGGCAGCGGTTTCCACAAGTAATGCAACGTCTGGGTCGTCGGCGACTTGTGCTTGCACATCTTGCACGACCAACTGTCATGATCATGATCCGACCTCATTGCTGGTGCTAACAACTTTCGGTCCTCCGAATGCAGCCCGGTTTTGGGCATCCAGCTAGGAGACTTGACGGAGAAGATGCCCTGTCATGAGGAAATGCTCTCTGTTAAGCAGAAGCGCCGGCACGGTGAGCCGACCCAGTTCTCGGAGAGACGCCGAACGCCTAACAAGGATGTCTTCAACAGAGCTCGACACCAAGACAGGACTACTTTTTTGAAAACAGGCAAAATCGACGGCGAGGTCCTGTCAGTTGCGTTCCCAACAAAAGCTAACATCCGATTGTTTCGTACCCTGCATTTGTATGGAATCATGTCCCTTCGCACAGACATTGCCATTCCATTTCTGGTGCTGACGGCGGTTCGATGTTTCCTGAACACAGCGTCGTAGTGCATCGTTGTGAACGGCAGATCTCCCTTTAGACCTATGTTTCGCTAGCCGGTTGCCGAATAAGCAACCAAGGCCACTTGAACCATCAGCTTCCAACTTCGAATCGACAGCAGCCAACGGGCCCAATATAGTTCAGACAATGACGCTATGGCTCCTCTGAAGCTAAGGCAGAGCGAACTCCGTCATCACAGCTAGGAAAGGTCTCGTTACGATGGATCATGGAACCACGAAAACATTGCCAATAGTGTATGTAAGAGCTTCTGCCAATCTGTGGACTCGGCAAAGGGTCCTCATCCGCGCAACAACCGACACCTGTGAGACCCAACTTCTCAATGCTCGAACAGAAGGGTACAGTGCAAGTAGTGGTTTGAGACAGACTTCCCCGCGATTCTTTCTTGCTTTTTCTGATGGAGCCAGCTTTGCGGCCATTCTGTCTTCATCAAATTTCATATTTTTATTTTCCGAGAGACACTCTTCCTCGTGGCACCCTTCCTTTCTTCAGCCACCTCCCCTGCCGGTTTCCCGAGACATGCAGCATGGGATCATCACCACATCCTGGAAGATGGCGTCCGGGACGGGACGCGCTAACGGCTTTCGGCTCAAGGTCCGAAAATAGGGCAAGTCCAGGGGCGGAAAAAAAAAGTGACGCCAAAGCTGGGCATTTCTGTTCTTTGGCCTGCCAGTTTTTGCTTTTTCTCTTGTTTCCCTCGTGCGTCTCTTGTTTCCCTCGTGCGCGCAAAATCCGGGGACCTTGAAGTGAGGCACAACCAACTGGGCCTAGCTCTGTGGGGTTGGGGAACCCTTGCTTGAGTGGACCTTTTCACTGCGAGCACTGCTTGGGTGACCGGTTCTTCTCCACCTTTTCATCGCAACATCAAAGTCTGAGAGCAAAACATGGACTCCAGCACCAGGTCGCACGCCGGTTAGCCATCTCGGCATTCCATCTTCTCAAAATCCTTTCACTTGCCCCCCCCACTGACACAGAAGTTCTAGGTCAAATCCTTGCAGACAGGTTGTGCTCGAGCTGGATCTGATTGTGAGTTGGCATCACATTTCAGCGGTTACCTTATCGTCAAATGTTGGAATGGGACTGGCATCATGCATGCGTGCATCAGATCATCATAGCGCAGTCAAATCCCGGTTCGGTAGGTGCCCTACAATAAGCTCAAAACCGTTGTCTCAAACTCAAGCCTCCGTGACGTGCATGCATTGCATGGCGACAAGTTCGGCTGGGTCGAGGCTTTTAGATAGCTGGCGATCTAGCATCCACCCCGACGTGTGGACCATGGTTCGCTCCGAGCAAGAAGCACGTGCGTCGTGTGCGTCTAGTGTCGAGCCCAATGGCTGTTTCAAATGTCAATGGTGTTTGTTTGAGAGCTAGCAGCGCGCCCAAACAGGAAGCCAGCCACAATATGATGAGTGAAAGTCTGTGTTGTGGGTTTCCTTGACAAAGACCCAGCTTTGCCGCTCTTGTGCAGTGCCGGATCCTGCATCCGAGAAAGCCGGGGAGAAAAGTTCTCGAATGTCACCAAAAACTGCAGCGGGCGTTCTCGAAGTCTCAACCGTTTGCTGTAGGGCGGCTATTGGTTTGGTACCGTGTTGGCTAAATACAAGGTCTAACGCACTATCGTAATGACATTGCAACACCACATATCATGGCTAGCTACCCGCCGTCAGGGGTCAGATGCTACCGTTGTAGAATGGGCAGTCTTTCCTATTTTCCATGCTTGCAACCAGGCGTATCGAGCATATCCACCAGCTTTGGACAGCATTGGCAGACCGGCCAAGGCTTTATTATCACAGTTTCTGGCGGTTTTGACTGTCATCTAATAATTCAAATAGATGGAAACAAGTCGCCAATAACGCAGTTTATATATTTTGTTGCAGTTCGGCTACTTCATCCATCACGAGCACCTTGGGTTGTCGCAAACTTGACCTGAAAGAGCAAATGCCGAGGCCCACAGACCTGCTCAAGGTGCTTTGGAATTCTCTGCACATTGAGCAACTCTAATGCCCAAATAAAAAGAGGACATCTTTGAGATGAGACATGCCTGTATATGATTGATTTTGGAACTTGCTGGTCTCTCCGATACCGCGGGGACGGCAACCATTTGCAGCTCAACTTGACTTATCTCTCTGCTTTGGAGAGCGCATGAAAGGATAACCAGCGCATATCAACTGGAAGGAAAAGCACGGGAAATCTATGAATAAACCCTTCACGAGAAAAACGCAGTTGAACACCCGATGCGAATCCCTCAAACTTGTGCCCTTTCTGCCAAAAGGCAGAGTTTTGCTGGGTCAGTACCAGAGCAATTAATCATAATGGGTAGAATTGCCTTGAGGGGTGACACAAGAGCAAGAAAGTCAGGGCGGAGCTCTGGGGTTACATGCTAGGTTGAGATATCTCGGGGGAAAAACGTCTGGCTTAAGAAACATCAGAGAGAGGAGGAAGCATAACTATGAGCAGCGAACTCAAGAGAGTTCTGAGAAGATACCTAAACGTTTGAATGAGTATTTATCCTCAACCTAAAATGCAATGGAGAGTTTTATTTTGCATCTGCCGGAAGCACTTGACCTGCGAGAAAAGTGATGGGCTCTCAAGCATGAATGAAGAGGCATCTAAGCCACCCTTATCCATTAGTGTTACTACCTGTTTAAGCCGGTCTTTTAACAGAATATGGTTATTTTTATGTTCTCAGAATTTTTTTTGAAATCAATGTCCAGGTAGTTCATGGAATTTTGCTTCTAGACGAGCTATAGAATGGCACAAGCTGACTTATAAGAGCATCTACGTTGGAGAGTGTTTCGATGTATGGTCACAATACCTCCTAGTTTCAGAGCTCAAGCAGGGCATACATACTGCACCAGTGTTCATGACCTTCTCCTACATCCACTAATTTTCCTCCTTAACAGAACTAGAAGTCGCAGCTCAGACTCCTTGTAGATGTGATATGTCATATAGGCCGAGATTACAACTTGATAGGGTTGTTGACACCAAGCTTAAGGTGTTGTGATGGGTGTTCAGAAGTAAGCCTAGCCAACATTCAAGGAGTTTGTCCTTTTTAGCAGGTGACCATCTCTGGCTGCCAGCCTAACGGCGTGACTGATCCTCTATCCATTTACTTTTCCCGGGCAAGATAGAGAAGCCTCGCATTCCAAAGCTCGTTTTCTGGAAGTTGCTCCATATCACATGAATGGGGTTTCCGATTTGAGATCATCGTATAATAGAGCATCGCTCAGCAATACATTTCTGTTGAATCCCTGTCTTGAGTTTGCTAATTATGTAGTATATCTCTTCAGATATACTGACTTACTCTGGGCTTGTGGTGGGCTTGCTGCTTTGCAAGACCATTTTATTTTCTGGCTCAAGACAAGTCACAGGTCCTTAAGCCTTGGCCCGGTCAAAGTAATGACTGAGCATATGAGCTTCAAGGGAAGTACCAGATTTTTATGAGGTCTGATGATTTTATGTTGACTTTTTAGCAATCACATTTATCCTTGTGTTGCTAGAGAGAGGGAAAAGCACGAATATCAGGAGATCTTTGTGTTTTCACTATCTGCTATAAAAATGGAGTCCTGTGACACCATTCTGATATTCCTCAGAATAGTTTCCTTTTCTCACAAATCAATAAACGACCTTGGGGAATGGCTCAAGTTTGCACACGAGACTCGAACTATAAAATATTGGGTCCTGTTAGAGAAGAGAGGGTCTCTATATACTGCAGGCCTAATCACCCTAAAGCTTAGAGGTATGCTTGTTCATGTCGTCTGTTATATATTCCCGATCTGTTTCAGGTTCTTCATTTTCCTTTATCATGGTTCCACATAGAACTCCAAGTCTTGAAAGAGCTTCGTTTGAAGACTAATCCACTACTAGCAGAGTGCTAACATAAGCACGGAGAGCTGTTCACGTCACCTGAACCGTGATACCAGAGTTGTGAAACTAGTTGCAGTTACATTGGTCACAAAGGGAGGAAAAGAGGAGCACGTATCAGAGATCAGATTGTTAGCAGAATATCCTACAATTTCGAGATACGATGCTATGGTTTGAGAAGAAAGTCTCTTAGAGAGCTTAGTTATTTCAACGAGTTTCCGTTGTTGCCCGAGTCATTGACTGTGATCAGTTAGGAGTTGCTCGAACGGTAAAGTGAGTTCTAAGGCGGTCTTTAAACACAATACACAAACATAAGACCACGTAAGTTATTCCCCTATATGTTCAATTGGTGACACTACCGGATAGACTCCTGGATGAACAGCATGCCAAGTTTGGCAAGTTGACATAGAGTTGAAGTCTTTAGTCACCGTTTAAGCATGATCGGTTTGACTGGGTTCACATACAGCTACCCAGCCAGACTAGCAAGTAGTATAGAACAAAATTCAGACATTTTCATCATTTTAGGCCAGAAACCATAGGGTTGTGCTGATATATGTCAAGATCTTTAAGAGCCACAGCCTATACCATGATTAGTTGAAGTCTTAAACGAAAACAGCTGTGTCATATTGAATTTGGCTAGTATCTTGATGAAGACAACATTGACCTAGAGCCTGGAAATTGATAAATAGGCAGGTGTAGAAACTAATGGTAGCAACATTGTTTAAACAGAGTCATTTGACACATTTGGAGAGGAAATACACAACAAGGTGCTGTCAGCGTAACGATCCAGACAGACCTCCTGAGATGGGCTTGATGGTTGCCAGGCTGCTGGATTGAGAGACAGGAGTTCTCACACGACCAAAGTTTCCGTTGTGGTCACCAGTTGGTAAGCAACTGTTTGTATTGCTGACTAGAGAGGTTTCTTGGGCCAGATGGCCCTACTTGGAATCTATATGCATCTCATGCACTCTTTTGGCTTCCCTTCCTTTTTCCTCAACAGCGCGTACTGTTGAGAGTCAACATCCTTGGATATTGAGGAACACTTTCCCAATGTTCGGTTGTTGGGGGCGGATATTGGAGTTTGATGGGTCACAACTCCCTTCTACTCCGATCAGTGAGGTGCACGGAAGCTACTCTCCCAGATAGAGTCATTGTTGGTTGTGACAGTAATGAACAACTTATGGATTCTTGCACATATCTGCTGAGGAGTTTGCCTATCCCTCACTTATAGAATAAAAATGAACTCCATTCTTTTGCATAAATGAACAAAATGCCAATGAGGAAAACGATATGTCAAAGTTTCGACCTGAAGTGTTCTGTACTACATTCAAAGGACGATTGTGACTAGATTTGCTGAAGTTGCGGTTACTGCTTACCATCCCAGTCAGCATTCTTTGGTAAGCAAAGCAAGATATAAAGATACATCCTAGCTATTCCCATTTCGCCATGATTGAGTTTGACCACGTATCATCCACTGATATAACTTTGAAGAGATTGATCACTTCCTGTTACGGCTGATAATAGGGGTTGGCAGCTGTCCCATAGACGATGTAGCAGGGGACCAATGGGAAGGCCCCAAATGGGGTAAAGAGGAGGGCAAATCAGACGGAGAAGCGCAGGTATTGCAGTTCTTACACTGTAATACGCTGCGACAACTGCAAGAAAATTATTATCTAGGTCCAATGGCAACAAGGCGGGCATAGTAACGGCTTCGAATAAAAATATATACTTACAACCACCCATCTCCCTGAGTAATGACGAGGACTCCTCAGTCAACAATAGCAGCAGTGTCAACTAACAACCGGTGACCACAGTAAATCATATACACTGCTGTGTGAGGACCCCAGTCCCTCAGGTTCTGCGACCTGGTCGCTACCTTCGAACCCATCTCAAGAGGTTGTGGAATCGTCACACTTCCGTTGGGATAGCTTCCAGTGCTCTAGACAATTTAATTGGATTCAATTTTCGTCTCCCGTAGAATTGAACTGCACTAATAAATTAAATTGCAGAAAGCCGAATCCGAATATTGCACAGTTTATCTGACAATCAAACTATAATCCATCTTCCCTACTTATTAAGCCCCCGGAAGTTGCTTTCCCGTTCCGGCTGCCATGCTACAGCCAGTCCACAAAACTCACCAAGCCCTCCTTGTGACTTACCGGATATCTTAAAGCTCACATATGTGTTTCTGATCCAGAACTTGCAGAGAACTTTGGTGTCTTGAGTATCAGGTAAGTACAAAAGTCATTTCGTAGGTCATTTGCAGTGGGAATTAAGGTAGCGCTCGGTAACGCCCACTTCTGGGAGCTTTCAATTCACATGTAGTTAACCGCAATTGTCAAGACTTTAGAATGGGTTGTCCAGGCCGCTAAGCTTCGGCATTGTGTTTTTGGCTTAGCATACAAGCTTCATCTACATCATATGACAAAATCAAAGGAAGAAAACAATAGTAAGTCCAAATGTGCAGAAGAGATCATGAAAATATGTATACATATAGCTTGTTCTCTTTGATCCTCGCTGTTCTAAGGGTTGGAGCCATCTAGGTGCCAAACTTCTTGCTAGTCGGACTGTGGAGCCCTGCTAATGCAGACACATTTTATCGGATTTGGAAGAACTTTCTACCGTTAATGTGACCAGCTCCACTTGAACGGCATGAAACCGAACGTGCTACATGCCCCAGACCAATTGGCATCATATACCAGATCTCATTCCAGCCTCCGAGTGTGCGACAAACGACATCACGACACACGAGCTTACGCATGTTTTGTGTCTGCGAGCACCCGTTGTTTGGCATGAACCAAAAGCGACATCTCACCAACCCCGAGCGATGTCGGACATCGGCTGCGTCAGCGCTCGTCAGTTCAGCAACTTGGTCGCTAAATGATCCGTTAAACAGCTGCCACAATACGATCAATAGTACATCAATTCACACATCTTGTACATAATTTCTATATGTTTTCTTGATTCGTATCGCTTTCCTGACCTCTTGTGGGCTCAGTCCCCCAGCAAGCTGTACTTGTGATGAGGAGTTGTGCGGTCTTACATGGGTAGATCTTCTGCTTCGGTCTATAAAACCCCTTACCCTTGAACGGAAATCTTCAGCCCCTCATCCTAGCAGACGACTCGGAAGCAATGCCGAGCACTGAAATAACCGGGCCGGTCTGCGCTTCTCGTTGGACATAGAAGCGCAAAGCGACAGCAGCCTACATAAGCAAAGGGCGGGAGATGATCCGTATTCTTCTCGAGGCTTACTGCTAGCCCACGTATTCCTTGTATAATTACGGAAGAAAAAATGGAGTAGAACCTTCGGTCCGGATTTCGCGCCTTAAGCGCTGGAAACGTTTCTTTCGAAGAACTTCAGCACATTGCCCTGATTCAACCGTGGGCTGTATGATTGTGCTCATACGGTGCGACACACTCCGCATCACAGCCGCGACAACCTGTCCCGCCTTATGTACGTACTAAGTGTATATATGTAGGTACCTTAACCTACTTGTCTCAAACAGCGTTAATCGGCCCCATCGTAAAGCATTAGCGCCCCAAACGTGGGCAATGTTACACCAGATCTGATAGATCGGCACTTGTCGGATCTGGCCACCACGGCTCCACTCCACCATGCAATGGCCATAAAAAACCAGATCGGCGACCCTCCAGCGCTTGTTTCTAGCCGCTGAGAAGATATATGCTGTCAGTATCAGACCACTTGTGATCAAGTACAGTATAAGCAGGCGAGAAGAAACGCGTGAAGGAAAAAAAAACTTGGAAAACCTAGGCTGGGACAGGACGGACTCAGCTGCAAGCTGTCGTATCTTGCGCACCATCATAGCCGATCTGGCACGTAAAAAAAAAAGCCACAGCAAGCCAAGGACGGCTGGGCAAACTACCGCAGAAATCTCATCATAATTCGAGGCCTGTATCGGATGGAGCACTCGGTGTGAAGGTGTGCATCCGGCAGACAGCAAGTGAAATAAACAGCACCACTCCATCAGTCCTGATCTTTTTTGTTCACCGTCATCGGCCGGATAGCAGCAGCAAAGCCTCGGCGAATCGAAGCGGTGTGACGACAGACAGCAGGTGGTAGTAGTTGTGATCAAGCTAGTGTTGTGGAAGGGCGGTAGGCACGAAAAAAAAAAAAAGTTGAAATCTTAACATCCAGCAGGAGCCGTGATGGCTCAACTTACACTGAGCTGCACATCATTGTATTGAGCGGCGAAGCAGGCATCCATAACTTGCTCAAGAGGAACAGAAAGAAGATAGTAGGAGCGCGGAAAAATTCTACCGCCCTCAACTGCTGCGCGAAGCAGAATCGGTCGATTCTTGAATGTGCCTTGCTTTCATCACAAACACTATACCGCAACGCCCGAGTTTCCCCAGCTCCGAAGTCTCTCTCGGTTCTGTCGACTGGGGGCCGACTTGCTTTTTTGGCTCTCAGCCCCCAAGTGGTTGCACAAGGCCCTTACAGTGGGAAGGGCCGGGTGGAACCGCAGCCAGCCTTCTGACCCACACAAACCTGGTTAACCTCCTAAACAGGAAAGTGGGGTAAGCTTGGGGTTAGGGTGAGCCCCACTGCTCTACGCCAGATCGATCGGATGGCGGGGATGTCATCCCGCATCAAGTGATATCGACCTTGTGTTGCATTGTGGCCAATATCCTAAGATGTGAATTAGCGAAGCTCCGGCAGCTGAAATTGGTTTCTAGCCAGTGTAGCGCTGCGTGTGATGTTCTGAACAACAATATCGTAATTTAGCCCAAAACCGGAAATCTTGCGGGTATATTGTACCTAGGGAGGTAGCGTCGCCAACAAGAGATGCCCGATACACATAGAACATCTTATACATGGACGACCTACACTGTCCTGGATGCACGATGCTCTCCTCATCATGGTGCACGGCTGGCAGTCAAGACTCGGTGCAATCACAGTGGAGCTCGAATTCCTCCAAGAGAATGCACCTGCACACAAGCCACGTCCTGCACTTATCCGCCATTCGCACCTGTGGCCAACCTGGAGACCCATCACGAGCATAAACTCGGGCTATCCTTTTTGTCAACTTCAACATTCTTTCCTTTGACTGGCTCTGTGTAGTCTGCATCTTGAATGCTTCCACTGTAACCGAGAGATCAAGGCAGCGGCGCAGTCCTAACCGAATGGAAGTCCCCAAGCAGCTCTGATCATCACTTAGACCACAAACCAATGAACGATTGAGTCATGCAGAATTGATCTTATAAAGCAAAGCAACCAGTCTTCAGCATCTTCTGCGGCATAACTAGGATGCGGCAGGAGTGTGCTGCGTCTGGAAAAACCGCCTACGACCCGGTAGGTCGTCGGTTCGAATCTGGTTCCCCTCACCTCCTTTTTGAAGGAGGAGCGCTAATCAAAATCTTCGAGACCAAATACCTTCACCTTCTGGTCTCTGACCAGTTGACCCACCATGTCTCCGCTTGGGCCAGCGGGCAAACCCTCCGCGAGAGTTTTCTGCCAAAGAAGGCGTTTCAACTGTGCACTGTATTTAGATGACCTATGCCCTCTGCCATCATAGGCACGACCTAGTACCATAGATTAGGTAGAAGTTGGGTTTTTTTTTTTAAAAAAAATTCCGCTCCCCCCCCCCCCCC
>Ga0065720_1019388_pt1 | contig 27098 bp, 27 predicted proteins | sample Thericmetagenome_FD_59107 | JGI IMG/M metagenome (GOLD analysis project Ga0065720, IMG submission 59107) | Thermophilic microbial communities from the Joint Bioenergy Institute, California, USA of rice/straw/compost enrichment - eDNA_2 v2... | ecosystem: Engineered > Solid waste > Grass >... | reverse complement strand
GATTTCGTGCACACTCCTACGGATGATGGAACAAATAAAGGCTTGAAATTGTTAAAGTCTCAGAGCAGTTCAGATCCTGACTCTATAAAGGATTTGTCTGTTAACCAAGAGATTGATGTCTTATTAGAAAAGCAATTTGAGCTGGAAGAGGCATATGAAGAAAAATATAAGAAAACAAAAATTGACATATCTTCTCAAGGATCTTACTCTCCTGAGGATATTCACAGTCCATTATATAAGAAGAATGAGGACTGCGCAAACTTCATTAAAAAGAATAGCGTCAAGATGTTCCTTTCAAACAGTGGAATTCTTAACCTTAAAGATATCAATAATGTAAAGGCATTATGCCATAAATTGACACATCTAGATAACATACATACCCACAAATGAGCAATCAAAAGAATTCTTGCAGAAGATAGATGATGTACCTGATAGATGTCAAATTCTGGTAAAAGAGAATAAAATTAGTCTTATCCTTTAGGCAACTTTACTCTATGTTGTTAAGCCTTCATCTGAAAAGCTGGATAACTTCCCAGTCTATGATACTCTTTTCCAGAAGTTCATTGAAGAGTTGGGTTGCATTGTAGACAAAGAAGTTCTTGAAACAGGAGCATATCGCTCAATTGCACCCTTCATAGACAAATATGAAAAGATCCTTTATACCTCAAATCTTCTCTATGAAGTCCTATTCACATTGCCTAATCTAACCCAGAAAGAAAAAGATTTCGAGGTATATAAATTCTTCTTAAATTAATTTCCAAGGAAATATCCAACTACTCTCCTATCTTTATCATTTGGAATGCTAGAACATTTACCCCTCATGATCAATCTTTCCCACATATTATTAATCAATTGAACCTCAAGGACTATAAGGTAAGCTAGTTACTTAATGATTAAACTCTCAGGTTGCCTTGATTATTACTCCCCTCAATGATAATTATTTCCTTATTAATCTCTTGAAGAAAAATGCAGGTTAGACAATCAGTGATTCTTTTTAAATTAATAGATTTTATGATGTTCCCTCCCATCAATGACTTTGTTTGCTCTGTACACCTATTGCCAAGCCTAATAACTCAAGTGGTTATCAACTTGGATAGGGAATATAAAATATACTCGAAGAAGAATAACTATCATGATATCGTATTCTCAAATATGATCCAAAGAAAATTGTAGAGATAATTTCTATCAAATTAATTTTCTAGGCTGATATCAGACTTTGTTAAGTCAATGAAGACTAAGGATGACTTTCAGAATTTACTCTCTGCATTTTTTGATGTAAAGAATGAAAAGAAAAGTCATTAACCACTCTTATCTTGGTCTACTTCTTATTCATAGTTACATGTGTAATACTTCTAATATATATATAATCTCATAAGTATCAAAAGCTTATTTTATTCATTGATTTTCCAAAGTAACCACTCTCCCAAAGTCTCTAATAGTAAGAAATGTAGTAAATATATGAACAAGAATATGCAAATTAATCGGGCAAATCTAAAAGATTGGTTTTGACTTCTTCATTTTCTAGTGGATTTGTTCTTTTTACTTCTATAACCTTCTTGTAATATTCATCAAACGAGAATCCTTTGAATTCAACAACATTAGAATCATCTTTGATAAAATTGAGAAGAAGGTAATTCTCATAGACTTTCATTCCTGTTTCGGGATCACAAATTACAGTACATTGGCGTTTGATCCTATTATAAAAGTCGTTCAACTGAGATATTCTCATAAATCTGTCTACTTCAAATACATTCAGCCCTTCTTTATCCACAATATGCACTTTCAACATTTCTGAAGGAGAAGGATAATACAGGACTAAAATACAATCTTCTTCATCAATATTCAGTTCCCGAATGGAGAGTTCAAGATTTACTGGCTGAGTGAGCATTGTATCTTCAGGTTTGAACACTCTAAAATTTCCTTCTTTGCCAAACTGGAACAATAGAGCATATTTCAAGGGAAGAAAATTGAATGTTTTTATAGGTAGTAGCTTTATCTCATTTAGCCTCATCAAGGTTAAAGTGACATCCAAAACTTTAGCAGTATTTCCTAACTCCATAATTTCAACCTGAATTTCTTTGTTCAGATTAGATACAACATAATCATCTTCAAGAAATTCAACAGTACCTGTTAACGAATTGATAGTATAGTACTTTAACTTGGCGTCAATTGGTAATTTGATTTCCTTCTCAAATTCTTTACAAAATGATTCAAAAAGTATGTTGCTGGAATTTAATTCCATGCAGAACTTTTGGTCGATTTCAGGAAAATTGATAATCAGTCCTTTCGAAGGGAGGTGTAGTGGTTCAGTGGTCAGATACTCCGTTTCATTTGTTATTGTGTGCTGTCTTACTTCTCCATTATTTTGGCTGTTTCCCATATAAAATTTATTTCTATTTCTATTTCTCAAAATTTTGCAAAAAAAGAAATTTCTTTTTACATATGTGTCTTGGACCTTCATAAAGGAAAGTTCGAGAGGGTCAAGATTTCAAAGGAAATTGAGTAAGAATGATACATACTCAAATTGCAGAATGAGAATCTTATTAGAGTTTTCGGTCCATGAGATTGAAATAATACATTATATGAAGATTGTTATTGTTAATAGATACATGGGCGCTTCCGTATTCTGGAGGCCACTATAAATTTAGTTAAACATTTTCTTGATGACTTCTTCTTGTGTATCACATTCCAAGAATGTATGTAACTTGAATGATCTTGTATTAACTTCTCTTACATCCCTAACACTGTAAAGATTTTTGAGGTAGGGGGTAAGTGTCTTAAGCTCAGTATCACTCTTATTATAGTAGAAGGGCACAATAGGAATTCCGTTATCCAACTGATATCCAAAAGAATATACAGCATTATCGACAATGACCATATCCTTTAGGTTTCTATTAGCAAAGATTCTCAAATCCTTTATGTACAATCCCTCCTCAGTGGTAACACAATTCTCTCTAAAGAGTCTGTGATGGATATATTTGTTCTGGGGATCCAAATAATCCAAAACAACATTAGCATAGCAACTATGAGAAGCTGTGAAAACAATAATTTCGAAATATTTGCTCAATTCCTCCAAGCACTCAATAGCGTAAGGTCTGATATTGATGCCAGCTTCAATAATATCTCCATGAGGGAATTTAATTGGCAAGACAACATCACATGGCATGCTTGCGCTTTCATTACAGTGGATCAAGGTTTCATCGAGATCAAAGATAATGGTTTTCTTATCTATGCTAATAAAAAAGTATTCATTAAGAATTTTACCTTTGTAGGCTTCATGTTTGGGAAGATAGACTTTCTTCTTGGCGAGCTCCTTGGGATCAACAGGCTTGAGATACTTGCAGAAATTGAGAGCTTGGAATGATTGAGTGAAATGTTCTCTGAAGATCTTTGAGAAATATTCGTCTCCAGCATAAGGATTCTTCAAATACTTCTCAAGGCTAGCCATGTAATAGGGAATAGGCTTGCTAGAGATAGAAGAATCAATTCTGCTGATAGCCGATTTCTCCTCAACTGGAGTAGAGGTCTTTGTGGCGAGTTTAGACTGGAATGTGAAAGTCTTTCCTTCTTGAGAAGTAGAAGCATTGGTAGTTGTGCTTGGGGTCTTAAGGTAACTAGTAGGATTGGCATTGTTGTTTCTAGAATCAAGAGTGAACTTTGTAGAAGTATGTTTGGTAGATTGTGGATGGATAGTGTGCAAGTCTTCTTCAATGGTCTTCTTTGAGGGGATAGTCATTCCTTAACAAATTAGCATGAAGAAAAGAGTTATTTTTACCTGGATTGACTTGAGTGATGAAGTCTTTCAAGCTCTTGGTGGGTTTCTCTTGAGTGGGCTGTTCTTGGCGAGTGCACTTTTGATTGGAATCAACAGTTTCAGACTTCAAATAAGATGAAGTAGTAGAGGGGCTTTTATAATTTTCATATTGAGAATAATTCTCGTAATTATTGTAACCATTCTTGACAGGTTGGCGAGAGTAGCTCTCAACTCTGGAATAGGTCTCGACAGTAGGTTCATCATATTTTCTGGTTGGAACAGGGGAGACATCCTTCTCTCTATTTCTATTAATGTAAGAAGCATGGGTTGGAGTGGCTTGTTCCAGATGAGTCTTGCTGCTACGAGTGACACCCTTTAAATAACTTTCATAGGTGGCATCACTGAATTCTCTAGATTCTCTAGATTCACGAACTGTGTTCTTTGTTTCGCTAGGCAAATTATTCTTGATACCTTGTAAAATGGATCTGGTATCAGAAGTAGTTGCCTTGTTGGTTGATTTAGGAGTTGCAGGTCTGTAGTTTCTCTCTCTTTCGTCATGAGAATAATTAGTAATACTAGTTTCAGTGGGAGTGCTTGACTTAACAGTGGTTGGCTGTCTTTCAAGAGACCTCTTAACATTAGCGAGACTCTCATAGAGGTTTTGAATGTTAGGATCACCTCTAGAGTTCTTTGTGGTCATGGGGGCTCTAACAAGCTTGGAAGGATTGTTATTGTCTTCAGTTGAAATAGTGAGATTTCTAGTCAAAGAAAACCTATCATAGTCTGGACTTCTTTCAACTTTTCTGTCATCAAAGGTCTTCTTTTGGAGGACTATGGGTGTTGTTCTGTCGATGTCTCTGCTGCTGGGCTTCATCATGTCATCAATATCCATACTTGACATTTTGATATCAAAGTTTCCAATTCTTTTCTTCTCGTTTTGCTTAGAGAAAAGCTCCAGAGAAGATCTCTGAGGATTATTCTTAGAAAGAATACTTTGGTCAGCTATAGAATGTTGGCCTTGTGAGGTTGGAGACCTATTTCCACCAAGAATTCTATTGTAAATATTGACTGCATCTGAATTTCTTTCTTCAACTTGAACCTGAGAGATCCCACTATTAGTTCTAGATGTGATAACAGGTCTATTCTTATCCCTAGTCGAGAGGGCGTTCTCATAAGATTGTTCCATACGAGAGAAAGCATACGGATCAGACTTATTACCGGTGGCAGCAGGTTTTTCTTCGGGCCTAGAAGAAGGAGTTCTTGTAGGCTTAACATCGTATTTGGACTTGTAGCTGCCCTTATCTTGTGAACCGAAGAGAGTAACCCCACCATCATATCGGGGAGAATTAAAAACGAGGGCTGAATTCAAATTGCTTAAGGAGGAGGTGGTCAAGGGATCCTGAATATTACGGATGTAGGAAGTTTGCACTTGGTTGTTAGTTCTTTTGTCATAACTAGGGGCTCTGACTATTCCTGATTGCTTGTCATCAGGTTTAATAGCTTGCTTTTCTTTGCGCAAAGTATCAAGGAAGTTCTCTTTATTGGTTCCACTTTGGGGCTCAAAAGAGAAAGATGTCTTTGCGTTAGTGGCCTTAGGTGTTCTGTAATTGGATCCGTAAAAACCGAGCTTGGAGGAAAATGTTTCCATTTCTGATTTAAAGAATATTAATCGTTAACAGTGTCTATTAGGTAAAAAACTCAAAAATTTGAAAATTATCAGTTGATAACTTATATGAACATTAAACTAACTGTTTAAATGATAACTCGACAATTCCCTATGCATATTCTGGATTCGGCTTCTTGGTTTTTATCAACCAAGATCTTATGAATACTTCATGGAAATTCCAAAATTTGAAATTTATAGTTTTTTTCTTAACAAGAGTAGCCTAGTACTTTATGTTGACTAAGGTTGAATAAAGATCTATGGGTTTCGAAAAGGAGAGACCTGTGTAGGTGGCTTTTGTAAAAGAAAAATATTAAGATATGACGTTATTATGCTTTAAAGACGAGAACACTGACATTTCCATTATAGAACATAAAGAGCATAGTTTTTTTTTGGATGTGGACGTCACAAGCAAATCCTTCTCCTTTTCAAATTAATATCACTCAAATAAAAATTGTTACCCATAATGCAATGCCATGCAGGTCCATATTTTCTATCCAAAGTATCTTTAACATACTTGCAGGCAGCCTGTTGACTTACTAAGGGCAATCAAAACTATTACTTCGACATTAAATCCATGAGCGGAGTTGTTTTCGATACCAGAAACAATAACATCCTGGACTTCAGCTTGCATTTCTGGATTCATATCACTATCCTATACTTTTACAATTTTCAAGGTGAAAACTTCTACCTTGATGACAGCCTTAGCAATCATAGCCTTCTTTAAATCTTCTAGAACAGCAGGATCCATTAGATTTTCTCTTCCTTATCGAATTTGATTTCAGAAATAAGTTTTATATTTACTAATTTGCTTTTTAATTAGAATGGAAATGAGTATTCAAATAGACCGACTTTCTCATTCCTTCCCTCCTGGATATGCAGAAAACAATAAATATCTTGCCAAGGTACACACATTATTTCCCATGATGGATGAGCCATTCTGTGAGGAAAATGTCTACTATCGTGCTATAAATAACGAAAATGAACTAGATGAAGTTAAATTATTGCATAAAGAGTGGTTTCCACCTCAATATCCTGATGATTTCTATCGCGCATTATTGAGAAATAATGTATACAAATCATTGCTCTGCCTCTATGATGCTTCTATCAAAGGTCAAAAGCATACTTTGATTTTAGGCTGCATTACTTATGAATATAGAGAGGTAGATTATGACATCCTTAAGTTCTCTTTGACAGATTTGTTTTCAGAGAAACGATGTGTATATATTTTGACCTTTGGAGTGATAAATGAAGTGAGAAAAAAAGGAATCGGTTCCAAACTCTTAAAAAGAGTAATTACCGAAACATCTAAAGATTACAGTGTCAAGTATATTTACCTCGATGTTGTTGAGTACAATGATCAGGGGATAAGGTGCTATGAAAACAATGGGTTTGTTAGAGCTTACACAAAGAATAATCATTATAACATCTTTGATAAGGAATACAATGCCCATGTCTACTGTTACTTCACTAATGATGGAGAAATGGCAAAATCTCTAGTCGAGATGCTAAAGGCCTGCCTCTATTACATGAATGTTCCCTATCATTTGTATAATGCTTGTCGTGCTGGAATTAACCAACTGAAGCAGGGTTATAATCGCACCCTTAGATATAAAGAATTAAAAGTATAGCTGATTCTTATGTATTTATTTTCTTATTTACCCGTATTAGCAATTCATTTTTATCTCACTTTGTGAAAAATTTCATGTTTTTAAGATATATCCTTAAAAATTCTATACAACCAAAAATTCTCTATCGCCCTTATATCAGGAATTTTTCTACATCTGAAGGCCCGAAACAAGAAACTCCAAAAAAGCCAAAGAAGGAGTTGGAAATCGTCATTACACCGAAAAAGATATTTATAGGACTCGTTGTATTGAGTTGGGTGGGGTTGCTCAAACTTTGGTATGATGCAGAAGAGATAGTTAGGAATAGAGCACAAGAGTATTATGACCAGGGTGGTAGAATGGATGAAAAGCTGCCAGAGGAATATAGAAAAGAATATGTAACTCAATATCTTATTATTTTGTGAGTATAATAGGCTGACAAATTAAAAAGAAAGCTCAAAAAGAAGAAAGAGACAAAGGAGGGCAAAGTTAGCGAAGTTACTGTAGTCACAGGAAGCGATAGAGAATGATATGTATATTTACTTTTCTGTTTATATTTGCAAAAGGTGGGAATCAATAAACAATTTTAAATTTGAAAACGATGAGTGATAGTATCCCTTTTTACGGTAATCTGAACTATGGAGGCTATGGAAGCTTCGGCACAGCCCCTAGCATGAATCAGGCTATGGGAAGCCAAAGCCTAGATTTATTAACAAATATACAAAATGCCCCTTTGAGCCAAAATTCAATTCAATCAGGCAATATCGCACAAATTCCAGCCGCTAACAATGAGGGAGAAAAAAAGAAGAAGAAAAAGAAGAAAAATAAGAAAAATAAAGATAAAAAGGAACAGGAGCAGCCTGAGAATAAAGAAAATGAACCTGATAATGCCAATGAACAAGATGGCCAAGACGGAAATGAACCAGGAATAATCAAAGCATCAAAAACAATTCAGAAAAAGACACTAAAGAAGCTCCTCCAGAATGCAGGAAAAACTCCTGAAGAAATAAGAAGGTCCAAAAAAAAGGGAGGAAGAAAAGGTGCCCATACAGCTGGTAAATAGTGATAACGAAAATTCTAAATATTAGGTCTTGATTCTGCTATGTTCTACAAGACCAAAATCTGTCCCCACTTCCTAGAAGGAAGCTGTTCCAAAGGAAACAATTGTACTTTCGCTCATTCTCAAAGCGAATTGAGGGAGACTCCCAATTTAAAGAAGACAAAACTGTGTCAGCTCTTTCAAATGGGTATGGTGAATAAAATTTAATTTACCTTTTAGGTAAATGCCATTTGGGTTCGAGCTGCTCATATGCACATGGTGAGCAAGAATTAAGATCCACCCCAGAATTCTATAAAACATCTCTCTGTAACGCATTCATGAAAGGTACATGCAAAATGGGAGATAGATGCAGATATGCACATGGAGAACATGAGCTCAGAGATACGTAATTCTCTCTTAAATTATTCTCATTTGATAGCAAGCGCTTCCCTAATTATTCAGTTTCCCTAGTCAACTCCAATCAAGACCCTCATCTAAACCAACCCGTTGGAGAATTCTCCAATAGTAGCTCATACACTGATAACCAGAATCCTTTTGCCGGAAATGGATTCTCAATCGGTGGACTTCCTAATATTCAGCCTCAAAACTTTAACCAAGGACCTACAAACTTTGCTGCTCAAAAGATTTCTCCTATCCAAAAACAGAATACTTTTGGTTTCAGTGGATTTGAAGCTTTCCAACCTCATTCTAATATTCCAAATATACAAAACCAATCTCCATTTGGCAATAATAATGTAATTCAGGGCTTCGAGCAGCCAGGATTTAGCTACCAGCAGCCAGTAAATACTAATAATAACCAAACTTCTAGCTTACAGGTAATAATAGAAATTAGCTCTTTGACTTTTTAGAATTCGTTTGCTGATATAGGATTCAATACTTTTAATCCTGAAAAGCTGAATAGCTTGTTATTCTCATAGACGCAGGATTTTTTAATGGCGCAGTTACATATTCAGCTTGTATTCTATAATGAATCTTCGTGAGAAATTCTTTTGTATAATCACTTATACAAATTTTTCAAAAGGAATTCTCACAATATTAATTATGGACTAGCTAATTATAAAGAGATTACGACCTTCCTGAGATTCTTTAAATTTCAGGAAGGCTGTTTATCTCTAATTTTCTTCACGACAAAATTTGGTAAAAAATTTTCCAAGAATCATGGTCAAGTACATGGACCTATTTCTTAAGAAAGTATTTATTGGATTTGATTAATGTCGAGATGAGGCGCTATATTCCGAGTGTTCAGCACATCGGCACACCTTCTGTTCAGTTTTTTACTACAATAGGAATCATTGACAATACACAGGGAAGGACATCAGATACTCATATCTCGAGTAATCAAACAAAATTTTATGCGTTCCAGGTATCTTCGTCAGCTCCTTCTTCATCCAAGGTGTCCCACTTCTTCTTGGCACCTCCAAGCTTTTCTTCTCCCTTTTGTTCCAAAGCTTGTTCTTCAACATCTTCGACCTTTCTGTAGAAGAATAAGTCAACCATGACGTCCCATTCTTCGTCTAGAAAATATAAGTAAATAAAATATCATTGTTACTCTTTCCGAGTTGTCCTCTCAAGATTTGGACTTCTCTAGCCAAGAGCCAGAAGATCATGGAGATAGATTCGGTGCTTCTGTTGTTGCAGGGAATAGCAACATCGACGTATTCAAGAGGAGAGTCAGTGTCGCAAAGGGCAATGCAGGGGATGTTAGCATAGGAAGCTTCAACGACGGCTTGTCTGTCGCTTCTGGGATCAGCAACAATCAAGAGCTTGGGCTCTTTGAATCTATTACTTTTAGGGGAAATGGTTATATGATTTTTACTGCTTGGTGTTTTGGTTGGTCAAGGTACCGGGAGTCCATCTGGAGGAAGAGGTGGCGGTGGCACCAGTGTACTTAGCGTACTTAATGACGGCTCTTTGACCGTAGGGTCTGGCACAGACAACCTGAAAATTATTCAGATAATATTTCACAGTTTTATTACAATAACATCTTCAGGTCTTTCGACAGCAACTATAACTCTAGCAGCTAACTTAATCTTTTGCCAGGTGTGTTCGATGTTGATGATGTGAACTCCAGCATCGTTCTTGTGGTCGACGTATCTCTTCATGTCATTAGTAAGATTCAAGGTTCCGATGTGAGCCTAAAATTTGGGTTAGATTCTTGGTAGAAGGATATGGTACGTTGGCAGCAAGCAATTTAAGGAAGTCTTCTTGCTTTCTGGTCAAAGTGGTGTCCCTCTCGGCCATTTTAATGCGATTTAATAATCGGTGGCTTGATTTAGAATCAATTTATATGATATCAAGAGAAAGAAGATATGAACAAGAAATTTACTAAATAGGCGTCTTTGAGGAAATCTTTTTTATACAATCCTTCCTTTCATCATAGATTCCCTCTGGACCAAATATCTCGCCCTAGTCACTAAATGTCAAAAATTAACATCTCTAAATGTAAACAAAGCTATGGAAAAATAGGGATTCTAGTCTAGGTGACTGTATCTAGAGAGAAAATGATGACGGCTTAAAAACAAAGGACAAGTATACTTGGGGAAATTTATGAAAAATAAAATGAAAAGAAATCGGGTAATGTTAACAATCCTGATTCCAACGAAGAGAATTTGAATTACTTATGAAATAATGAGATGTTTTTTCTAAGCTCATATAATGAAATGTTCCTCAGAAATTTATTTAAAAAATCAAAACAATTCATATCTAAATCAGTCTATTTTTCAAACCTTCGTCAAATGACTTCTACAAAGAAACCTGAGTACATTGATTTAAAGTCAAGGATCCACCCTATCGATTGTGAAAAGGCTTTCAATATTCTCGATAAGAGAGAAAAGTACTACGCTTATTATATGACAAGAGCATCTTGGGAAGGCTCCAAGATTTGCTATTTCCAAAGATCTTACGAAGCTCCTGCACTTTTCTATCTTCTTAACAAAATCTTCAATCTCCAGCCTCTACCCCAAGTCAAGGAACTCCTCTTAAAGAATGGCTTTACTGAAGATGAATGGACTAAACTAACTGCATATTTGGCTGGTTTCTTGCAAAACTGCGGAAACTATTACAGTTTTGGAGACAATAAATTCATCCCCGAAATTCCAAAGGAAAAGTTCTATCAGTTCATTACTCTCACTGAAGCTTATAAGCTTGAACCCTACAAGTTCGACGAAATTTGGAATGCTATCCATAAGGAACTTTTATGAATATCAAGAACCATATGCTGAAATTGGCTTCACTAACAACAACTGTCTTTCTTCCTACTATTCCTCTAATATGACCGAAACTGACTGCAAGTTCGTCCAAGAATTTTTGGAATCAATTGGGGTCTCTGCTTTGAACACAAGAGTTATCAAACTTAATGACACTTTCTACCAAATTCTTGTCTGTAGCTATAACTCAGGGGGAAAGGTCTACACTTACAAGGACGTCAAATTCAGCATTATTTATGGTGACTTCAGTAGCTTCATGTACAAACTCGTTCAAAATCTCAAACAAGCTAAAGAGTTTGCTGCCAATGACACTCAAAAGGAAATGCTCGACCACTATATTAGACACTTCATTACTGGAGATGTCAATGCTCATAAGGATGCTCAAAGATCCTGGATCAAGGACAAGGGTCCAATTATCGAAACCAATATCGGATTTATCGAAGTATATCTTGATCCCATGAGAGTTAGAGCTGAATATGAAGGTTTCGTCTCTATTGTTGACAAGGAACAGAGTGCTAAGTTGAACCTCTTAGTTGAAAGAGCTGAAGGAATCATTTCCAATCTCCCTTGGCCAAAGGAATTTGAGAAAGAAAAGTTCTCCAAGCCAGATTTTACCTCTTTGAACGTCCTCGCCTTCGCTTGCTCTGGAACTCCCATTGGTATCAATCTCCCCAACTATGACGATATTGTCCAAAATGAAGGTTTCAAGAATGTTGACCTTGGAAATTGCTACCCTAAGCCCAAGGCTGAATACATTCAATTTGTTAAGCCTGAAGATGTTGAACTTATCGCCAAGTACGGAAATGATGCCTTGTTTGTCATCGTTGCTCTCCATGAATTGTTAGGTCACGGAACTGGCAAGCTTTTCAAGAAAAACAAAGACGGAAAGTTCAACTTTGACACTAACCTCAAGCACCCTCTTACTGGAGAACCTATTACTAAATGGTACGAAGATCACGAAACTTGGGGATCTAAGTTTGGAAAGCTTTCCAGCTTCTATGAAGAATGCAGAGCTGACAGTGTTGCCCTCTACTTGTCTTGCTTCAAGGAATCTCTTGAAATCTTGTTGCCAGGATTGGAAAGTGCTTGGGATGATATTGTTTATGCTGCTTGGTTAGAAGTTGTTCTTGGAGCTGTTAGAGGTCTTATTTATTATTCCACTGAAACTAATCAATTTGGTCAATCACATATTGGAGCTGCCTATGCTATTCTCCAAGTTTTGCTTGAAGCTGGAAATGACTTTGTTAAGGTTGAAGAAGGAACAAAGGATGGAAAACCCTATGTTTACCTGACCATGGATAGAAAACAAATTCACACTACTGGTAAGAAGGCTATGGGAGAATTCTTGAGAGTAAGTGAAGTATTGTTTAATGTAATTTTTGTAGAAACTTCAAATATACAAGTCCACTGCTGATTTCGAGGAAGGCTCTAAGTTCTTCAACCATTACCTTAAGGTTGATGAGAAGTTCTTGAGATTCAGACAAATTGTTATTGAAAACAAGCAACCTAGAAGAATTGAACTTCAACATGATGTTAGACTTAACGAAAAGGGTGAAGTTGAATACGTCAAATTTGAAGAAAGTTTCGAAGGAATTGTTGAATCTCAACTCTTCCACCATAAGGATTCCTTCGAAGATGTTTATCCTATCTGGAAAGAATACGCCCAATATTTTAGATATAAGAGTCAATAATTATTATGAGTATTATTCAATCCATTCACAATATTATTGAACCTATTATAGCATATTAAACATAACTTCCAATCTAATTTGAATACGAAATCAACCGGAAACTTCTTAGTTCAGGCTGTGTATCAGTACTAAGGTGACGAAGGTTCTATTTTGAGAAAAAAATAAAAAACGCTCCTGGGTGGGTTTGAACCACCGACCTACAGGTTAACAGCCTGGCGCTCTACCGACTGAGCTACAAGAGCTTATGGTAGTATGATGCATAACTCATATTTGAACTTGATTTATCGGAAGATATTCTATTATGACACTCTTAAGACCTGATTCAAATAGATATTTTGGAATATATTTCTTTATTTAAAATGGCTGAAGTTCAAAAAAATTGCAGAAATCCTGGTTGCAAAAAGAAGTATCTTGAGAGTGAGAATCACGATCAGGCATGCCACTATCATCCAGGAAAGCCTATCTTCCATGATTTGAAGAAGGGTTGGACCTGCTGCAATAAAATTGCTTACGATTGGGATGAGTTCGAGAAAATTGAACCATGTGCCGTCGGTAGACATAGTGATGTGGATCCCTTCGCTGCAGTCAGTGGCCAAGACCAATTCTACAAGTCTAATACAGTCGCCAATGCCCAAAAGGCTCTAGATAAAGACCAGGTCAGAGTCAAAACTATTGAAGAATTTAATCAAGAACAAGAAGCAATTAGAAAACAAAAGGAAGCCTTGGAAGCCACTAAGGAAAAGAAGCCATTTGTCACTCCAAGTGGAAAATATAAGTGCACTAACAAAGGTTGCCTCAAGGAATATGATCCCAATCAGAATGAAGAAGGTGCCTGTAAATATCATCCAGGAGAACCTGTTTTCCACGACTTGGTGAAGTCTTGGACCTGCTGCAAGAAGGAAACTTGGGATTGGGATGAATTTATGAAAATCGAGCCCTGTGCAACTGGAAAGCATAATCCTAAATTAGTATAAGAAATTTGTTGTAATTCATTGTTAGTATTGTATTTGAATAGACTTCTATAAAGATGTTGACACATCGAGATCTCTATAAATTTTGAAAATTTACATCACCGGGCTTTTAGTAAAAGAAAAAAAATGTCAAACTGATACAAATACAGGGTATTAGCGAGTTAATTTTTCTATTTTACATTACACTCTAGGGGCTACATATTTGAAGTTTGTGAATTTAAAAGTCTTTCGGAGTAGATAAGTGCTTTAAGAGTGGAAGGCAAACATGACGCTATTTTATTAGAAGTAGATTTTTTCGCTATCGGAACAGAGGAATTATCCTCTAACAGAGAACAAAGATTCGCTCGAATAGTTGTATTTTCAGCCGCTAACTGGCTACAGATGTTGGCTTGTTGAGCTATTTCTTTTTCTTGTTGGGCTAATTGCTTTTGTAGTTCGCTATACTTACTCTCAAATTCACTTTTTGCTTTCGCATAATTTATCTCAGATTTCTTAGTCCCTTCCAGCATCTCTTTCATTTGATTATATTCTTCCATTACCAATCTGGTATTTTCCTCTATTTCGCTCATTCTTTGTAAGAGAATCTCAGTATAGCTATTCAATGCTTGGCACTTGGGACAAGGTACTATGCCTTCTTCTATCGTTTGAATACATCTTGAAATAGTCATGGGCTTTTCGGCCTTCTTCAGGGAGTCGGCTATTTCAGAGAGTCTGACGGTGCTTTCGTCTTTTTCTCTTTCTCGATTGGCTTCTTTATAGGCTTCTAGTTCTGTCAAGAATTGGTACATTTTTATTTTGTCTTCTTTAGCCTTTCTCGTAATTTCTTGGATTTTCTTTTCTTTTTCATCTAGTAGTACAAGTAAAGATTTATTCTCTTTTTCCAAATTTGATAATTTAATCATGCATTGATTTTCCTTTTCTTTTGAAACGTCAAGCTCCTGTTTGAGCTTGGTGATCTTTTGGATCATTATATTTACTTGATTCAAGTAATTATTTTCGTTATTTGTTGGACTAGTATTTCCCTGAAAGGGGTTGTTATTATTCAAAGGTTTAGTCTTCATCTGTGTAAGAGATGTACCATGATACGTGTTGGATAAATTATGTTGACTCTTTTGAGATTTATGAGTCCTTAATTTCTCACCAGAATTGCTAGATTCTATGACTTTAGAAGTTTGCTTTGGAGTTAGAGTAGAACTGAGTCCTGATAACTTTTTTTGATGAAAACTAGATGACGGGGTGTAGCTTAAGATCTGGGAGATATCAGTTTTCAATCTTTCAGGTGTCCTTTCGAGTTCATCTCTCCAACTTGATCCCAATTTCGGTGTTAAAGATCTTGTATTGGGAGTATTTGCAAAAAGGTTCCCTTTACGATCTGCCCAATGTTGTTGCATCTTGTATAAGTCAGTTTCCAAGGGATTATATTAAATTTATCCGACGTCGGTTCACGTTAAATTATAAGTGTTAATTTATTTCTGAGAAAACCTCTACGACAGCCCATATACTCCTCACACACTATATAGTATTATTACATAAGTGAACACTCAATCAACATGAATTTCAATTTTTTTAGTGTTTAGATAATCGAAGAAAAGGACGAATTCGCTAATTTGACCTACTTATTACTCGCAGCTTTCTTTAGCTTATCGACTTCTTGAGATATACACTTTTCCAAGTCTTTGAGGTAGCCTTTACATGCTTTTAGATCAACATTTTTATCCATAGACGTGCATTGCTATAGATTTAAACAAAATTTCAGAATATAATACTTCTAATTGAGGAAATCTAGGCATGCAAATCTCTTCAGCTGTCACGTAGTTAACAAGTTTGTTGTTTTTTCCAAGAACATCACGACTGTTGACTGCATCTGAAATTACGCTTGTAATTTGGCTTTGAATATCCTTTGAAGAATCTTTTTCTGTCATTTTGATCACAAATATCTTTTATTTAATATGTTTTTCTTCAGAGAGAATTGTCCTTAGATATAAGCCAGCGTGAAGATCCTGAGAAAACATAAGTTTAAAGGACCTCTCCAATTCCAGTCTTCAGTTGGAAGGATAAGAATTATAGCAACAAGAAAATCTATATCAAACGATATGAAAAACTTTAATTAAGACAGAAGGAGTTCATTTAGAGTCTATTTAGATGTGGTTACAGAAACTAAGAAAACCACTTTTCCTGATGATTTCGCTCTAAAATCCAAACAATAAATTAATTTCATTCAACTCGAAAATATTTGAAGATGTCGGACATCGACGATTCATTCAAAGTCTCTCATCAGGAAAATAATACTACCAAAGTCGTTTATCTTGGTGTTTCTTTCATGATATTATTTTCTGCATTCAATATAGCTCAGAATTTGGTAACACAAATCTTCAGTCAAGAAGGATACACAAATTTGGGCCAATATTGCATCTTTGCTATATATGGATGCTTTGGCTGTTCAAGCTTTGTTGTTTCCAATATCAAAGCTAAGCTTTCCCATAAAATGGGTCTGATCATTGGTGCAAGTGGATATTTTTCATTTCTTGTTGCTGGTGCAGTTGGCTGCTATTGTATTCAAGAAGACATTCGTGGTGGATTATGCACAGAATCCTCTATTTACACATTAAATATAGTCACAGCCAGCTACTTGGGTTTCTGTGCAGGTTTACTCTGGTTGAGTCAATCAAGCTATGTTGATGACTGTACCAACCCTACTAATACCGGATTTCTTAATGGCTTATTCTGGTCACTTTGTCAAACCTCTCAAATTCTTGGTTCACTAATTGGAGCTTTTGTTTTGGGAAATACAAATCACTTTGTCTTTTATTTGCTTATGTGCTGCATGGCCGGCGTTGCTATTATCTTGTTCATTTTCTTGCCAAGTGTCAGACCTAAGCAAATTTCTTCAGCAGAAGTCCTACCTGTAAAAGAGAGCATTAGCAAGTTCATTGACACTTTCAAAGATAAAAGAATGCAACCAATTTTCCCTGTGATGTTCTTTACAGGAATAATTATCATCTGTTATGCCACCATCCTTCCTAAAATTGCTCAACTCTCCCTCCCAGGTGCAAGTCAAAATGAAGTTAATGAAAAAACTTCCTTTATATTTACTGCTCTTGGAGCAACAGAGTTTATCTCGGGCTCTTTGATTGGAAAGCTGGCTGATAGATTCAAAAAAGTTTACCTTGTCAATGTTACCAACCTCCTTGTTCAAACAGGACTTTTCATTAGCATGATTGCTTATTTCCAATCAAGTTATTTTGCCGTCATGCTTGCTGGAATTAGCTTTGGTTTAGGTGAAATCTCCTCTAATACTATGCTGACTTCCATTATTGGCAAGGACTTTGATGGAAAGCTTGAAGGGTTCACCATGTTCAGATTTTTCCAATGTGTAGGTTGTATTGTTGGAGTCCTATTAAATATTGCCTTATCAAATGTCCCATTATATATTGAAATCGCAATACTAGCCGTATTGCAAATAGCTGCCAACCCTATATTAAACCTATATAAAGCTAAAGAGGAATAATCTGATTTGTATCTATGTTAAATAAGGTATTCTGATGCATAGAGTATTTAAATGGGTGATTTCTATCTCATCTCAGAAATTGGAAGTGAATCTAAATCAGAAAAGATTAGGTATTTCAGGTATAAATACACCCCAATTTCTTTTCTTATCAGTTTTAATAAAAATAAATCATGATAGCCAACTTCGAAAAAATCAGAAGATACAATCTTGACAAGCCAGCTTTCTTCAACGAGGCCGTTAAAGAGTTACATCAGAAAGCTCTTCAACAGAATAAAAATCTTCTCTACATCCAGCACTACCTATATCTGACCAAAGGAAATATTGAGGAATTAAAGTTACAACTTGGTATCAAAGTCACTAAGCATCCAAATTTGCCCCTCATGATCTTCAATTATGACCACGTCTTAACTCCTCACGATTCCCTAATTGGTTTGGAATGCAGAGGACTTGTCTTAGAGACAGAGACTTGGAATGTTGTAGCAAAACCGATGTATAGGTTCTTCAATTGGGGAGAAGTAGAAATACAAGGGGCAGCCCATCCAAATATGGATAAAACACAGTTTGATTTCGACAACTTTGTTACTCAGTCAAAGGAAGATGGAAGTCTCATGGTATTATTCAATTACAAAGGACAATGGATGCTTAATACAAGATCATTCTTCCTCAATGATGTTGGAAGAACGAAGGTTGTTATGTCAGGAATTCATGAAGTTTATGTTGACGAGGTAATAAAAGTCTTTGTTGACGCCTTGGGAGAAAAGATTCAATCTTTGAATGATCTTGATAAATACTTGAATCGGGAATGCACATACTGTTTTGAATTTTGCTCAGCTGTGAATAAGATTGTCAGAACATATGAGAAAGATACTGTATTCTTGCTTGCTATTGTTGACAATAAAACATTCAAAGAAGCTAATAACGAAGATGTTGACAAAGTAGCTGGAATTATTGGGGCTCAAAGACCCAAGGACTTCAACCTAAAAACCTTTGAAGCTATTGTTGAAGCTATGAAGGAAATGATTACTAAAGATCCCTCGTTAGAAGGATTTGTTATTAGGGATAAAAATGCTTCAAGATGGAAAATAAAGAGTCCCTCATATTTCTTCTTACATCACATCAGTTATGATAAAATGAGGACTCCTTATCCAAAAGATCTTGTAGGTCTTATTTTACAAGGTGAAGGAACTGAATTATTCAGTATCCTAGAAATAAATGGCTTTACTGCAGAACTACATGAAGTTCAAAAACAATGGAAGTTCTGCGAAGAAAGACTCCAGAAGCACTGGGATATCTTACAAGCTGAGTTTGAGAAGGTTATTAATATTGAAAACAAGGCTGAATTTGAAAAGCAATTAGAGACTTTGTCCACTCCCTTAGTTTGCTTGATCGAAGATCTTTATAAGGCAAACAAGAAGACTTTATATGATTTGAAAGAGAAATGGGCTGAGAATCCTGAATTGCTAGTCGACAAGTTATTCACTGAAGAGGAGAAGCGCCCTGCTAACGTAAGACAAGCTGAGCTGAAAATTGCTCCTATAGAACAATACAAAAAGAATGTGCAATTTGTGTATAAGATCCCATTAGAAACTCTGAAACAGAAAGATTGGTGGAAGAAAGTCGAAGACACTAACGATGGCCTTGCCAAGGACCATCCAAGATTTGAGAATGGAGAATGGGTGGTCCATTGCCATTGTGGTAAGCAGATGAAATTGTTCTCAGTTCCTGAAAATTGGTACCAATATAAATGTCTCAGAGCTCCTCATTGTAACTACTGCAAGGACAGTATCGTTGATAAGAAGAGAGCCCAAGGTAAGCTAGCAGATAAGGGCAACAATGCTGTTTTGACTTACCAATGTGAATGTGGATTATCTCATAGAGCCCATCAACATCAAAAGAAGATTGACAATGAATTGAAGAGAAGACCCTTGAAGGGTAAACCTTTAGGTATTCCTTGCAGTGACTTATGCTTGGCTATGAGGCATAGAGTTCATGAGGAAATGGATAAAATTGAGTTTGACTTTAAATGGAGTCGTGACCAGATATATAAGGAGGCATCACAAATTTTGGATGTCAATACAGAATACGCTCATGTGGGAATGTTAGGAATTTCCCAGTGTAGAAAGCTGATTGAAGCTTTTATGGATATGAGAGGAGAGGATTATTAATCAATGTTAGTGTGGAAAAATGCGTATATCTAAACATTATGAAAAGTACAGTTAATTATTAGACTGGAAAAATGTATTAACTTATTACAATTGATTATTCACCAAATCTTCTTTTTCCAAACTCACTCTTAGCTGTAGCCCCGAATTCATCATCCTAAAACGATTATTTTTCTATAAGCTCACTTTACTAGAGTTCTAGGTTTTATCTTCTGTTCTTCTGCAACAGCTTGAACTATATTAGATTTTTCATCCTCAAGTCCCTTTAATTTCTCAAGAACCTTATCAACCTCGTTTTCGGAACTCTTCTTGGAGACGAAAATCAGGATAGGATACTCATCACCGAAGCCTCCCACAGCAATCATATGATAGTTATTATTCCAAGCAACATCACTAACAGGGCCAAGGAAAGACACTCCTAGATGATCGGTGGATAATTTCTCAGCTGTTGTAGTATCCCAGAGAAATACTTTCCCGTTTTCGGATCCTGAAAGGATGTATTGTCCATCAGGACTTGCGACACTACGAATAGGATATTTACTGGATTTGGATCCGAAATATCTTCCAACAAACTAAAAAATTATTCTCTTAGAATTTCTCATTTTTACTTTCAGGGTATGCGCAAGAGAATAATCAATATTTCTGATACAGTTATCTCTAGAATGCACCAACACTCTCTTTCTCTCAGTTGGAAGTAATGAAATACAATTAATAGGATCTCTGCTCAACTCACTATGCTCAATAGTCCTGACCTTTGAAACTGCCACCTTCTGGTACCTCAACTATGGCTTTAAGAAACAAAACTTTCAAGACATTACCTGAATATCCCAAACATGTACACATCCAATTGAGTCACCTATGTAGAGTCTTCCCTGGTTGTCAAATTTCAAGCAGTTAGGGTGTCTATGTTCAAGAAGATTGACAAATTTATCAGGTTGAACTCCATCATAGCTCACAACATTCTCACTGACAACATCATGCCTAGAATATCTTCCATATTCGAAATCAACCCTCCAGAATCTGACCTTAGTGTCAAAGCAAGCTGTTGCAATGATGAGTCTGCTCTCATCTTCATCAATAAAGAACTTTGCCCCGTAAACGTAAGAAGGATGAAGGAGAGTGCAGACATGCATATATTTCTCACTATCATCTTCTTCAATTTCATCATTTAGTTCAGGATATGGAAGCTTCCACAGCTTTGCTGTAAAGTCACTACTGCAAGTCACCAAATAAAGGCTATTTGGAGTAAAATCTATGTCATGCACAATGTTTTTATGGGCTTTTATGGTGTATTTTAGAACTCCATCTTCAACATTATAAATTTTGATAACTGTCTTTGAGTTTGCATATGTACAAGCTGCAGCCAAGTATCTTCCATTTGGCGAGAAGGCAAGTCTGAAGCAACCTAAGTCAGCACTAGGGAAACGATAGAGCACTTCTTCTGGAAGTCTGCATTCAGTATCTGGGAAGCGAGTCATTCTAAGCAACTCTTTTTGCTTTTTAATGAATTCGGGATCTTCCAAATCTAGCTTGGACATTCTGAAAGATTAGATAACTAACGAATTTTCTATACTCTTTATTCTTTAGCTTATATTTAGTTAAGTTCATGGTCATGTCTTCTTCGTCCTCTTCGTCTTCGAAGATGCTTTGAGCATTTTCATAGACCTTGCTGATCCTTGGCCTATCAATAGAGTTGATCTGAACTGCTAGATAGCCATCATATCGTTTCTAACTATTCAAATATGACACAAATAAGATACTTTATCAGGCCAGATGAAATCAAAATAGACATGAGGGACCCTCTTGTAAGTAGTCTTCAGGTATTTCGCTGAGACTAGAGAAGGATTGAATTTGTATTTGTATAGCTGGATCTTTGAAAGTCCAAGGTGGTTCTTGGCAATACCGCAAAGTCTGAGATATCCCCAGGCTATTCTATAGTTCAGATTGACGTCAAGTAATTTTGAGTTTTCTTTTAATAGTTCCTTGTTGAAATCAAGAAGTTCAAAAAGAAGAATAGTTTCATCATTGAACAAGTAAGAAGTTTCTTCATCAAGCAAAATGGCTATCATTTAAGAAGATTTTATAATATGCATACTCTCATTAAACTTAGCACGCGCATTTCCTCCAACTCTTAGGTCACAACAGTTAGTTGCGAATGGAGGAATGAAAGTAGCCTCTTCTGTCATGTGATTTTGCCCAGCATCGACTCTAGTAATTTTCTCTTCTAAGTTCAGAACCGGTTTGATCATCCTCTTAGTTATATATTGCCCTGTATTCATATTCACAAAGTGCATTTTAACAAAGGGATGCATAATGTTAGGATCTAGCTCAAGTTGAGAAGTCTCTGCCACTGTTATTTTCAAGATTTGTCCTGCTAATCTTGATATATCTTCTCTGATAGGGAAGTGAGGAGCATTTTTTAAGTGATCTACGTAAGTCATCCTAGGCTTGCAAGTTATTAGGTTTTTAGCCAAGACTTGGAGCCTGTCGGATAAGGAAAAGCAGGACCAAATTAATCCATCTTTCAAGAATGCAGTATGAGTAGCACTATACCCCGAGCCGACATTAGGTGGAGTTGGAGTGAAGTTAGTAACTGGTTTCAGGACTGTTAGAGGCTTAGCAGAAGTAGGTTGATTAGACATGAGATTTCTATTAGAGTCCAAGGTTTTATTTAGTTGGGAGGTGTCTAAATCTGTCTTTCCTGGGACATTTCTCTCCTCATCTAGTATAATTAGGGGAAGAATCTCGTAATACTCTACCGATAGTTGAAGTGTTTGGCTTAGGCTTATTCCGAGTGAAACCTTCTGACATAAGAACTTTTTTTAGAAATAAATTTCGCGTATAAAAAAACTAACGTATCTATCATAATGTGAGTTTTGGCCCCTGATTCAACAGGATGGAGGGGAAACAGATTTGCAGGCTCAATTGATATCAATTTGTGACGAAATATTCTGAGAATGGAAAATATTCATAACAAAGGATAATCAATTTTTTAGCTATAAATACAAATAAGAAGGGGGAAAATTTCTGTTAATTTGCAGATATATGTCTAAGCTAAGATCTTCTGATATTGGGAGGATCTTTTGAGGAGCTGTTCAGTTTTTTGTTTGAGTTTCTCCTATTGATTTTAGTTAAAGCTATTCAACACTTTACATTTTCTTTTTGGAAATTATCAATATAATTCAGGAAATCCAGAGTACTATCGCTGTCTTGTCCTGTTATCTTCTTCTTGACTTCTTCATATTTCATAGTAACAGAAGGACTTTTATTAAAGGTATCATTGAACACAGTTTCATGCTTGTTTTGACCTGAAATTCTAGCAATATATTGGTCAATATCTTCCATGCTAGTATCATCGTTATTCACCTTTGCTGACTGAGTGACAGTGTGTAAGGTATTGGTTTGGCTTAGGAGCATGGATGTATTTTTATAGTTGGCGGTAGTGGTTGTTGAGCCATAAGTTTGGAAAGGGTTTACATTGAATTCAGGATTTAATGTGTTCTTGAGGGGTGATATAAAGAACTTTGGACATATCTCGTTAAATTCTTTCATGAGTTGTGCTGCCTAAAAGTTTATTTTCAGAAGAAAGATTATACTGATTCTCTGGGTTCAATAGTAACAGATCCTTCATCGATTTTCTTTTTAAGGTGAGTGAATAATCTTAAGAGAGCTTCCTTTTGTTCCTCAAGGGCCTTTATTTCATTGTTAGCATTTTCTAGCTTTTTGTTGAGCTGGTTTATGGTAAGAGTTTTCATCTTCAAGAATTAGATAAGCAGAAACTTAATTACATTCAATTCATTCTTCATACTTTCAGCATTCAACTTGGCCAAATCAAGTTCAGCTTTTAGCTTAAGAACCTCCTTTGCCTCAGATCTTCTTATTCCATTGCTTTTAACAGACTCAGGACTGTGATGGATCTTGACAGAGCTGTAGTCATTGCTTCTAGAGGAATATTGATTCTCTAGCCTATTCTCATATTCATGATTGATCTCATTTAAGGCCAATCTTTCATTAAATTTGACGGAAGGAGGTCTGCTTTGGACTAAGCTTTTGCTGACAACACTTTCTTTTCTAAAACTCAATATTATACAGAATTGATATTACGATTTGGGTTTTATTTCAGGATTTTTGGGAGTATTTGTTACAGAGTTGCTTCTGCTTCTAATAGGATTCTTCTTTTGAGGAGTATTATCACTTTGTGGAATGTCAATGAGACCTTCTTGTAATTTTTCCTCTAAGGAACCAATTCTGGCTTTCTATTATTCTTAATACATTTTGAGTTCAATAATGTGATTACCACAATATGTTTATTGAGACTTGGAAGTGATCCTTCAGGAGGTATTTTGTTAAAAGGGTCTTGTAATGCCCCTTTCATTATACAGTCTAGAAGCAAGAGCGCATAGAGATTTCTATTTTGTTTCCATATATTGTTGATTGTAACTTGGCAGAGCTTTTTGCTCCATTGTTCAATTCTTATTTTCTCATGTTTACCAAATGTAACATAATGCTTCTCAATTTCAAGCATGATTTTTATAAACTGTTCATCAAGTTTGCTGATGCTTGTAGAATTCTGATTTAGATTTTGTGCTGAGGGAGTCCTCTTCATTGTGTTATTTTTATTTATGAAATTTTGAAATCAAATTGCTTCCTCTTTAATTCAAACTGAATAAAGTTTAAACAGTCTAATGTTGTTAAATTTTTCCATTTTCCCTAGGAGATTTCGTCAATCAGGGAGTATGAAACCCTTGAACCAAGGCTTTCCTATTTTTAGCGATTCTAAAATTAGCACGACTAGGATCTATCTAATAATAAAAACGTAAGTCTTAACTTAATTTCATATCTAAGTCTGAAATCTATATAAATTGTTAATAATTTGCTAAATGGAATTCACAAATTTCAATGTTGACGACGGATACGTCGAGGCAATCTGCAGAGGCCTAAGATCAGGTTTTCTCACTGAGGATGTCTATGCTCAATTGAGAAACTGTAGTAATATTGCTGAATTTAAGATGGTAAAGAAAGCAAAAGATTTTATTAAGAAATTAGGTTCTTGAAGATACTGACTATGGCCCATACATTGTTACTGAGCCTAGCAATTTGCCAGTCTCACTCTTAAGAGCCAAGCTAAAGAAAAAGCTTGCAGATGAATTTGAATATATGGCAACTCAATCTGTTCAACCATTATCAGAATTTTTCAGACTGATTTCTTGCAGATATATGATCGACAACGTTGTCAATATGATCGAGGGTATTAAGAACAAGGTTGATCCTGATATTTTGATTTCCAATCTTGATCCTCTTGGATATTTCCCAGAAATCAAGAACATGAAAATTGTGGATGCTGACGATTATGGAACTTTATACTCCACTGTCTTGGTCGATACCCCAGTTGGTCCCTATTTCATGAGATTCCTGGAAGATGTCATTGGAGAAGGAAATCAAAATATATCTATGCATGAAATCCAAGCTCTTTTCAAGGATCTTAAGCCCGAATATATTCGTACCTCCTTGAAGAAGATGTGGTTGGAGGACTTCTACAAGTTCTGCGAAGAGAAAACAAACGATCTCACCAAGGAATATATGTGTGATATTCTTAAATTCGAAGCTGATTTCAAGACAATCCAGATTATCTACAACTCCATTGGCAACAAGGATTTCTCATCAGCTACTAATAGAACCAGCACCAGAAAGAAGCTCTGCCCCTCTTTGGGATATTTATATCCTGATTGTGAAAAGCAATTGGTCGATGCCACTACTCTTATTGGCTTGATGGATGCTGTTAAGGGAGTTGGCAATTACTATGACCTTCTCAAGGAAGCTCCTGATCCAAGCAAGAGAGAAGACTTTGGACCTCAAACAAGAAGCTTGGATGATATGATGTACGAAGAAGAATTAAAGAAGTTTTCTCTTGCCTTTGAGGAACAATCTCATTATGGTGTATTTTATGCCTACCTTAAGCTCAAGGAGCAAGAAATTAGAAATATAGTCTGGCTTGCTGAAATGATTACCAGAAAGTTGCCCAAAAATAACCCAGGCTGGAAGAAATATCTTGTCCCTTTTAAGTATTAAGGAATTCACTTGTTTTATCTAGATAATATGTGTTTTCATCCAATAAGGTCACGATCATAAAAATATGAAAAAATTCTCAAAAGAAGAAAAGTGGTTACACTCTCTTTTTACTAATCAGCTCATATTTATATATACCACAGTCAACAATTTCTATCTCTACACTAGGTTTTGACCCAAATGCTGGCAGATGATTCAAGAATTTTATGGTTCTGAATCCTGAGACAACTCTTCCAAAGACAACATATTTATTATCATAGGCCTTTAAAGGCGCTAAAGTCACATAAAATTGTGAGCCATTTGTGTGTCTTTTTCCACCCTCATGGGCCATTCCCAGGAGACCAGGTTTATCATGTCTGATGACATAGTTCTCATCTTCAAAGTATTTTCCATAGATACTTTGACCTCCCTTTCCGTTTTGATGATCAACATCTCCTCCTTGAATAAAACCATCTTTCCAAATGCGATGAATTGTTGTTCCTTTGTAGTGCAATTGTTTACCATCTGCGTTAGTAGTTCCTTTGATTAGTTCTAAGAAATTACGGCAAGTTTTAGGAACGACATCAAGGAATAGCTCAAAGACTACCCTTGAAGGGAGTGAGTGTCTTTCATGTTTCACTAAGAAATCCATATATACATGCTCCACCTTTTTCCTGTTTAGTTTGGAATAAAAAGCGGCATATTCGCTGCAAGCGATTCTGTTATAAAGAGGGAAGTAAGTTCTGTCTTCATACTCATAATCTTGGGCTAATTTCTGATAAATATCTTTCGGAGTGACCACATACTTATCGTTTACTAAGATCAAAGGGGAAGTTGAGGTTTTCATATATCTGATGAGTGTATTTTCGTATTTTGGATTCTTCTTCATATCGAGAATCATAAGTTCGTAGTCCATAGGCAAATATAATTGCATTTCATATTTTAAGTCACTTTTCTTGGTGCTGAAAAATTGCAAAGCCTTTTTCACTTTCTCATAGTGAGCATCTTTATAGACTCCCAGCACTTTGACATGGGTAATGTTTGTAGAGCTAGGCATATACATTTTTTGCACTTAGTAAAATATAAATTTTATAATTATTCAGCGTTTCAATAATAAACATGCATCTTACAATTTTACACTCAGCTATTATGAGCAATCAACAAGATATTGAACAATTTAATCAGAATTCTTGGTAAATCGATACACAAAAAACTTTAGCTCTTTCAATCCAGCGAAATGTCTGAATCCCTCCTTTTCATCTTCCAAAGGAGACTCAACATATTTCTGATCATCTAATGGGATCTTCTCTGTCTGAAATTTACCTAACTCATCTATCGCCTTGAAGAACTCGACAGCATAAAATCTTTGATCAGGAATCAGAATATAAGCCTTTCCTCCTTTATTTAATCCCTTATCAAGTAACTTGGCCA
>Ga0065720_1003445_pt1 | contig 27100 bp, 21 predicted proteins | sample Thericmetagenome_FD_59107 | JGI IMG/M metagenome (GOLD analysis project Ga0065720, IMG submission 59107) | Thermophilic microbial communities from the Joint Bioenergy Institute, California, USA of rice/straw/compost enrichment - eDNA_2 v2... | ecosystem: Engineered > Solid waste > Grass >... | reverse complement strand
CGCGGGCGGCCCGCTCCAGCCAGTCGCGGGCCGCGCGCAGGTCGCCCCGGGCGAGGGCGAGCCCGCCGAGGTGCGAGGCCGCGCCCGGATGCCCGCCCGCGATCGCCAGCCGGTACATCGCCTCGGCGGTGTCCCGGTCCCCGGTCGCCTGGAGCAGCAGGCCGAGGTGGTAGCACGCCGCCACGTGCCCGCCGCGCGCCGCGTACTCCCACCAGTGCCGGGTCTGGTCCTCCGCGCCCGCCGAGTAGGCGAGGAAGCCCAGGTCGTGCGCTGACTTCAGGTCGCCGTCGAGGGCCGCCGCGCGGTGCCACTCGAAGGCGTCGTGGAGCTGCCCGGCGTCCTCGCACAGCAGCCCGAGACGGCGCGCCGCCTGCCGGGACCCGGCCCGGGCCGCCCGCTCCAGCCAGCGGCGGGCGGTCGCCGTGTCCCCCTTCTGCTCCAGCAGCAGGGTGGCGAGGTTCACCGCGGCCTCCGCGTCCCCCGCCCCGGCGGCCAGCTCGTACCAGCCGAGGCCCTCCTCCAGGCTGCCGTGCTTCTCGTGCCAGACGCCCAGGTTGAAGGCGCTGTCCACGTTCCCGGCGCGCGCCGCCCGCTCCCACCACTGCCGCGCCGCGTCCGGCTCGCCGCGCCGCGCGTACAGGCGGCCCAGGCGGTGCGCGGCGAGCGGATCCCCGGCCTGCGCCGCGCCGAGCAGGTCCGCGAACGACTCCTCCTCCCACCGTCGCTCCCCCTGCCGCGGGCCGCCGGCGTGCGGCCTCGGCGTCCTCGGCGGCGCCTCCGGCGCCGGACGCGCCGCCGACTCCGGCGGCGGTTCCGGTTCGGAGGCCGGCTCCGGTGCGGGTTCCGGCCTCGGTTCCGGCACGGGCGACAGGTCGGGGGCGTACGGGTGCCTGCGCTCCGGCGCCGGAGCGGGCGGATCCGGCAGCGGAGCCCGCGGGTTCGGTACGGCGGGGCGGGCGGCGGCCTCGGACCGCCCGGTGCCGTGCGGCGCGGGGGCCGCGGAGGCCTGCGCCCGGCAGGCGAACCGCCCGGCCGGTGCCGTCCTCGCCTGCCCCGGACCGCAGCTGAGGGCCCGGCCGTCGACCGTCCGGGTCGCGGCGGTGGCCGGGACGAGCGAGAAGCCGTCCCCTTCAGGAGACGGAGGAGTCACCCACAACCTCATGCAGCCAGGTTGGCATGTGACCACCGGGTCGCGCAGGGTAATCGGAGAAGGCCGGTGCGGACCCCGGCCGACGGCGGTCAGCGGAAGTAGAGGAAACCGGGATACATGCCCATCCCGCACACGTAGCGCAGCCGCCCCGGCGGCCGCGGCGGGAGCCGGACGGTGGCGGGGAGGGCGGTGTCGCGCCCCTCGATGGTGACCGTGCGGGTGCATCCGGCGTCGCCGGTGACGCGGAAGGTGAGCTCGGCCGGCACGCCCGCGCGGAGCGTGACGACGCCGGGGCGGTAGCCCTCGGCCGTGGCCCAGATGGTGATCGCCTGCACCCCGTCGGCCCGCACCTCCGCGGCGGCGGCCGACGCGGGCGGCGCGCCGTCGGGGAGCCACCCGGCGAGGCGCAGCCCGGACGCGGCGGTCCACAACCCGGCCGCGACCGCCACCACCCCGGCGACCGTGGCGAACCGGGTCGCGGCGACCCGCCGCAGCAGCAGGCCGAGCACCGCGAACGCGGGCGTGCTGCCCGCGACGAACCCGGCCATGAGCAGCGCGCCGCCCGCCGCCGACCCGATGGAGACGGCCGCCGCCTCGACGCTCAGCGTCACCCCGCACGGCACCAGCACGGTCGCCGCGCCCAGCGCGAGCGCCCGCCCGGTCCCCGGCGTCCGGCCCGCCTCCGCCGCCCGCGCCGCCGCGTCGCCGCAGGCCGGGTCGTGCCGGCGGCGGCGGGCCCGCCGGATGAGGCGGACGGCGTGCCCGACGACGAACGCCCCGGCGGCGATCAGCAGCACGGCCCGCGCCGTGGGGCCGAGCCGTACCGCGCCGCCGAGCAGGCCGAGCAGCGCGCCCGCGAGCACGTGGGTGACGAGCCGCCCGGCGGCGAACGCCGCGATCAGGCGCGGCCCGCCCGCGGGTGCCCGGTCCGGGGCGTGGTGGGCGCGGGGCGATCCCGTGGTGCGCGGCGCGGGTCCGGTCAGCGCGACGAGCAGGCCGCCCTGCGCGGCCGTACAGGAGGCGGAGCCCGCCGCGAGACCCGCGGCGAGGCCGCCGAGCAGCAGGGGAGCGGCGTCGGCGGTCAGGTTCACGTCCAGATCCACGCCGAGCACGCGAGGGCGGGGCCGGGGCGCGTCGAAGGGGGCATGGGCACCTCGGTTCCAGGCGGACTGTCTCGACCGCACAGTAAATGCCCCATTTGACTGCTGCCAGTCACAGTGCGATTACTCAGCCGACACAGCGACCTGCCGTCAGCCCGGCCCGCCCCACCGGACATCGCCAGGCCGCGACAGGGCCGGGAACCGAGCCTTCGGCCGTCCCGGTGGCCGGGATATCCGGGCGATGGCCGCCACGCGAAGCGGCGCCCTCGAACACGGCCCTCGGCCACAGCACTCGGACACAGCCCTCGGCCACAGCCCTCGGACACAGCCGTCGAACACGGCCCTCGCATACAGGCGTGCGCCAGGCGCCTGCGATGCCAGGACACGTCGTGCCCCGCTGCGGTCCCGGCACGCGGACGGCCGCGCCAGGCCCGCGAACCCGCGCGGAGCGGATCGGAACGCGGATCGGAACGGATCGGCGGCGTGACGGCAAGGAACCGCCGGGTTGCTGGCCGGATACGGCCAACTCGCGGCATTGGCCGCGATTTCTGGGTCATGCTGATCTGACCCGTCGGTTGGAGGTGCTGGTTGAAACGGCTCGCTCTCGTCTCGATCGGCCTGGCCACCGCGGCGGCCCTCGTCGCGCCGCCCGCCGTCGCCGCGACTCCCGGCAAGGGGAAACCGGTCAAGCAACCGGTCGCCGAGGGGTACGGCGGTGCCGTCGCCACCGTGGACCTCGACGCGAGCAAGGCCGCGATCAACGTGCTCAAGCAGGGCGGCAACGCCGTGGACGCGGCCGTCGCCGCGGCCGCCGTGCTCGGCGTGACCGAGCCGTACTCGGCCGGGCTCGCCGGTGGCGGCTTTCTCGTCTACTACGACGCCCGCAGCCGCAGGGTGCACACGATCGACGGCCGGGAGGCCGCCCCGCGGCGGATGACCGCGACCGCCTTCCAGGAAAACGGCGAGCCGATCCCGTTCGACGAGGCGGTCACCAGCGGCCTGTCGGTCGGCGTGCCCGGCAGCGTGGCCCAGTGGGACCTGGCGCTNCGCCGGTTCGGCACGTTCTCGCTGCGCCGGGCGCTGCAGCCCGCGATCGAGGTCGCGCAGCGGGGGTTCGTCGTCGACCAGACCTTCCACGACCAGACCGCGGAGAACGCCGACCGGTTCAAGGACTTCACCTCCACCGCGAAGCTCTTCCTGCCCGGCGGCGCGCCCCCGCGGGTCGGCAGCGTCTTCCGCAACCCCGATCTCGCCCGCACCTACCGGGAGCTGGGGCAAAAGGGCGCCCGCTGGCTCTACGAGGGGCGGCTCGGCGAGGAGATCGTCGCCACCGTGAAGCGCCCGCCCGTCGCCCCCGGCGCCACCCGCAAGGTACGGCCCGGCCTCATGGAGCGTTCGGACCTGCGCGCCTACCGCGCCCTGGAACGGCCGCCCACGCGCGTCCGGTACCGGGGCATGGACGTGTACGGCATGGCCCCGCCGTCCTCGGGCGGCTCCACGGTCGGCGAGGCGCTGAACATCCTCCAGGCCCTGCCCGAGGNGGGCCTGCACGAGTACCTGGAGGCGTCCCGGCTGGCGTTCGCCGACCGCAACGCCTACGTCGGCGACCCGGACCACGTGCGGGTGCCGCTGCGCGAGCTGCTGTCGGCCGAGTTCGCCAAGGAGCGCGCCTGTCTCGTCGGCGACCGCGCCATCGCCCACCCGGCGCCGGCGGGCGAGCCGGACGGGTCGTACGAGCCCTGCCCGGGCGCGCCGAGCCCGCGGCCGAAGGGCGTGCCCGAGTCGGAGGGCCCGGAGACCACCCACCTCGTCGTCGCCGACAAGTGGGGCAACGTGGTCGCCTACAACATCACGATCGAGCAGACCGGCGGCAGCGGCATCGTCGTGCCGGGCCGCGGCTTCCTGCTCAACAACGAGCTGACCGACTTCACCTTCGGCCCGGCCGACGGCGACCCGAACCTGCCCGGCCCGGGCAAGCGGCCGCGGTCGTCGATGGCCCCCACGATCGTCGTCAAGGACGGCCGCCCGCTGCTCGCGGTCGGCTCCCCGGGCGGCTCCACGATCATCACCACCGTGCTGCAGATCCTGGTGAACCGGTTCGAGTTCGGCATGCCGCTGCCGGAGGCGCTCGCCGCCCCGCGGGCGAGCCAGCGCAACACCGAGACCACCCAGGCCGAGCAGCCGTTCATCGACGCGCACGGCGCGGAGCTCACCGCCCTCGGCCACGCGTTCACCGTCGCCCCCGGTCCGGGCGGCGGCGAGATCGGCGCGGCGACCGCCCTGGAGTTCCTCGGGAACGGCAAGGTCCAGGCCGTCGCCGAGCCCACCCGCCGGGGCGGCGGCAGCGCCCTGGTGGTGCGGCCGTGACGCGTGGCCCGCGGCGGGCCCGCGGGCCCGCCGCCGAAGCGCGCGGGCGCGCTCGGTGAGAGCGGCCGGAACTTCACTCGGTGGCGTGCACGTTCCACGAGCGGGGCGAGGACGCCGCGCCGGGCCGCCGACCGGCGGAAGCCGGACGATTCGGAGGTCCGGGACGCAGCGGATTCGCCCCGCGAAGGCCAGAATGGCAAGCGGGGATACACCCCGACGACGGAAAGGCCCGATATGTCGCCACTGGGGAAGTACTACATCGGCGCGGGTATCGCGTCCCTGCTCGCGCTCTGGCTGCTGCCGTCCGTGATCGCGTGGCTCGTCGTGGTCGTCGCGCTCGGCGCGCCGATCGCGGCCTACTTCATGCTCGACGAGTCGCAGCGGGCGCGGCTGAAGCGCATCCGCCGCAGGCAGCTCGGCCGCTGACGGCCCGCTCGGCCTGCGGGACCGGATCAGCCGAGCCCGATCGGCCGAGCCGATCGGCGGAGCCGGTCCTCAGGCCGAGTCCTCAGGCCGAGGCGGCGATCTCGCGGTGTACCCGCTGGGTGACCTTGCGCTCGACCACGAACGACAGGAACGGGATCGTGCCGGCGAGCAGCACACCCAGCAGGTACACCCACGACCAGCGCGCCTTGATCCCGAGGTTGAGCGCGGTCAGCAGGTATACCGCGTAGAGGAAGCCGTGAATCGGCCCGATGACGGCCACGCCGGTGCTCTCGCCGAAGCCGTACTTCAGCACCATCGCCGCGACGAGGGCGAGCAGCATGACGCCGACGATGTAGGCCATGACGCGGAAGGGCTTGAGCGCGGATTCCACGGCGATCACTACCTTGTACGCAGATCACGGTCCGGGCGTCCGGCCCGGGCGGCTTGTTCGCGGACGCCAATCACGATATCCGCCCAGGGGACCGGTCGGCCCGCCGGGCCACGGGATCCACGCCGGTACGGCACAGCCGGCACCCGCGGCCCGGACCGACCCGGTCCGCCGGGCGGCCACGGCGGAGGCGCGGCGCGCACGCCGGTGATCGGTGGTGATCGGCCCGTGCGCCGGACGCCTGCGGGAGGCGCCTCGTCCGTGTGGCGCCCGCCGTGAGGGTCCGCGGCCGGCGGTTCCGCGGAAGCCGGGCCATGGCCCGCCCTGGTCTGATCGAGAGCCCGCCGGCGGCATGGTCACGCACCTCGGCGGCTCGACGCCGTGGGCCCGCGAGGTCCCGGCGGACGCGGCCCGTCGGCGCGGGCGCGCCGCGAGGTCCGGACCGGCGGTTCCTCGTTCCCGCGTGCCGGAGCAGCCGCGTCCCCGTACGCCCTGGCCGGACCTGGAGCCCGGCGCGGGGCGTCGTCGTCCGGGTGGCCGGTGCCGTGCGCCTGACGCGCGCCTAACGCGCCCCCGGCGGACGCTCGCCCGCCTGCACCGCGCTCGCCGTGGCGGTCTCGGCCGGGGCCGGTTCGTCCTTCTCGGCGTCGGCCGACCCGGTGCCGTCCCCGGCCGCGGCCCGCGCCCTCTCCCGTACGGCCTCGCGCACCAGGCGGTACCACATGAACACCGCGAAGCCCGCGAAGATCCACCACTGCAGCGCGTAGGCGAGGTTGCGCCAGTTGAACGCCCGCTCCTGGGTGGGCGGGGAGACCGCGACCAGCTTCGGCGCGGNCGCGCTCCCGGCCACCTGCTCGGTCGCGATGACGTACCCGTTGCGCAGCCGNTCCCCGGTCCAGATGTTGATCAGCTCGGCCGTGGACACCGTCGCGACCTGCCCCTCGGGCAGCCGCCCGGTGCGCTGCACGCTGTCGGTCGGCTCCGGCGGCATGAGCCGCCCGGTCACGGTGACCGTGCCCTCCGGCACGGCGGTCGCCGGATCCTGCGGCGTGGCCACCCAGCCCCGGACCACCGGGATCATGGTCCCGTCGGCGAGCCGGAGCGGCGTGAGCAGCCAGTACCCCTGCCCGCGCGCGAACCGCCCGCCCGCCCGGTCGGAGTCCGGGGTGCGGTCGGCGACGAGCAGCTGCCGTGCGGCGTCGAAGCCGCCCTCGGCGGTGACCCGCCGTCGCAGGGCCTCCGCCTGGAACGCCGACCCCACCTGGGTCAGCGTGGTCACCTCGACCGGGGCCGGGTCGGCGGCGGCCCTGGGCCGCCCCGAGTCCTCGAAGACCCCGAGCTGCCACCGCCCGAGCAGGGTGAAGGAGANCAGNACNCCGATCACCAACAGGTGGAGCCCCAGCAGCCTGGGCATGAACAGGGTCCGGAGCATGTCCCCACGCTATCCGCTCACCCCGCCGCCCCGTACCGAAGGTTCCCCCAGCGGGCGTTCGCGGAGGCCCCGGCGGGGCGGCCGGGCGAGGCCCCGGAGGAAGCCGTGGCAGAAGCCGCGGACCGGAAAACGGCGTGAGCTCGTTCCCGGGCGGTCAGTATGGTGGGCACGTCTCCAGGCGGCGCGAGCCACCTGGACGACCCGCCGGTGCGACGCTGACGGATACTTCGTTGGTTCGACTCCAACCGGCCGCTCTTCGTGCGGCCGTGGCCCAGGGTGGGCACCGTCGGCACCATGATCTCGGCAACCGGACCCGTCGGCGGCAGGGCCGCGAGGCGTGCCCCGGTGGTGCGGCCTCGGGCCGCCGCTCGGCCGACCGGGTTCCGGCGAGGCGGGCGCCCGATCTCCCGGGCGCCCGCCTCGCCGTGCGTCACCTCGGGCAGTCGGTCACCGGGATGATCGGGTGCCTGCGGAGGATGTCGCGCGCCTGCTCGCGGGCGAGGTTCCAGCCGCTCCAGGACTCCTCCGGCCGGTCGAGCCGGCTGCGGTCGCGGACGTCGCGCAGCACGCAGCTGCGGGCCGGCTCCGGCAGGCGGTCGAGGGCCGGTACGGCCTCGGCCCCCAGGTCGCCGAGGTAGTCCGCGTCGATGCGGGCCGCGCCGCGGATCGCGTGCTGGGACTCGGCCACCCGCAGGTCCGGGTTCCAGGCCGCGAACGCCACCAGGGACACCCCGGTGAGCAGCACGACCGTGCGCGGCAGCCAGCCGAGGCGGCCCCGGGCGAGCCACACCGCCCCGGCGACGAGCACGACGAGGAACACCGCGGCGAGCCACCAGCACGTGGCGATGACGACCGCCCGCAGCCGGGACAGGCCGTAGGCGTCGACGTACAGGTCGAGGCGGTGCAGCGCGGACGCGAGGATCACCAGGGTGAGCGCGCACAGCGGGCCGAGCAGCGCGGCGAGCAGCCGGCGGTCGCGGCCCCGCTCCAGGCTGAGGCCGCCGCACGCCGCGGCGACGATCGCGAGCACGAACACGCTCACCGTGGCCAGCTCGAAGAAGCCGGACCGGGCGTACTCGGCGTAGGTGAGGCCCGCCGTGGTGAGCACCCGCTCGTTGCCGCCGAACAGCACGGTGATCTGCACCGCCACGAACACGGCGAACAGCAGGTTGAGCGCGGTGAGCGGCATCACCCACAGCGTCCGGCTCACCCGCAGCCGCAGGTCCGGCATGGCCGGCTCGGCGACCGGGCGCAGCGCCACCAGCACGGCGGCGGCCACCAGCGCCGCGATGACGGCGAAGGCGAACACCCGCGCGGGCAGCGAGTCCAGCTCGACGGGGGCCCGGAAGACGCTCTCCACGATCGAGGAGAACACCCGGTCGGCGGAGGCGAACAGCACCCCGAAGATCACGACGAGGACGACGGTGAGGGCGCTCCCGGCGACCGCGGGGCCGAGGCGGCGGCGCGGCGTCAGGCGCTTCACCGGCTCGGCGAGGAACCACGGCAGCTGGAACACCGCGAGCGGCACCGAGATCGACCCGCGGATCGCCCCCAGCCAGCCGCGCCCGGCGCCCGACACCGCGAGCGCGGCGATCCCGAACGCCGCCAGCAGCAGCGGCGCGACCAGCCAGTCCGCGTCGCGGAACAGCGCGAACGCCACCAGCGCGTACGCGACCAGGCCGAACGCGACCGACCACGGCGAGATCCTGCGCCGGGCGGCGGGCAGCACCGCCAGCCCCATGAGGACCGCCACCACGACGATGCCGAGTCCGAAATCGTCGTACGGCAGGGCGACCGCGGCCACCAGGCCCACCACGGCCGCGACGGGCAGCAGCCACGCGGGCGCCGGCGGCAGGACGGGCCGCGGGAACAGCGAGGGCGGCACGTACTCCGGCACGGTCGCCCGCCTCCCGCCCGCGGGGGCGGGACCGGGCCCGCCCGCCGTGACCCCCGTGCGCGGCGCGCCCCCGGCGGCACCCGTGCCCCGGCCTCCCGTGCGGCTCCCCGGGCCGGCGGCGGCCTGACCGGCGGCGCCGGGCTTCGTCCCCGCGGCGGCCTGCGGCGCGGCCGCGGCCGGGTCCCGCCGCTCCGCGGCGCCCCCGCCGCCGGAGGCGCTCGCCGCGACCCCCGGACGCGGCGCCCCCGTGTCCCGGCCGCCCGCGAGGCCGCCCTGCGGTCCGGCGGCCCCGCGCGAGGCGTCCGCGGCCGTCGCCGGGTACCTGGACGGGGCGGAGGTGACCCGCCGGCCCACGGCGGAGCCGAAGACCAGCCCGCCGAGCGTGGCGAACATCAGCGTGGCGAGGGCGATCCCCCCGCTGTCGAACACCGCCCCCGCCAGCAGCCCGGCCACGATTCCGCCGAAGAACCCGGCGGCGATCCCGAGCAGCCCGCCGACGAACGCGCCGATGCTCAGCGCTGAGGAGTCCGCCGTCGCCGGGCTCGTGGCGGCGGCCTGCGCCGCGTCGTACCGGAGCACCTCGGCGACCGGGATGCCCTTGGCGAGGGTGTCCTCGTCGCTGAGCCTTCGCGCGGCGGGCGGGCGGGCGACCTCGCCGCCGTCGCCGGTCGCGGCGCCGCCGTCGGCGGCGCGGCCGCTCCCGCGCGCGATCCGGGTCGGCACCGTGGGCATGTCGGTCACGGGCGCCCCCGGCCCGGCCGCCGCGGCCCCCGGCTCGGCGCCGGCGTCGGCGGTGTCCCCGGGTCGGGTGCGGCCGGGCGCGGCGGCTCCGGCCGCGCCCCCGCCGGACGCGGGTTCGCCGTCGCCGTCCCCGGCGGTCGCCGTCGCGTTCCCGGCGGCGGGGGAGCCGCCGGAGTCCGTCGCCGCCGCGGCCGTCGCGGACCCGGCGGCCTCCGCCGGAGCGGTGGCGGCGGTCTCGCCGCGGCCGGCGGCCGGGATCGCCCCGGCGGCGGGTGCTCCGGCGTCGTCCGGCGCGTGGCCGTCCGCGTCCCGGGCGGGCGCGGGCTCGGCGTGCGGGGCGGCCGCGGTGCCGGTGCCCGTCGCGGGCTGCGGCTCGCCGGCGGAGGCCGCGAGCGGTTCGGCCGCCCGCTCCTCCCGGGCCGCCGCGACGGCGGGCGGCCGCTCCCCGCCGGAGGCGGGCTCCGCCGGCGGGTCGAGGGCCGGCGCGGGATCGATGGTGTCGCTCACGATGAGACTCCTGGGCAGGTCGATGATCATGCGGCAGCCGGTCGCGGCCCCCTGGTCGGGGTCGGTCGCGTACAACGAGCCGCCGTGCATCTCGACGATCTCCTTCGCGATCGCCAGGCCGAGCCCGGCGCCCCCGGCGTCCGCGGCACGTCCGGCGTCGAGCCGGGAGAAGCGCTCGAACACGCGGGTCCGCTCGGCGGGCGGAATGCCGGGGCCCTGGTCGGTGATCGCGATCTGGACGGTCTGTTCGGTGACGCGGGCGCGCAGCAGCACGACGCCGTCGGGCGGGCTGTGCCGTACCGCGTTGTCGAGCAGGTTGGCGAGGACCTGGGCGAGCAGGGCGGGGTCGGCGTACAGGGTGACGTGCACCGGCACCGAGTACTCCACGCTCACGTCGTCCCGGCCGAACCGGGCCTCCCGTACGGCCTGGCGGCACAGTGCGGCGAGGTCGAACAGCTCCGGCTCGATCAGCCGGGCGCCGGAGTCGAGCCGGGACAGGTCGAGGAGCTGGGCGACGAGGCGGCCGAGCCGCTCGGTCTGCGCGAGCGCGGTGCTGAGCGTCGCGCGGTCGGGCGGGGTGACGCCGTCGACCACGTTCTCCAGCACGGCCTGCAGGCCGGTGATGGGGGTGCGCAACTCGTGGCTGACATTGGCGACGAGCTCGCGGCGCTGCCGGTCGACCTCGCCCAGGTCGGCCGCCATCGCGTTGAACGCCCGGGCGAGCTCGCCCACCTCGTCCCGGGACGTGGCCGAGACCCGCAGGTCGTACCGGCCCTTGGCGATGGTCTGCGCGGCCGCGGCCATCTCGCGCAGCGGCCTGGTCATGCCGCGCCCGACGAGCTGCGCCATGGCGAGGCTGATCAGCCCGGCGACGGCCATCCGGGCGAGGCCGGGCACGCCGAGGTAGCGGCCGTACTCGTTGACGAGGATCGCGACCGCGACNGCGAGCAGGATGACGATGCCGAGCTTCGCCTTGATNCGGCCGAGGAAGTCGAGCGGCCTCATGGCCGCACCAGGGCGTANCCGACGCCGTGCACGGTGCGNACCACGTCCGGGCCGAGCTTGCGGCGCAGCGCCCGGATGTGGCTGTCCACNGTGCGGGTCGCCGCGGCCTCGGAGAACCCCCAGATNTCGGCGAGCAGCCGCTCCCGCTCGAAGACCTGGCCGGGCCGCTCGGCGAGCCGGCAGAGCAGGTCGAACTCGGTGCGGGTGAGCATCGCCTCCTCCCCCCGGATGAAGACCCGGCGCTCCGCGCGGTCGATCTCGATGTCTCCGACGCGGATCACCGTGGTCTCGTTCGCCAGCTGCGCGGCCCGGTCGACGCGCCGCAGCAGCGCGTGGATGCGGGCGACGAGCTCGCGCATGCTGAACGGCTTGGTCATGTAGTCGTCCGCGCCGACGCCGAGCCCGACCAGCAGGTCGGTCTCCTCGCCGAGCGCGGTGAGCATGAGGACGGGCACCGGCCGGGCCGCCTGCATGCGCCGGCACACCTCGATGCCGTCCACCCCCGGAAGCAGCCGGTCGAGCACGACGAGGTCCGGCTCGGACTCCGCGTACGCGGCGAGCGCCGCCTCCCCGTCGGTGGCGACCCGGACCTCGAACCCCTCGGCGACCAGCCTGTTCTGTACGGCGAGCGCGATGGTGACGTCGTCCTCGACCACCAGGATGCGCTTTTGCGGTGGGTTTGCCACGACCGGAAGCCTAGGCCGCTCCTGTGCAGAAGCCACTGGCCAGGTTGTGAAGAAACTGTGCGGATCCCGCCGTCACGGCCGCTTCCCGAGCGGGGCGGGCGCGGGCCTCACTCCCGGCCGCAGTTGTCCATGAGCGCGGGCAGCAGCCCCGGGAAGGCCGCCTCGAACTCCTCGCGGCGCAGGGCGTTCATGCGGGAGGTGCCGACGTAGTACTGGCGGATGAGTCCCGCCTCCCGCAGCACGCTGAAGTGGTGGGTGGCGGTGGACTTGCTCACCGGCAGGTCGAACGTGCCGCAGCTCATGTCCCGGCCGGCGACGTACAACTGGCGCACGATGCTGCGCCGGACCGGGTCGACGAGGGCCTCCAGCACCTGCTGGAGGCTGATGGATCGGACGTCCGGATGGGGCGGGATGCGCTCCCGCCCGCCTCGCCGCGTCACCGTCGCCATCAGTTGTCGAACCTCCCGCGCGTCCGGTCTGCGCTCATGGTACGGCATTCGCCATAAGTACGATCGACATCGAAGTTTGACGACGATCGTACTTTCGTGATTGGGTGAGCGAAGCGAAGGAGGGGCGCGCCCGCGCCGCCGTACGAGACGCACGAGACGCACGAGAACGGAAAGGATGGTCCGATGGCGAGAACGGTGCGGTTCCACGAGCACGGCGGACCGGAGGTGCTGCGGCTGGAGGACGTGCCGGTCGGTGAGCCCGGCCCCGGCGAGCTGCGGATCCGCGTCGACGCGATCGGGCTCAACCGCGCCGAGGCGCTGTTCCGCAGCGGGACCTACATCGAACCGGTGAAGGAGTTCCCGGCGCGGCTCGGCACCGAGGCGGCCGGCGTGGTCGAGGCGGTCGGCGCGGGCGTGACGGGGTTCGAGGTCGGCCGGCCGGTGAGCGTGGTGCCCGCGTTCTCCATGAACGACTACGGCGTCTACGCGGAGCGGGCGATCGTGCCCGCCGCCGCGGTGCTGCACCGGCCCGACGTGCTGGACGCGGTCGGCGGCGCGGCGGTCTGGATGCCCTACCTCACCGCGTACGGCGCGCTCGTCGAGGTCGGCGGGATGCGCGCCGGGGACACCGTGGTGCTGACGGCCGCCTCCAGCAGCGTCGGCCTCGCCGCGATCCAGATCGCCAACCGGGTGGGCGCCACGCCCATCGCCACCACCCGCACCCGGGCCAAGGCCGAGCGGCTACGCGCGGCGGGGGCCGCCGAGGTGATCGTCACCTCCGAGGAGGACGTCACCGGGCGGGTGCTCGACCTCACCGGGGGACGCGGCGCCGAGTTCGTGTTCGACGCCGTCGCCGGTCCCGGCGTGGTGGATCTCGCCAGGGCGCTCGCGCCCGGCGGCACGCTGCTCCTCTACGGGTACCTGAGCGGGGCGGCCACGCCGTACCCGCCGCTGGAGATCATGCGGAGGCGCAACATGCGCGCCTACACGGTGCATGAGACGAGCGGCGACCCGGAACGGCTGCGCCGGGCCGAGGCGTTCATCGTCTCCGGGCTGCGCGGTGGCGCGTTCCAACCCACGGTGGACCGCGTCTTCGGCTTCGACGAGATCGCCGAGGCGCACCGCTACCTGGAGGCGGGCGGGCAGGTGGGCAAGATCGTGGTGACGGTCGATCATCGTTGATCGACCGTGGCGGTGCGCCCGCCGTGGGGCACGCGAAAACGCCGAGGGCGCGGGGCCCCCGGTACGCGCTTCCGCGCGGCGATCGCCTGGGCCGCCCTAGGTCGCCGTCGCCGCCCCGGTCAGCTGACGAGCAGGTAGACGACGACGGCCGCCACCACGAGCACGCCGACGACGATCGCGGGGATCAGCCAGGCGGGGCGCTCCTGGGCGGCGGCCTCCTCCTGGGCCTGGCGCTGAGCGAAGGCCTTGAACTGCTGCGTGTTCCCTGCCGGGTCGATCTGTGGGTCAGACATGGGGATGACTCTAGCGAGACCCCATGATCAATTAACAAGGTTTATGCCAGTTTGACCTTGATTGGCGTTCCGGTGACCCGATCGGGCCCGTCCTCGCCTCGCGCCCCGCTCCTGGCCATTCTCGCGCCCCCGGCCCCGCGGCGCCACCCCGGCCGGACGCGCTCCAGCCGCCCGATGCGGCTCCGGCCGGGGCTCGCCCCGGAGGCCGCCCGTTCCCCGTCGCCGCGCCCGGCTCCCCGTCCGCTGCCCGTCCGCTGCCCGCCGGCGGACCGCCTCGGCCGCCGCGCCCTTCTCGGCGCGGGTTGTGAGTGATCGTCCTGATGACGCGATGCCCTGTCAGGAAGCGAATCCGGGAAAAAGATCTTATTTACGTGTTCAAAGACACGGCTTGGCAACGACTGATAGGCGTTATGCTCACAACTGGCGTTAGGCTTGCCGGAGTCATCTGGGTTTGGCGGAATCTTCCCCTCGGCTTCACGGTCCAGCTCTAGACGCCACGTGCCGAACACGCCCGACCCTGGTCGTCGGCGGCGTCGGTGCGGTCACCGGTGCTCGCACGGCTCATGGCACCTCCCCGTGCGTCCGCCGATGCCGGCCGGCCCGCGGGCACCGCGGACACGAGAAGGCCCCAGGAGGACGAAGGTGATGGCGACGACCACCGTCCTGGTGGTGTTCGCGACCCGAAACGGATCGACCCGCCAGGTCGCCGAGGACGTCGCGGAGACCCTGCGCGCCGAGGGCGCCCAGGTCGACTGCCGCCCCGCCCGCGAGGTGCGCGAGCCCCTCAGGTTGTACGACCTGGTGGTGATCGGCGCCCCGCTGTACAACGGCCGCTGGCACCGCGACGCCCGCCGCTTCCTCAAGCGGCACCGGCAGAACCTTCCCCCGATCGCCGTCTTCGGCGTCGGCCCGCGCACCGACCACGGCCCGACCTGGCTCCGCTCCCGCAACCAGCTCGACCGCGCCCTCTCCAGGTTCCCCTGGGTGACCCCCACCACCGTCGCCCTCTTCGGCGGCGTCGACCCGCCGGGCCGCCGCAACCGCCGCGACCTGCGCGACTGGGTGGCGATCCGGACCTGGACCCACCGCCTCACCCAGCTCGCCGCCCGCCAGACCCCGCCCACCCTGTGACCCGCCGGGTGACCCGCCGGGAGACCCGCACGCGGTAGCCCCGCGGGGCGTGCGTCCGCCTCGCCGTCGGACATGACAGATGTCATGCCGATGAGGTGCACAATTCACCTGATCTTGGTGATATCAGCGACTGTCCCGGCACCCGCCGCGACCGGGACGATCGGGGCATGCGGCAACACGATGGAACACCTGCCATCGAGGTGGTCGAACTACGGCAGGTGTACGGCGATTTCGAGGCGGTGCGCGGCGTCTCGTTCTCCGTGGCCCGCGGGGAGCTGTTCGCCCTGCTCGGCACGAACGGCGCGGGCAAGACCACCACGGTGGAGGTGCTGGAGGGCTACCGCGCGGCGAGCAAGGGCCGGGTCCGGGTGCTCGGCCTCGACCCGCGCCGGGACCGGCGCACGCTGCGGCCACGGGTCGGGATCATGCTCCAGGAGGGCGGCTTCCTCGACGACCTCACCGTGGCCGAGACCGTGGCCGCCTGGCGCGGCCTCGCCGCCGACACCGGCCGGCGGGTCAACGGCGACGTGCTGGAGCTCGTCGGCCTCACCGCCAAGGCCCGCACCCGGGTGCGGCAGCTCTCCGGCGGGCAGAGGCGCCGGCTGGAGCTCGCGCTCGCCGTGCTCGCCCGCCCGGAGGTGCTCTTCCTCGACGAGCCGACCACCGGCATGGACCCCGAGGCGCGCCGGGACACCTGGGAGGTGATCCGCGCGCTGCGCGCCGAGGGCACCACGGTGCTGCTCACCACCCACTACCTGGAGGAGGCCGAGCGCCTCGCCGACCATCTGGCGATCATGCACCAGGGCGTGATCCACGTGCGCGGCACGGTCGCGGACGTCGTCGCCGAGGCCGGGGACCGGATCACCTTCACGCTGCCCGAGGTGGAGTGGGCGGAGCTGCCGGTCCTCGCGGGCACGAAGCCCACGGTCACCTACGGGGACGGCAGGGGACTGGTGAGCTACACGATCAACGGCTCCTCGCCCGCCGCCCGCGCGCACGCGGCCCTGCGGCCGCTGCTCGACTGGGCCGCGGAGCGGCGGCTCACCCTGGAACGCCTGGAGGTACGCCGGGGGACGCTGGAGGACGTTTTCCTGAACGTGGTGGGGGAGGCGCGATGACGACCGACATCCGGCACGCCGTACGGCTGGCGCGGCTCGACCTGAAGCTGCTGGGCCGCAACCAGACCGCGCTGGTGAACGTGGTGATCCTGCCCGTGCTGCTGGCGTGGATGTTCGCCGGGCTCACCCCCACCGGCGCGGCCGTCGCCGGGGTGCCCGCCGGGCTGTTCGTGCTCACCGGCATGCCCGGGCTCATGCTGACCTTCGCGGTCTTCGTCAACCTGGTGAACGGCTTCACCGCCCGGCGTGAGGAGCTGGTGCTCAAGCGGCTGTGGGGCGGCATGGCGTCCCCGGCGGGCGTGCTCGGCGGCATGGCGCTCAGCGCGTTCGTCGTCTACCTGCTCCAGGTCGCGCTGCTCGTGCTGTGGATCACCGGGGTCGAGGACGGCCCGGCGCCGGCGAACATCCCCCTCGCGCTGCTCGCGTCCCTGCTCGGCGCGGCGGTGGTCGCGCTGCTCGCCGCCGCGCTCTCCGGCATCACCCGGACCGCCGAGCTCGCACAGGTCACGGTGCTCCCCGGGCTGGTGGTGATGCTCCTCGGCGCGCCGCTGTTCGTCCCGGTGGCGTGGCTGCCGGAGCCGCTGCGGCTGCCCGCCGAGCTGGTGCCGACCACCCCCGTCGTGGAGATCATGCGGACCGCGTTCCTCGGCGCGGACCACATCGGCGGACTCGGCGAACGGCTCACCGTCGGCGAGCAGTGGGTGGCCGCGCTGCCGTCGTTCGGGATCCTGCTGGGCTGGCTGGTCGTCGCGGCCCTGCTCGCCCACCGGCTGTTCCGGTGGGATCGCCGCCGCGGCTAGCGTTGGGGGCGCGATGACCGAGCGGTACGGCGACACGGCGGCGGGCCGGCGGCCCCGGGCGATGCTCCGGTGGCCGTTCGGCCGTGCCGACCGGTCGCGGGTGGCGCGGGTATGGCGGGTCACCTACTGGATGCTGGCGGGGACCGTCTCCGTGGTCTGGGTGGGGCCGTTCCTCACGGTGACCCTCTCAGAAGGGGAGGACACGCCGCCGGTCCCCCTGGTGGCCGCGTGGGCGCTCGCGCTCGGCGTGTTCAGCGTGCTGTACGTCCGCATCGTCCGGGAGGCGATGGCCGGGCGGTGGGCGCGCGGGCCGATCGTCGCGGCGGCGCTGATCGTGCTCGCGCTGCTCGTCGGCGGCGACCCCATGCCGCTGTCGTGGGCGCTGCTCGCCGGGGCGTGGGCGGCCGTCGCCGTGCTCGGCATGAGCCGGCAGGCGATGGTCCTCACCTGCGCCGCGACGGCCGTGGTGGCGCCGGTCGTGGCCACGCGCGGCCTGCCGGCCCCACCGGCGCTGGCGCTCACCGCGCTGCTGTGCGTGGTGCTGCCCTGGGCGAACCGGTTCCAGCTGTGGCTGTGGGAGGTGGTCCGCACCGCCGAGCAGGGCCGCGAGGCGCAGGCCCGGCTGGCGGTGACCGAGGAACGGCTGCGCTTCGCCCGCGACCTGCACGACCTCGTCGGCCACAGCCTCACCGCGATCGCGGTGAAGAGCGAGGTGGCGGTGAAGCTCGCCGCGGCCGACGCCGCGCGGGCCGCGGCGGAGATGACCGAGGTGCGCGGGCTCGCCCGGGACGCGCTGCGCCAGATCCGCGCCGCGGTGCGCGGCTACCGTACCGTCGACCTCGACGCCGAGCTGCGCAGCGTACGGGACGTCCTGGAGGCCGGGGGGATCCGGTGCGAGCTGGCGACAGAACCGGTGACAGGGCCGGTGACGGGGCCGGTGACAGGGCCGGTGACGGGGCCGGGCACCGGAGAGGGAACCGAGCAGGGCGCGGTGCCGGACGGCCTGCCGCAGGACGTGCGCACGCTGCTCGCCTGGGTCGTCCGGGAGGGCGCGACCAACGTGCTCCGGCACAGCAGGGCGACCCTGTGCCGGATCGCCCTGACCGTGCGGGACGGAAGAGTGGTGCTGGAGATGAGCAACGACGGAGCCTGGGCCGCGGCGGACCCGCAGAGGCCGGCCGCCGCTGCGGGTTTCCCGGGAGGCGACGAGGAACGCGGGATCGGGCTGGCAGGGCTCGCCGAGCGGGTCGCGTCCGCCGGGGGTGTGCTCAGGGCCGGTCCGGACGGCCCCGGCCGGTTCCTGCTGTCGGCGGCGATCCCGCTGCGAGGTGCGGCGTGATCCGGGTGCTGCTCGCCGACGACGAGCACCTGGTGCGCACCGCGCTCGCCACCCTGCTCGGCCTGGAGCCGGACATCGAGGTCGTGGCGCAGGTCGGCCGGGGGGACGAGGTGGCCGCCGCGGTGGCCGAGCACGACCCGGACGTGATCGTGCTCGACATCGAGATGCCCGGCATGGACGGNCTCGCNGTCGCCGANTCCCTGCCCGGCCGGGCGATCCTCATCCTCACCAGCTTCGGCCGCCCCGGCTACCTGCGGCGNGCGCTCGCCGCGGGCGTGCGCGGCTTCCTGCCCAAGGACTCCTCCGCCGACGAGCTCGCCGCGGCGATCCGCAAGGTGCACGCGGGCGGCCGCCACCTCGACCCCGACCTCGCCGCGTCGGCGATGATGGCCGGCGAGAACCCGCTCACCGACCGCGAGCGGGAGGCGCTCGGCCTCGCCGCGCGCGGCGCCTCGGTGAGCGAGATCGCCGCCGCCCTCCACCTCACCGAGGGCACCGTCCGCAACTACCTGTCGAGCGCGATCACCAAGCTGGGGGCCGCGAACCGCATCGCCGCGATCCACACCGCCCAGCGCATGGGCTGGCTCTGAGGCAGGGCGTGCGGCAGGTCGTGCGGCACGGCCCGGCGGTCACGCCGATTCGCGCACGATGAGGTCGGTGGGGAGGATGACGCGGTCGCTCTCCCGCTCCTCCGGCGGGGTGAGCAGCAGGCGCACCATCGCGGTCGCCTGGTCGACGACGGGATGCCGGACCGTGGTGAGCGGGGGATCGGTGAACTTCGCCGCCTCGATGTCGTCGAAGCCGACCACGGCCACGTCGTCGGGCACCCGGCGGCCGGCCTGCCGCAGCGCCTGCAGCGCGCCGATCGCCATCAGGTCGTTCGCGACGAACACGGCGTCGAGGTCGGGGTCGTCCTCGAGCAGCTGGCGCATCGCGACCGCGCCCGACTCCCGGGTGAAGTCGCCGACCGCGACGATCGACCGGCGCCCGGAGCCGCGCAGCGCCTCCCGGTAGCCGGCGAGCCGGTCCTGGCCGCCGATCATGTCCTGCGGGCCCGCGATCGTGGCGATCCGGCGGCGGCCGATCGCGAGCAGGTGCTCGACCGCCCGGCGGGCGCCGCCGACGTTGTCGTTGTCCACGAACGGCATCTCCACGTTCACCGCGGGCCGGCCGTACGAGACGACCGGCACGCCGACGCGCATGATCGCGGCNGGNAGCGGGTCGGCGCTGTGCATCGAGATGAGCATGACGCCGTCCACGTGGCCGCCGGCGATGTAGCGCTCGATGCGGGCGTGGCTGCGCGGCGAGCTGGCGAGCATGAGCACCACCTGCTTGTCGGCGGCCTCCAGCTCGACGCTCACCGTGCGGATCACCATCGAGAACAACGGGTCGTCGGAGAACACCCGCGACGGGGGCTCGGAGGCGACCAGGGCGTAGGAGTCGGTGCGTTTCGTGACGAGGCTGCGGGCGGCCGAGTTGGGGATGTAGCCGAGCTCCTCGATCGCCCGCATCACGTTCTCACGGATCTGCGGGGTGACCGTGGGCAGGCCGTTCACCACCCTGGAGACGGTCGCCCGGGAGACCCCGGCGCGCGCCGCGACCGCCTCCAGCGTGGGTCGTCTCGATCTGGTCAACGCACTCCGTTCCGCCTGATTACTTCCCGATACCACAACGCACTGTCCTTGGGCAGCCGGCGCTGGGTGGGATAGTCGACGTACACGATGCCGAACCTGCGGCGGTAGCCCTCGGACCATTCGAAGTTGTCCAGGAGCGACCATACGAGATATCCGCGGAGATCGGCGCCCGCGCGGATCGCCGCGTGCGCGGCGCGCAGGTGACCCTCCAGGTAGGCGAGCCGGTCGTGGTCGTGCACCCGGTCGCCGTCCTCGCCGGTGCGCACCTCGTCGTCGAAGGCCGCGCCGTTCTCCGTGACGAGCAGCCCGACATGCGGGTACTCGCGGGAGAGCCGCACCAGCAGGGCGGTGAGGCCGTTCGGGTCGATCGGCCAGCCCATCGCCGTGGTCGGGCCGGTGGCGGGCTCGAACCGGATGCCCTCGGTGCCGGGGAAGGCGGGGTTCGCCGGTTCGCCCGGCCCGGCCGAGACGAAGGTCGGGATTGTAGTAGTTGACGCCGAGCAGGTCGACCCGGTGCCGGATGAGGTCGAGGTCGCCGTCCCGGATGTGGCCGAGCCCGGCGTGCCGCTCCACCACCGCGAGCACGTCGTCCGGGTAGCGGCCGCGCAGCGCGGGGTCGAGGAACTGGCGGTTGAGCAGGCCGTCCACGAGCCGGGCCGCGGCCACGTCCGGCTCGCTCGTGGCGTGCTCCGGGGTGAGCACCGGGGCGAGGTTGAGGGTGAGCGCGATCTCCTCCGCCCCGGCCGCGCGCAGCGCCGCCGTGCCGAGGCCGTGCGCGAGCAGCAGGTGGTGCGCGGCCCGGAAGGCGGCGGCCGGGTCGGTACGGCCCGGCGCGTACAGGCCCGAGGCGTACCCGAGGAAGGCGGCCACCCAGGGCTCGTTCAGCGTCGTCCAGGTGCGCACCCGGTCGCCGAGCCGGGCGTGCACCGCCCGCGCGTAGTCGGCGAACCGGTACGCGGTGTCCCGGGCCGGCCAGCCGCCCAGGTCCTCCAGCGGCTGGGGGAGATCCCAGTGGTACAGCGTGACGTACGGGGTGATCCCGGCCTTCAGCAGCTCGTCGACGAGGCGGTCGTAGAAGTCGAGCCCCCGGGCGTTGAGCGCGCCGCGCCCGTCCGGCTGCACCCGCGGCCAGGCCACGGAGAACCGGTAGGCCCGCAGGCCGAGCTCGCGCATGAGCGCCACGTCCTCGGCGTACCGGTGGTAGTGGTCGCAGGCGACGTCGCCGGTGTCCCCGCCGGCCACCTTGCCGGGGGTGTGGGAGAAGGTGTCCCAGATCGACGGGCCCCGGCCGTCCTCGTCGGCCGCGCCCTCGATCTGGTAGGCGGCCGTCGCCGCCCCCCATACGAAGCCGTCGGGGAAGATCGCCTCTTGTCCGTCCAGGCCGGCCTGGGCCACCGCCCCCGACCGCCCCCGAGTCTCGGTATTGATGATCCCTCTCCTTCCGTTCCGTGCCGCAGCGGCCCCGCGGCGGCGTCATCCCTTGACGGCGCCCTGCATGATCCCGCCGATGATCTGCCGTCCGAGCAGGGCGAACACGATCACCAGCGGCAGCGTCGCGATCGCGGTGCCGGTGAGGCCGAGGGTGAAGTCCTGCACGTAGCCGCTCGCCAGCTGGGAGAGCGCCACCTGCACCGTCGGGTTCTCCGGCGTGAGCACCACAAGCGGCCAGAAGTAGTCGTTCCAGGCCGTCATGAACGTGAGCATCCCGAGCACGGCCGCGGCCGGCCGCGCGATCGGCAGCACCACCCGCCAGAACAGCTGCCAGGTGCTCGCGCCGTCGACCCGCCCGGCCTCGATCAGCTCGGTGGGCAGCGCCCGGGACAGGTACTGGGTCATGAAGAACACGCCGAACGCGCTCACCAGCGAGGGCACGACGACCGCGTACATCGTCCCGGTCCACTCCAGCTTGATCATCAGCATGTAGAGCGGGATGATCCCGAGCTGGGTCGGCACCATCATCGTGGCGATGGTGAGCACGAGCAGCGCGTTGCGCCCGCGGAAGCGCAGCTTGGCGAACGCGAACCCGGCGAGCGTGGAGAAGAGCATCACCGAGATCGTGATCGACCCGGCCACGATCACCGAGTTGAGCAGCGCGAGCGCGAACGGCGCGGTGTCGAAGACCCGGGCGACGTTGGCGAAGAAGTTGCCGCCCGGGATGAGCGGCGGCGGCACCTGCGCGAGCGCCGAGTTGTCGTGCGAGGCGACCACCACGCTCCAGTAGATGGGGAACGCGGAGAAGAACGCCACCGCGAGCAGGGTGAGGTAGGTGAGCGGCCCGGCCGCGCGGCGGCCCCGCGTCCGCCTGGTCGCCCGTGTGGTCACAGCGGTCATCAGTCGAGTCCACCCCGCATCCGCCGTACGATCAGGAAGTTGACCCCGACCACGAGCACGACCAGCAGGAACATCACCCAGGCCGCGGCCGAGGCGTAGCCGAACTCGTAGCTTCTGAAGCCCTGCTCGTACAGGTACAGGGCGAGGGTCTGGAACTGGCGGTCCGGGCCGCCGGTGGCCATCGCGCCCGCGCTCACCTGCGCGCCGAACAGCATCGGCTCGGCGATGATCTGCATCGAGCCGATCGTGGACACGATGACGGTGAAGATGATGGTCGGCCGGATCATCGGCACGGTGATGCTGCGCAGCTGCCGGAACGTGGACGCGCCGTCGATCGTGGCGGCCTCGTACAGCTCACGCGGCACGGCCTGCATCGCGGCGAGGTAGATGAGCGCGTTGTAGCCCGTCCACCGCCACATGATCATGGTGGCGATCGCGGCGTGGCTCGTCGCGGTGCCCGCCTGCCAGTCGATCCGGCCGAGGCCGAAGGCGTCGAGCACCATGTTGATCAGGCCGAACTCCCGGCCGAAGAGCTGGCTGAAGATCACCACGACGGCGACGACGCTGGTGATGTTCGGCAGCAGCAGGGTGACCCGGAAGAAGGTCTGCGCCCGCAGCGGCCGGTTGAGCAGGTGGGCGAGCCACAGCGCGAACAGCAGCTGCGGCACCGCGGAGAGCACGCCGATCGAGACCGTGTTGAACGCCGCGTTCCAGAAGTAGTCGTCGGCGAGCAGCTCGGTGTAGTTGCCGAGACCGACGAACGTCTGCTCGGAGGAGAGCAGGTTCCACTCGTAGAGCGACACCCAGGCCGTGTACGCCAGGGGGAACAGGCCGAAGGCGAAGAAGAGCAGGAAGAACGGCGAGATGTACGCGTAGGCGGAGTACTTCAGGTCGAACAGGTGCCGGCGCGAGGGCCTGGGCTCGGGCGGCCGCGCCGGTGCGGCCTGCGGTCTGGCCCCCGCCTGCGGGGGAGCGGGCATGGGCTTCCTTTCGGCTGCGCGGGCCCGCGGGGCGTGGCGCCGGCGGGCCCGCGATCGACGTCGGCGGAGGGCGCTGGGCCTACTTGATCTTCTCCACGTCCTTGAGCACCTGCTGCCAGGCCTCGTCGGGCGTCTGCTTGCCCTGCTCGACCCGGCCGAGGCCGTTGCCGATCGCCGTGCGCACGTCGCCCTCCTTGGGGCCGAGGTGCTGCGGCTTCAGGTTCCGCGCCGCGTCCGAGAAGATCTTGCCGACCGGCGCGTTGTTGAAGAACTCCTTCTTGAAGTTCTGGATGTCCGGCTGGTCGTACAGGGCCGGGATCGAGGGGAAGTTCCCGATCGCCTTGAACACCTTCGCCTGGTTCTCCGCCGAGGTGAGGAACATCACCAGCTCGGCGGCCTCCTTGTGGTGCTTGCCCTGCTTCGGCACGGTCAGGTGGGTGCCGCCGCTGTTGCCCGCCCCGCCGGGGATGGCCGCGATGTCCCACTTGCCGGCCGCGTTCTTCGCCTGGTCCTGGATGTAGGCGGTCATCCACGCCGGGCANACCACGGTCGCGAACGAGCCCTTGGCGAAGCCGGTGTTCCACTCGGGCGTGAACGCGCCGATCTTCGCNGANAGGCCGGCCTGGATCATCTCGACGCTCAGGTCCCAGGCNCGCTTCACGTCCGGGTTCGTGNCGACCACGATGTTGTCCTGCGCGTCGTACACNCCGACCGGNGCCTGGCCGATGATCGCCCGCATGATCTCACCCGGGCCGTCGAAGAACTTCGCCCCGTCCGGCGCGTTCGCGGTGAACNTCTTGCCGACCTCGATGTACTTCTCCCAGGTGGGCCAGAGCTTCGACACCTCGTCGCGGTCGGTCGGCAGCCCCGCCTTCTCGAACAGGTCGGTGCGGTAGCACATGGCGAGGCCGCCCACGTCGGTGCCGAGCCCGACGATCGTCGAGCCGTCCTTGCCGATGCCCTGCTGCCACTTCCAGTCCAGGTACTCCTGCTGGCGCTGGGCCGCGCCGTAGTCCGCGAGGTTGACGAACTTGTCCGGCTGGGCGGTGAACGAGCTGATGTAGCCGACCTCGATCGCCTCCACGTCGGCCGCGCCCGCGCCCGTGGCGATGCGCGCGGCGAGGTTCGTGTGGTGGTCGGCGAAGCTCGCCTGGCGCTCCTCGATCTCGACGTTGGGATGGGTCTTCTTGAACTCCTCGTAGAGCGGCTCGAAGCCGAAGTCGCCGAACAGCCCCACGGTCAGCTTGATCTTCTCGCCGGGGGCGGCCTGCCCGCCCGAGCCCGATCCGCCGGAGCCGCCGCCGCACGCGGCGACCATCAGCATCGCGGCCGACACGATCGGAACGAGGAACCGGGAACGCGATCTACCCATTGGGAACCCTCCCTGGGTTCGCAGACATCTCGATCTTGAAGAGAGCGCTCTCAGCCCAGATTCTTCGCACAGCGCCGCAAGGTCAAGTGAAAGAGAGGTAACAATTCGTGTCACAGTGGCGGTGCGCCGCCCGATGGGAGAGCGCTCTCAAGATCAGCGCGGGATCCGGCGGCCGGTCCGCCGGGCCGCGGGCCGGGCGTTTCGGGGGCGCGTCCCGCCCGGCCGTACCCGAGCCCCGGCGCGGGCCCGCGTGGACCGCGGCGTTGACTTCCCCGGACGTCCGGCGACAGACTCGCCGAAGTTGATCGCGTCAATCGGGGTAGCGGCATGGGAACGGGATCGTCCCGGGTACGGCACGCGCTCCGGGCGTGCCCGGCCGGCGGCGTTCCGCGTCATGTGCCCCGTCCCGCGTCGCGGGAGCGCCAGAGTCCGGACGGCGCGGCCCGGCCCCGCCCCGCGGCCGCCGCCGTCGCCACAGAACCGGGAGGTGGCCGATGACGAGCATCGCTTGGATCGGTGTCGGCAAGATGGGGGCCGCGCTGGTCACGCGGCTGATCGAGGCCGGTCACGAGGTGACCGTGTACAACCGCACCAGGTCGAAGGCCGAGGCGATCTCCGGCGCGACCGTCGCCGGCTCGATCGCCGACCTCGCCGGCACCGACGTGGTCTTCACCTCGCTGCCGGACTCCCCGCAGTTCGCCGAGGTCGCCGGGACCCTCCTCGACGCGGGCGGCTGCCGGATCCTCGTCGACACCTCGACCGTCTCGCCCGAGGTGTCCAGGCAGGTCCGGGAGCGCGCCGCCGCGGCCGGCACCACCCTGCTCGCCGCGCCCGTCAGCGGCAACCCCGGCGCGGTCGCCGCGGGCAACGCCACCCTCGTCGTGTCCGGCCCCAGGGAGGCGTTCGACGAGGTCTCCGGCATCCTCGGCGCGCTCGGCAGGGCCGTCACCCACGTCGGCGAGGGCGAGACCGCCCGGGTCGCCAAGCTCGGCCACAACATCCTGCTCGGCGTGCTCACCCAGGCCCTCGCCGAGGTCACCGTGATGGCGGAGAAGGCGGGCATGTCCCGCTCGACGTTCCTCGCCTTCCTCAACGACTCGGTCGTCGGCTCGACCTTCACCCGCTACAAGACCCCGGCCCTCGTCGAGCTCGACTTCCGCCCCACCTTCACCACCGAGCTGCTGCGCAAGGACTTCGACCTCGGCATCGCCGCCGCCCGCGCCCTGGAGACGCCCGTCCCCCTCGCCGCCGCCACCTACCAGCTCATCCAGGCCGCGGTCGCGGTCGGCCACGGCGAGGAGGACTTCGCCACCCTGCTCGTGGAGCAGGCCCGCGCGGCCGGCCTCGACCTCAAGCCGGAGGGCTGACGCCCCGCGGGCCGCGGACGTGACGCGGCCCCCGGTTTCGCGAAGGGAGCGGAGCGGAACCGGGGGCCGACGCAGGTGGACCGGCCCGGCGCGGCCGGATGGCGGACGGCCACGGCGTCCCAGGGCGTGATCCGCGGGCCTCGCCCGGCCCCTCAGCCCGGGTGCGCGAGCCGTACCCGGGCCGATCGGAGCCGCGAGCCGGAGACCCCCGGAGAACGCGTGCCGCGCCTCCGGCCCGCCCCCGGGCTCAGGCCGGAGGCCCTTCTTGACCTGGCCGCCGCCTCGCCCTCCTCACCCCGGTCCTGCGGGACTCCTGAGGAGCCGAGGCGGGCGACGGCGTTTCCGCCGTGCGCACTCGCGGCGCGTGCCGGCCTTCGGACCGCCCACGGGCCGGGCGTCCGGCACAGTGCCCGCATGTGCCGCCTGGTGCCGCCTGGTGCCGCCTGCGCTGTGCCGATGGTGTCGCCGCGCCACTCTGGAGCCGCTCCCGTCGCTCCAGCGGCGCCGCGACCTTCGGGATCTCGAAAGCGGGTCTCAGGCGGTGGAGGTGGGCGAAGCCGACGGAGAGGCCTCGGGCTCGCCCCGGCCGCGGTCGCCGTCACGGTCGCCCCAGCCGCGACCGCCCCAGCGGTCGCGGTCACCCCACCGCTTGTGGTGCCAGGGGCGCTCCCGCCGCAGCTGTGAGTCGAGGATGGTCCGCGCGGTCGCGGTGCCGCCCTCCACCGTCGCGGTCACCGCGACCTTGTGGCCGACCTGGATCGCGCTGATCCCCTGGTCGCTGTTGATCCGGGTCTCCGAGTTGACCACGTACTCCCGGGTGTAGCCGTCCTCGCTGCGGACCGTCACCGAGTCCTGGTCGACGGCGGTCACCTCGCCGATCTGCTTCGCCACCGTGATCCACTGGCCCTCCTGCTCGCCGCGCACCACGTACTCGCCGTGGATGCCGGGGCCGAACAGCAGGTGCCCCCATCCCCAGTGCCGCGGGCTCCTGCCCTCGCCCTGCCCGGGGGACGGGCTCTGGCTCGGCGGCGGGGAGCCGGTGGACGGGCTGCCGCTCGGCGACGGGTCGCCGGAGGCCGTGGCGGTGGGGGCCGGGGAGCCGGGGGAGGGCGAGTCCGCGGTCGCGGCCGCCACGCCCGCACCGCCCGTCACCACGACCGCGGTGAGGGCGGCGAGCAGCAGGGGCCTGGGAAGGCGGCGCCGCGGGGGCGGCTCGTTCTCCAGGATCTCCGTCTTGCTGAAGTCGTCGTGGGCGGAGCTCATCACTTCCTCCATTGGAGCAGGATGTGACAAGCATGCATTTAGGAACCTAAGACGGCCGTTAAGGTCATTTATCCCGTTTGCCCAGCTGACCGGCCATGCCGCGCCGTGCCGTACCGCCGCCCTCGACGCCGGGCCGCCGCCC
>Ga0065720_1019387_pt1 | contig 27102 bp, 26 predicted proteins | sample Thericmetagenome_FD_59107 | JGI IMG/M metagenome (GOLD analysis project Ga0065720, IMG submission 59107) | Thermophilic microbial communities from the Joint Bioenergy Institute, California, USA of rice/straw/compost enrichment - eDNA_2 v2... | ecosystem: Engineered > Solid waste > Grass >... | reverse complement strand
AAGGGCCGCTGGACGTACCTGGAGATCGCCCGCAAGCACGGCGTCGGCGTCGCCACCGTCTACCGCTGGGTAGCCGATTACAAACGCCGGCAAGCCGAAGGCGAAACCGCCGACGACGAGAGGCGCGCCACCACGTAAACGACCCAACGAACCATCAACGCGGGAACCCCTGAACGGGCCCGCCAGGCGACGAACGCCACCGCCAGCCCCCGGCCAGCCCAGCGCGCGCCGGGGGCGAGAACTTGACCGCGCGCGCCGCGAGAGCACAAGAGCCCCCGGTTGGATGAACCCCGGGCCGGGGGCTCGCCGCGTCAAGAGCCGACACGAGCCGACCGCGGCGCCAGAGCCGACAACACCTAAGCCAAGGCAAGAGCGGAAGGGAAGGGGCCGGACAGGAGAGCCCCGCAGAGGAGACCGACATGAACCAGCAAGCCACCACTCAAGCGCCGCTGTTCCCGCGCCCGCAACCGCAACTGCAGACCGTCGCGGTCGCCGACATCGCGCCATGGAACGCCACCGGCCGCAACGCCGTCATGAAGAGCGTCGAAGAGCTCGGGATGGTGACCGCCATCCACGTCGAAGAACTCCCCGCGGGCAGCCAGCACAAGTACCGCGTCATCGACGGCCGCCGCCGCCTCGACGCCGCCCAGAAGAACGGCGTCACGCACGTCCCCGCCATCGTCCTCCCGCAAGGCGGCGGCCTCGCCTACGACGCGCTCGCCGCCACCGCCAACCTCGCGCGCGCCTACGCGCCGCTCGACGAAGCGCAGCACATCGAGATGCTCATCAACCGCGGCGGTTTCACGCCCGAGGCGATCGCCAAGGAGCTCGGCCTCCCCCTCGGCACCATCAAGGCCAGGCTGAAGCTCGTCAGCCTCCCCAAGGAACTCCGCGACGCCGTCGACTCCAAGCGAATCAGCCCCAGCGTCGCCGCGGCCGCCGCCAACCTCACGCCCGCGCAGCAGCAGAAGGCCATCGAGGCCCTCAAGCAGAAGAACGCCCTAACCCGCGACGACATCACCAGCATCCGCCTCGCCGACAAGCAGGCCATGCTCGAGTCCGTCGCGGCGATCTTCGAGCCGCCGCCGCCACCCACCCCCCAGCACGTCTTCCAGATGGCGATCCGCACCGCCCTCAGCGAAGGCCTAACCATCGACGAGCTCTACAACGCCATCGAACAGATCGGCGAGGAACAGGCCAATGCCTAAGACCGTCACGATCCCCGTCGCCCGCACCGGCATCATCCGCGGCTGCGGCGAAGCCCGCACCCAGGGCGCCGTCTACCTCGAGAGCGGCGTCAGCAGCACCGGCCTACCCCTCGAGCAGTTCCTCGTCGACCCGCCCCAGCCGTACGACACCGACCAGAAGATCGGCGTCAGCATCGTCCCAGACGGCAAGGGCACCTACCACGTCATCGACTGGGTCGGGGAGCAGCACTACCCCATGCCCAGCGACTTCCTCGAGGAAGGCCGCCTCCACGGCTTCAGCCGCAAGATCAGCCGCACCACCGAGTTCGACAAGCTCACCAAGGACTCGCGCCTGATCTTCGTCCACCCCAAGGCGATCGTCGCCAACGCCGCCGAGATCGCCCCGTACCTCCCCGATCACAAGCTCCGCGGCCGCTGCGCGCACTTCGCCAAGACCGGCGACGACGCCCACTTCCACGACCGCAACGTGAGCTGCAGCCGCTTCTGGTACGCCCTCGCCGAAGCCAACGGCACGCGCGTCACCAGCGACGACATGCTCCTCCCCGAACGCAAGGTGAGCAAGGACACCAGCTACGTCGTCGAGCCCCTCCCGTACGACGCGCCCGAGCCCATCTACCGGCCCGGCATCATCGCCCAGGTGCCGATCACCAACATCAGCGTCATCGCCACCAGCGACGGCAGCCACAAGGCCACCACCACGCGCATCGCGCAAGCCGTCCAAGGCATCCCCGTCCTCGAGCGCCCCGACTAAGGGGCGCCCGAGCCCCACGGGTTACGCTCAAGCACCCACCCTCGGAGGGAAACGCATGCAAGAAGACCAGCAGGGGCTACGCGGTCTCGGCATCACCTACCTCGTCATCAGCTGCTTAGGTGGTGTGACGAGCCTCGTAGCGGCCTTCTACGCGCCCGGGCTCGCGCGCTGGTATCTCATCGGCGCCGCCGCCGGCCTGGTGCTTCAAGGGGCGATCGTCAACGGCGTGCTCTCCTGGATGAGTCAGGTCGCCGCCGACACAACCGCCATGCGAGCCGGCCTGCAGAAGGAACTCGCTGACCTCAAGCGCGCCGTGCAGGACGTCAACGCAGCCCTCTACCGCTACCCCACAACCGCCCCGACGGCCGTCGCGCCCGCAGCGCCGCCATCCGCGCCGCGCGCGGTAGAGGACGAGCGGCCAGTGAACGCCCCCAAGAACGCAGGCCTCAAGGCCAGCACCCTCGTCGACCAGCACGGCGTACGGCGCTGCGCGCGGTGCCGCACCGAGCTGCGCGGCGACACCATCCCCAGCGAGTGCCCAGGCTGCGGAGCAACTTTGCTCACTTAGGCCGCCAAGCGGAGGGAGAGACGTGAAGTCCCAAGGCGCCGGCTGCGGAGTGCTCCTGCTCCTATTCCTTCTGGTCGCCGTCATCTCGCAACCAGGCGTCATCGAGGTGCTCGCGATGATCGCCGCCGCAGTAGGGGTCATCGCGGTCATCCTCGCCGTCACGGGCGACCTGATGAAGCTGAAGCCCAGCAGCTCCACTACGACCCCCACCCACCACAGCGACCGGCCCCCACGAGGCGCAAGCGGCACCGCACGCTCCAGCAGCCACGCCTACGGCCCCTCACGCGTGACGGACGACTCCACAACCGCCCCTCACGCCTACTTCGACTACTACCGCTACAAGGCGCAGAAGGCCCGCCCAACATCCGGCTCCCAGGGCTACGCCTACCCGTTCCGCGCTCCTCACTACCCCGCAGGTGACGGCCCAGCGTTCGAGAAGCACGTCAAGGAACTCCTCAACAACCGCGGGTACCGAGTGAGCGAGACCCCCGGCAGCGGCGACTACGGCGTCGACTTGATCGCAACCCACCACGGTCACAAGGTAGCCATCCAAGCCAAGAACCACGCCAAGCCCGTCGGCGTGCGCGCCGTGCAGGAAGCCCACGCCGGCCTCCGCTACTACGGCGCCGACGAAGCCTGGGTCGTCTCCCGCAGCGGCTTCACCCAGCAAGCCCAGACGCTCGCCAAGGCCACCGGCGTCCGCCTCGTCGACGTGAAGCACCTCGAGGTCCACTAGCCTGAGCCTGCCGTATCACGTGATGTCGTCGGCGTAGCCAGTGTCCGACACACCGATGCCGCCGTCGAAGGTAGCCAGGTAGTCGACGTATCAGCACTCGTTGTCGCTACCGACCGAGGACACGAGTGGCACACTCGCGGGGAGCGCCTCGGCGACGGCCATGTCCATGATGGCCGAGTAGGGCCCGCCCGGGCTCGTGTTGACGACGTCGATTAGTGGCACCTGAGGCGCGCCCGGTACCCTCAGGCGTAGCGAACGACCCGCATCCGTGACGCCGCACTCTCAACGCCGAGGGCTAGCTACCGGGGCCTAACTGCCGAGCTCGAGCGCCAGCCCCACCAGCGCGCCGGCCAAGATCAGCGGCACCGGGTGCACGTTGCGCCGCACCGTCAGATAACAGCTGCCGGCGGCGATGAGCCACAGCGGCACGTTCTCCCCGAACGAGCCGACGGCGCCCAAGGCGCTTGGAGCGAAGTCCCAAGCCACGAGGAGCAGTAGCGCCACGACTATCGGCCTGACGCCGGCAATCGCAGCCTGCAGTGCAGCGTTCTCCCTCGCCCGCGTAAGTAAACGCAGCAGTAAAAGCAGCAGGACGAGGGTGGGCAAGGTGGCGCCAAGCAGCGCCGCGGCGGCCCCGGGCCAACCCGCGACGTGGTGACCGACGTACATGGCCAGCTTCGTCACGATAGGGCCGGGCAGCGAGTTGCCGAACGCGAACGCGTCGAGGAACGCCTCCGGCGTGAGCCAACCCCGCAGCTCGACGACCTCGGTGCGCAGGAGCGGGATCATCGAGGGACCGCCGCCGAAGCCGAAGAGCGTGACCCTCGCGAAGGAGACGAAGAGGTCGAGGACGGCCTGCACCGGGCTCAAGCCCTCCGCAGCAGCAGGACGCCGAACGCCGCGCCGGCAGCGATGAGCACCACGGGGTGGACCTGCGTGAATGCCGCTAACGCGAAGGCGGCGGCGGCCAGCACGACCCGCAGCAGCCGGCCGGCGCGGTCCCGCGGTCCGAGGAGCGCCTTAGGAGCGAACGACCAGGCGACGCCCAGCAGCAGCGCGATCACCACGGGCCTAACGCCGGCCAACGCGTCCTGTACGTACGCCGAGTCCTTGGTCGCGCCGTAGAGCCCGCCGAGGAGCACGATGGCGAGCCCCGACGGCAGCGTGAGCCCGAGCAACGCGGCCAGCGACCCGATCGGACCCGCGACTCGCCAGCCGAAGTACCCGGCCATGTTCGTCGCGATGGGCCCCGGCAGGGAGCTCACGACGGCGTACACCTCCATGAACTCGTCATCGCTGAGCCATGCGTACGTAGTCACCGCTTCGTTACGCACCAGCGGGATCATCGAAGGGCCGCCCCCGAACCCGAAGAGCCCGACGCGTACGAAAGCCACGAACACGCGCCACAGCCGGCGGGGAGACTCCCCCAGGGCCGCGTCTCGCCCCGGACTCGGGGCGGCTGGCGCGCGCGCGGGCAGGCCCGCCGCCGGCGCCTCGGGCTCCAGCACGCGCCCTGCCGTGCCGCGGTCCCCCGACCCCTCAGGCACGGTTCAACGCCCTCTGACCTTGGGATCCAACACGTCCCGAAGCGCATCGCCGAGCAGGTTCAACGCGAGCACGGTCAGCGTGATGACGGCGCTGGGGAACCCGGCCACCCAGACGGCGTTCTGCAGGTAGCCGCGGCCGTCGTTAACGATCGAGCCCCAGGACGGGTCCGGCGGCTGGATTCCGAACCCTAGGAACCCGAGGTTCGCTTCGAGGATCACCACGGTCGCCATATACAGGGTCGCCATGACGATGATCGGGGCCGCCGCGTTTGGCAGCACGTGCCGGAAGAGCGTCCGCCAGCGCAGCGCTCCCAGCGCACGGCTGGCGCTCACGTAGTCGAGCTCGCGGATCGACATCACCGAGCCGCGCACGACGCGCGCGAATTGCGGGATGGTGGATACGCCGGCGGCGATGATGACGTTCCAGATGCTCGTACCCAGTACGGCCACTAAGCACAGCGCGAGGAGAAGGAGCGGGAACGCGAGCAGGACGTCGATGACCCGGGCGATGAACGAGTCGATCCTGCCGCCGAAGAATCCCGCGATCAGGCCCAGGAGCACGCCGACGGCGGCCCCCAGGGTCACCGCCCCGACGCCGACGAGCAGAGAGGTCCTCGCCCCCCAGATGGTGCGGCTCAGAACGTCCCTCCCATAGTGGTCCGTGCCGAACCAGTGCTCGGCGCCCGGGGGGTTCAGGCGCTGGCCCAGGCTAGGTCGGTTCGGCTCGTACGGCGCCAGCCACGGCACCGCGATCACCGCCGACCGCGTAGGGCTACACATCACCCTGGACAGGCACGGTTTCATCCTCACCCTCACCGAGACCGCCACCGACCACCTCGGCTGGGACAAGTTCGAGCTGCGCGGCATGCCCATCGCGTACGCCCTTGGCGAAGAGGCCGCAACGCACGTCGACCGCCTCAAGCGCAAAGCCCTGGAGGCCCTCCACGACCCCAACGAACACGGCTGGGTCGCCATCCCCGAAACGGTCAGGGTCGCCGTCACCGCCAGGAGCGGAGCCACGCACAACTACGACCTCAGCGTCACGCTACTCCGCAACCGCGTCGACGACGAGCACATACCGGCAGGTTTCATGGTCAGCCTGCACCTCACCGACGACCACGTACGCGCCTACCGGCACCTCGTGCAGAACCACCGCACCCTCAGGCACGACCGCCGCACCACCCTCACGAACGTCTACAACATCGCCATGTCCGTACTCAACACCCCTGGCCTGTCGGGAACCGAACTGCAACACCAGGTGCGCACCATCGTCAGCGAGGTGAGGATCGACACCGCCATCCACGAGGAACACGAGAAGCTGTTCGAGCACTACGTCCTACCCACGCACCCCGATCGCCAACGCCAGTACCCCCGCCTCGACCTCGGCAGTCTCGCGCGGACGTGGGCGCGCGAGTTCGCCCACTACTACGCCCGCCACTCGTTCCTCGACTACCCGCTAAGCGCCCCACACGTGACCGTGCACGTCGAACAGCAGCGCTCCGAGGTGCTCGTGTACGGCCCAGGCCCCGCGGCCGCCACCCACGCCCTACGCAACCTCATAGCCAACGCCGTGAAGTACTCGAGTCCCGACCCGGGAACCGGCCGGCGGCGCATCAACGTCACCGTCACCGCCGACCCCGAAGCGCCCGATCAAGCGCGTCTGACCGTGACGAACACCGCCACCGGCCTCACCAGCGAAGACGTCGAGCGCGCCTGGCAACCCGGAGTGCGACTGAACAACAGCCGAACCGCGCCAGGCAGCGGCATGGGACTGCACTTGACCAAACGTTACGTGGAGGACGCCGGCGGCAGGGTAGGAGCCTACCTGCACCCCGACGAGACACATGTCAGCTTCTACTTCGCCTTCCCGCTCGTCCGAGCCGCGCCACCCCACAATCCCACCCCGCGGCCACACAGCTCACCAGGCGTACATGACCTCGGGTGACGAGCTCCTCTAGTTCTCCGGCGTCACGTGCCGCAACCAGTCGAGGATCCGGTCCGGCCACAGGATGTGCTTGTCCACCACCTCCAGCACGCCCGCTTCGCGAGCCTCCTCGCGCGGCACGTCGCGCGGCGCGCTGCTTATCACGACCACCGGCACACCCAAAGACCTCGCCTCGCGCGCCACCATCAAGCCATCACCGTCACCGAGCCTGTAATCGGTGAAGACCAACGTGAACGCCTGGGACCGCAGCATCTCGACGGCGTCGAACGCCGAGCACGCCTCCACGGCCTCCGCCGCCGCCTCTCGCACACGCCGCGCAAGCTCGCGGCAGATCATCGCGTCATCGTCCACGACAAGCACACGAGGAACCCCCGCGAACCCCGAGTCGCTGGTCACGAACCGCTCCAGGCCGCACGCCGCCGACCTCCCACAGCGACCGCCGCCAACAGGGCCATGCAGCCGCAGCAACACCCGACGCCACCCCCAATGAGACGCTCCACCAAGTCGCCCATGGGCCGCATCATCAAGCACTCGCCGCACCTCATCAAGACCACGGCCGCTAGAATCCAAGCATGAGAGCCAAGCCAATAAACGGCTTCACGTTGACGGAGCTGATGATCGCGCTGCTCATCATCGGCGTGATCGCCGCCGCCAGCATCCCCAACGTGCTGCGCGCGCGCATCAGGGGCAACGACAACGCCGCGCAAACCATCCTCGGCGCGCTAGCGGCCGCCGAGGAATCGCTGCGCGCGGAGCCCGGCGGCAACTACTGGCCGCTCGTCCACGAGAACCCCGAAGCGTACGACCCGAGCGCCGGCGGCGCGTACGAGCTGTTCACGCTCGCCGACAAGAAGGCGCCGGAGGACTACCGCGTGTACGCCGTGACGTGGGAGGACACCCTCGGCAGGCCGCACTACTGCATCGGCGTGATGCACCACCGCGGCCAATCCAACGCCTGGGTGAAGACCGACAGGCACCTGGTCGACGCCACCAAGGTCGACCGTGAGGAGTTCCTCGACTACAGCTTCGACGAGTTCCTCAGGCTCGTCGGGGACGCCTGCTCCGAGGAGATCACCGAGACCGGTTGACGCGCCGGCGCGCCGACCCGCCGCTCCAACCGACACGGCCAGCGACGCGCGACCCCCGATATCATCCAGGCGCAGATGCCGCGAGCCGGGGGGCACGAAGACCACTACAGGGAGAAGCGTCGACAGGCGCTGCAATGGTTCGCCGCGCATTGCGACTGGCTGCAGGAAGACGCACCGATACCGCGCGAGCTCGCCGAAGGCCTCGTGCGCAGCTCCGCCTGGTGGATCGACCACCCAAGCGGCCCAGTGGAGGCGCCCGGGGACGCCAACCACGTCACGCGAGGGCCTTACGGTTGGCGGATCTACAGCGGCAACAGCTTCGAGATCAGCCTGTTCATCAAGAGCGCGCGGCGCCTGATCCGCGACGCCTACGACGCCGCGATCCGCGACCGCCCTATCCCGCCAGGCCGCCTCAAGGAAGACATCGCCATCCACGGCGTTCGTTGCGTCAGCGACTACCAGGACGACCTCTACCGGTTCTACGGGAGCCTTGAATGGATACCCTGCGGCAACCACGCCATCGACACGTTCCAAGCCGCCCAGTACCTGATCGACCAGTCGCGGTACGCCAAAGCGGTCGCCTACAAGCCGCGCCTAAGACGACAAGCTGACGCCACCGCCGATCAGAAACGCGACAGCGGCGCGCCCGAACGCGTCGCCGACCCATCGCCGTCAACCCCGCAACCCCGGCGACGCGCCCGCCGCAAGAAGAAGAACCGCAGCGCCCCCCAACTGACCGACGAGCAGCGACAGTGGGTGAACGCGCGCCTCACCCACCTACAGGCTAGGTTCGGGTCCCTGAGCCAGCAGGAGACGAACGAACTCACCGACCTCCTAACGCGGCTCGCGCCGCTGACGCACAGCGAAGACCTCACCACCCAGCAACGCCAACGCCTGACGCTGCTCAAGGGGGCAGTCGTCGCCTACGCGCAACGCATGGAGGCCAAACGCAGGGGCGACGAGGCGCCGGCCGCGCCACCAAAGCGGTGACCCGCACCGCGACGCCGCGACCATCGCCGGGGGGAAGAAGGACGGTGAGCCCGCGACGATCCGGCGCCGCGTCGAGCGTCACCCCGCTCTCGGTTCGAACGCCTGCCCCTACACACCTTGTAGGGAGGAAGGTCGAAGTGAGAGCAGCAGTGCGCTGAGCACGACCCTTCCTGTGACGAGGGGAAGTGGAGTTGAGAGCAGAACCGGGAAGTTGACCTGAGAGCTTCCTATATGGCGGTAAAGAAATATCGCGCCGGGGACGTGGTTTCCCCGGCGCGTTCCACGTTGTTCTCAACTGGACTACCGCGTTCTCAGTTTGAACTTCCCCTCTACACACCTACTGGGTGCTGCCGAGCGCGTCCATGGCGCTCCACAGCGGCATGAACAGACTGACCATGATCACGGCGATCAACCCGCCCAGGAAGACGATCATCACCGGCTCGAGCATGCTCGTGAGGGAATCCACCGTCTGGTCCACCTCGTTCTGGAAGTAGTCCTGAGCGTTCTCCACCATCTCCTCGACGTTGCCCGCCTCCTCGCCAGCACGGATCATCGCGGTAAAGATCGGCGGGAACGTCACCGGGTGGTCCTGCAGCGAGTACGAGACGGGCTCGCCGCGCGCCACGTCGGAGCGCACCCCGTCGAGCACGCGCCGCATCACACGGTTGCCAACCACGCGCTGCGCCACGTCCAACGCCTCGAGCATCGGCAAGCCCGACCTGAGCGCGACAGAGAACGCCGACCCGAACGACGCCACGCTCGAGCCGCGGAACAGGAGCTTGACGATGGGGGTGCGCTCGAACAGCCAGTGGAAAGCGAAGCGGCCCGGCTCGCTCCTGTACGTGAGCGCCACCGCCACGACGGCCGCGAGCACGCCGAGGCCCAGCTCCAACGGCCTCTCCTGCAGGAACGACGACACCGCGAGCGTGACCTGCGTCACCTGCGGCAGCTCGGCGTCCATGTCCGCGAGCATCTCAGCGAACTGCGGCACGATCTGCGTGAGCAGGTACCAGCCGACGCCGATGCCGATCAGCGCCACCGTCACGGGGTAGGCGAGCGCGCTGGAGATGCGCCCGGCCAGCTTGCCGCTGCGCTCCAGGTGGTCGGCGAGCGACAGCATCGTCTCCGCGAGCGTGCCGGTCCGGTCGCCGGCGCGCACCAGGTTCACGTACAGCTCCCCGAACTGCCGCTCCTTCTCCGCGAAAGCGTCCCCGACCGGCATGCCGCCCTGCACCTGCTCCCGCACGTGACGGATGGTGCGACGCATCGCGGACGTCTTCGCCTGCGCCTCCAGAGCCTCGAGCGCCGAGACTAGGCTCACGCCGGTGCGCATCAGCGTCCCCAGCTGGCGGGTGAACACCATGCGCTCCTTCTTCGTGATGCTGCCGCCGCCCAGCCAATCGGGCAGCTCCACCTCCGCGTTCGCGCTCAGCCACGCGCGAGCGCGCTGCACCCGGATCACGATGAACCCCTTGCGTTGCAGCGCGCGCACCAGCTGATCCTCGGTCTCGGCCTCTTCCTCTCCCTTGCGTTCAACGCCGGCGCGGTCACGCACGACGTACCGGAACAACGCCATGCCACGAGTCTAGCGCCCCGAACCCGTCGCGGCGAGATAGGCCAGAGGGGGCATGCGAGAGCGATATAGTGGTGATAGTCAAGCGACACCGGCGACCCGGTGAACCTCGGAGCCTCGATGACCATGACAACGCCGACCAGGAGCCTGCTCTCCTGGCTATCCGCTAGAGACCTGATCACGCCGGAGCAAGCCGAGGAAGCCGAGGCGTACGCTCACGCGCACGCCCTTCACCCACGCGAAGCGCTGGTGAAACTCGAACACCTCAGCGACACCGACCTGCAACGCGCCCTGCGCGAAGCCGGCGTGCCCACATGGGACAGGCTCACCCGCCCCACCGACGACGCGCTGAACAAACTCAACGCCCGCACCGCCGCCCAAGCGCACGCCGTGCCGCTCGCCGTCGAAGCCGGCGCCCTCACCCTCGGCATGCTCGACCCGCTCGACGCCGGCGCCGTACGCGACCTCGAACGCAGAGTGGGGCTGCGCGTCAAACCCTACAGCCTCACCGTCGCCACCTACCGCACCCTCACGCAGTTGATCGCGCGCCGCGCCGCCGGACAGGGGAGCGGCCGCATCGTCATCGACCCCGACGCCGTGAAGCTCGTACCGCAAGACGTCGCCGAACGCTACCGAGTCATGCCGCTCCGCGTCCAAGACGGCGACCTGTACCTCGCCGTCGCCGACGACAGCGACGTGCTCGTGCTCGACAACGTCAGCATGACCGTCGGCCGCAGGGTCGTGCCGGTGCAGATGCCCGAAGCGACCATAGCCGCCCTCATCCGCCGCCACTACGTCGGCGACGAGCTCGCAGAGCTCGCGCGCGAAGCCGGCGAGGAAGCCGCCGAGCACAGCGGCGGCGACGACGTCATCGACCTCGGCGACGACGTCGACGACAACGCCATCGTCCGCAGCGTCAACACGCTGCTGCGCGACGCGCTGCTCGCCGGCGCCAGCGACATCCACATGGAACCAACACGCGACGCGGTGAGGGTGCGCTTCCGCCGCGACGGCGAACTGAGAACCCACGTCGAGTTCCCCCGCGCCACCGCCGGGGCGCTAATCGCGCGCCTGAAGATCATGGCCGGCCTCGACATCGCCGAGCGCCGCGCATCCCAAGACGGCCGCATCACGTTCCGCGACTCCGGCGCCGAGACCGACATGCGCCTCTCCGTGCTGCCCACCACGAACGGCGAGAAGGCCGTGATGAGGATCCTCAAGAAGGAGAACGACATCCTCGAGATCGAGGACCTGGGCTTCACGCCGCAGAACCTCGAGATCTTCCAAGGCCTGATCCGCAAACCGTACGGGATCCTCCTCGTCACCGGCCCCACAGGATCAGGCAAGAGCTTCACCTGCTTCTCGGTGCTCAAACGCCTCTCCAAACCCACCATCAACGTCGTCACCATCGAAGACCCCGTCGAGTACGAGGTGAGAAACATCAACCAGGTGAACGTCAACCGCGCCACCGGCCTCACCTTCGACCGCGCCATCCGCAGCTTCCTCCGCCAAGACCCCGACATCATCCTCGTGGGCGAGATCCGCGACGGCGAAACCGCCAAAGCCGCCACCGAAGCCGCCATCACCGGCCACCTGGTGCTCTCCACGCTGCACACCAACGACGCGCCCGGCGCCATCACCCGCCTACGCGAGATGGGCGTCGAGAGCTACAACATCGCCGGCGGCCTCATCGGCGTCATCGCGCAACGCCTCGTCAGGCGCGTCTGCCGCCACTGCGCCGTCGAAGACGAACCCAGCCCCGAGCTCGTGAACGCCCTCAACGACGGCCACATCCCCCTCGAGAACCCCGCGTGGCGCAGGGGAGAAGGCTGCGACGAATGCGACCACACCGGCTACTCCGGCCGCCTAGCCATCCACGAGGTGCTCGCCATCGACGAAGCCATGAACGACGCCATCGTGCAAGGCGCCACCGCCAACACCATCCGCGACATGGCCAGGCGCCGCGGCGACTTCCACACCCTCCGCGAAGACGGCCTCGTCAAAGCCGCCCAGGGCCTCACCACCCTCGACGAGGTCCTGCTCCGCACCAGGGACTGACCGCATGCAGCACCTCACGCCCATCCTCGACCGCATGATCGACGACCACGCCAGCGACCTGATGCTCCGCGAAGCCAGCCCCGCCTACTACAAGGTGCAAGGCGCCTGGCGCGTCCTCGACCCCGAACCGCTAGACCCCCGCGTCCTCGACGACCTCATCGGCGACCGCCGCGAACAACTCGAAACCGAACGCGAACTCGACTACAGCGTCGCCACCACCCGCAGCCGCTTCCGCGTCAACCTCTTCTACGAACGCGGCAACATCAGCGCCGTCCTCAGAGGCATCCCCACCGACATCCCCACCCTCGACCAACTCGGCCTGCCCGTCAGCCTCTACGACGTCACCCGCGACACGCAAGGCCTCGTGCTCGTCACCGGCCCCACCGGATCCGGCAAGAGCACCACCCTCGCCAGCCTCATCGACCACGTCAACCGCAACCACACCAAGCACATCCTCACCATCGAAGACCCCATCGAGTTCGTCCACCACAACAAGAAGAGCGTCATCACCCAACAAGAGGTCGGCCACGGCGCGGACACCAAGACGTTCGCCGCCGGCGTCCGCGGCGCGCTCAGGAAAGCGCCCGACATCATCCTCGTCGGCGAGATGCGCGACCTCGAAACCATCAGCGCCGCCGTCACCGCCGCCGAAACCTGCCACCTCGTCATGGGCACCCTGCACACCAACAGCGCCGCCGAAACCATCGACCGCATCGTCGACGTCTTCCCCCACGAAGCGCAGAACCTGGTACGCACCCAACTCGCCAGCGTCCTGCGCGCCGTCGTCTGCCAACAACTCGTCCCCAACAAGACCGGCAGACGCAGCCTCGCCTACGAACTCATGCTCACCACCCACGCCATCCGCGCCAACATCCGCGAAGGCAAGACCCACCAGATCCCCAACGCCATCCAAACCGGCGCCAACCTCGGCATGCGCCTCATGGACGAAAGCCTCGCAAGGCTCGCGCGCGAAGGCGTCGTCGACTACGAAGAAGCCCGCGACCGCGCCAGGGACAAGAAACAGTTCGACACCTTCGCCAAAGACCCCATGGTCGCCTTCGACCCGCCGCCGTTCGACTACTGAGAGGACCCCATGCGCCGCACCACCCTCACCCTCCTGACCGCCACCCTCCTCGCCGCCGCTCCCCTCACGCTCGCGCAAGGCGCGTTCACGTACTTCGCGCTCGAGCCGCTACCCAGCCTCGAAGAAGCCGAAGCGCAAGCCGCCACCCTCGCCGGGCACCCCACCGCCATCCTCACCGAGACAGGACCCGTGCCCGGATACGAAGCCATCAACCTCAGACGCCACACCTACCGCGTCCTCTACGGCCCCCTGACCAGCACCCAACTCGACGCCGCACGCGCCACCCTCACACGCGCCGGGCACGACATCGAACTCGTCACCCTCCCAACGCCCGCGCGCGCCGCGTACCAGGTGCAGGTCGGCTCGTACCGCTCAAAGCGCCTCGCCGAAGACGCGCGCGCCGCCCTGCACGCCCTCGGAGAGCCCACCTTCACCCACGACTCGCCGCCCTTCACCACCGTCCACGCCGGCCCGTACGCCACCCGCGCCGAAGCCGAAACCGCTCTCAAACGCATCCAGCAAACCGGCATCACCGCCAACCCCACCATCGGCACCCTCGCCCCCGAACACGAGACCAGCCTCGACCAGCACCAGACGACCGAACCGCGAGCAGCCGCGCCGCCCGCCCCGCAACCGAACGAACCCCAACAGGCCGACGCGCCGCGACGCGAGGAAGACCTGCCCATCCCCGTGCCGACACCCAAGCCGCTCGCGGCGCCGCCCATCCCGACGGTGCGCGAACCCGCCCCGGAACCACCCGACCTGCACACGGTCACGGCGGAAGCCCCGCTGCTGACGCGCGCCGACCCCGACCAGCTCGCGCCGCTCGGCGTCAGCGAAAGCGCGCCGCCAATCCGCGGCTGGCGCGCGGAGCTGACCCCCGACGCCTTGTTCGTTCACGTCGCAGCCAACGCCGACCCCTCCCGCTTGACCGGAACGCTCGCCGCGCTCGAGGAGCTCGGCGTGAAGAGCGACGTGCGCCTCGGGGAGGACGCTTACCGCGTCTACGTCGGGCCCCTCACCGACGATCAGGCCGCTGAGCTCCGCGCCGAGCTGAGGAAGCGCGGCATCGCGACCTTCACCGTCCCCGACCCGGTAGGGGAGAGCGTCACGCTTCCCGACCCCGCGCGGGACGCCGCCGCGACCGCCGACGCCGCCGACGACGAAGGCGAGGCCCACGCCGACTCGGGCGTCGCGCCCGACGAAACCGAGGCCGCGCACGCGCCGGCATGGGAACCCGACCTGCCCACGTACCGAGACCGCACCCAACTCCCCGAAGGCAGCACCTACTACGCCGTCGCCAACAGCGAGGACCTGCAAGACCTCAAGCCCGCGCATGACACCCTCACCGACACCCAGCAACCCATGGCGCTCCTGGAAGCCGGCGACCTCAAGGTGCTCCTAGCCGGCCCGTACCGCGACTGGGAACTGAGCGCCGCCAAGCAGACGCTGCGCCGCCACAACCTCGCCACCCTCACCGTCCACAACCCCGACCACCCGCCCACGCACGCCCTCATCGCCGAAGCCGCGAGGCGAGCCGCCGCGCCCGCGAACTACCTCGCCCTCGAACCCCTCGAAGGCGTCACCCTCGACGACCTGCGAGCGGAACGACCCGACCTGTTCCATCTACGCGACCGACTCCTCACCGGCCCCATCCCCAACGACGAGATCGAGAGCGCCGCCGCGACCCTGACGCGCCTGGCGCGCGTCGCCTTCCACCCGTACCCCGCCCCGCCGCAAGAACCCACCGCGGACGCTTGGGTCGAGCACGCCTACGCCCTCCTGAACCACCAGCAACCCGCCGCCGCCAGGGACGCGTTCCTCGAAGCGCGCGCGCTGGACGCCACCCACTACGAGGCGCTGTTCGGCCTCGCCGTCACCGAGGACCTCCTAGGCGACGAGGACGCCGCCGAGTTCGCGTACCAGTACGTGATGAACGCCCACCCTGAGAGGTTCGAGGCGCGCTTCAACTACGCGCTCCGAACGGAGAAGGTGCACGGCGCGACCGCCGCCGTGCCGCACTACCGGCACGCCCTCACCCTCGCCCAGGCGCTCGCGCCCGAGGTTCGCGCCGAAGCTCACGCGGCGCTCGCCGCCGCCCTCACCCGCACTCACGACTACGTCGGCGCCGCCGAGAACCACCAGGCCGCCTACCACCTCACCAACGACCTCGATCACCTCGTCGCCCGCCTCAAAGCGCAACGCGCCGCCGGACAAAGCCTCGAGCTCCTCCCGGAACTCACCCGCCTAGAGCTCGACACCCGCGACGCGCGCTTCACCGCCCTCATAGCCGACGTCTACGTCGCCGCGGGCCAGACCGCGTACGCCGTCGACGCCATCGACCGCCGCATGCGCGACCACCCCACCGACACCGACCTGACGCTGCTCCTCAACGCCCGCGCCGCCGTCGCCGCCGCCGCCGGCGACGCCGCCGCCGCCCTGACAGACCTCGAAGCCGCGTACGACCTGAACCCCGACGACCCCACCACCAGACACAACCTCGGCCTGGCGCTCCTCGCACAAGGCCAAGCGCGGGCAGCGCTGCCGCACCTGCGAACCGCCGTAGAGCTAGGAGTCACCGACCCTCACGCGCGTCTCGACCTGGCAGAAGCCGCCCTCGCCGCCGGCGAGCACCGCCTCGCGGCCGAAGCCGCCGCGGCAGCCGCCGACACCCTGGACGGCGCCGAACGCCGAGCGGCCCTCGAGGTCCACGCCGCCGCCGCGCGCCACCTCGACCAGCACAACGCCGCCCTCGCCAGCCTCGAAGAGCTCCTCGCCGCCAACCCCAACGACCCGCAACTCCTCACCATGGCCGGCGCCAGCCACTACCACACCGGCCAGTACGCGCGCGCCGCCGAGAGACTCGAAGCCGCGTACAACATCACCGGGGACGAAACGGTGCGCGCCGCGCTCGTCAACGCGCTCCTAGCCAGCCAACGCTACGCCGACGCCGAACGGCACCTCCGCGCCATCCTCGCCGCCACCCCCCGCGACGCCGACACCCTGCACAAGCTCGGCTGGGCGCTCATCCACCAAGGCGACCACCAAGCCGCGCGACAAGCCTGGAGCGACGCCGCCGCAGAAGGCCACGAGCAAGCCACGGAAGACCTCGAAAGCGTCTTCCCCCAGTGAAGGAGACCAGCATGAGACGCCCAGCCACCCTCGCCGCCATCACCCTCGCCGCCCTCACGCTCACCGCCTGCGGCGCCATCAAGGACCTCCTCAAGACCCCGCCCGTCGACCTCACCGGCGCTTACGCCGACCTCAGCGTCGACTACGGCGAGGTGTGCGGAGCTGCGCGCCAAGGCGAGTTCCACCTCGCCATCGACACGGAGATCACCGACGACGGCGCCCTGCACGACCTCACCGCCACCGCCGTGATCTACGACGCCGGCCGGGACGGCAGGACCATCACCAAAACCGCCACCTGGACCGCCAGAGGCAAGAGCCTCTCCAGCGGCGCCATCGAGGACTTCGGCACCGTCACCCTCACCCCGGCGGGCGACGGGTACGAGGGGGTGGTCACCCTCTTCAACGTCGAGTGCACCGGGCCGGACCCCGATGACCCCAGCAAGACCATCACCACATACGAGCGCGCGCAGGCGCGGTTCCAAGCCGCCAGGCAGTGACCTGGTAACCTTCGGCACCCCAGGAGAGTCGCATCATGCAGGAACGCCTTTACGCCGCCACACTCACCGTCATCGGCCGCCTCCAACCACAGGAGGACGGCCGCCACTACACCGTCACCACCCCAGACGGCGGCGAGTTCACGGTCAAGATGCGCGGCTTCAAGCGCCGCAACCTCAAGCCGGAGCAGATCGATGTCCCGCTGGAGCTGCACATCTGGCCCCGCACCGACCGCGAGGGCCGCCTTCAACCCGGCTCGCAGCTCTACAAGCTCAGGCCCGCCGAGGCGCCCAGGAACCACCTCAGCGTCACCGGCCGACTCATCTACTACGAGCCTAACGAGCCGCGCGTCGCGGTGCTCATCCGCCGCAACCAGCAAGGCAACCTCCTCAACGAGTTCGCGGTGAGCGCGCGCGTCGCCGGGTCCGCGGTCGCCGCGATGCCCAGGCCGTTGCCGCGGAACGTGCAACCCGTGAGGGGCGTCGCCCTCACCGGCCACCTGGAGGGAGACCGCCTCGTCGTGACCGGCGTCGAGCACGTCAACCTCGCCGAAGCCAAACCGCTCAAGGAGCGCCGCCGCCGCCCGAAGCACCTCAGACCGCCACGCGAACGCAAGCCGGGCGCCGCCGCGGCGACCACCGAAGCCGCGGGAGCATGACCGCAAGCAACGGGGCGGGGGAGAGGAGCTTCGCCGCCCTCCTCCGCGAGCGCCTCTACCCCGCCGCGCGCCGGTTCCCCCATGTCCGCTTCACACCGCGGATCCACCGCGCCGGCCCGAGCAGCTCCACGCCCCGCCGCGCCTCCAACAGCAGCGGGGCACCCTTACGGTGCGACTCGACCGCCCTGGGCGACCGCTGCCGCGTCTCCGGGTGCGCCCGCGCGACCAGCCACGGCGCCCATGGTCCCGTTCGTCGACGGCCTGCGCCGCGAACGCCTGCGCTCCACCGCGCCGAAGCCGATGAAGCGACCCGCCCGGACCGACACGACGTCAGCCGTCCACCTCGCCGACCCACGCCGCCCGGCGAACGTTCGCCGGTCACCGACGGAGCGCAAGTCCGTGCTCCGAGCCGGACGGTCAGACGGCGCGCGGCGCGGGCATCGCCGCTGGGTTTCCGAGAGCCGCGACGCGCGCCGGTCGCGCTCCCGACGAGAGACCGAACCGGAAAACATAACACTCATTATGTTTCAATGGCCCCGGGGGAGAGGTGCTGGGCGCACGCCGAACTCTACGTTCGTAATCGTGGAGCGGCGATGTCATGAAGGCCATCGGCCAACAGGTTGAAGCCGAGCACCGCCAGCATGACCGCGGCGCCTGAGAGGACTGCGATGGGGGCGGTCCTCACCTACTGTCGGCCACTGCTCAGCATCGCGCCCCGCTCAGACGTTCGTGCAGCAGCGCCTCCCGCTTGCCGGTGTTGCCAATCACGCTATGCAGCGTGACGATCTCATTAGCGGCGCCTGGCTCAGGCAGCCGCGGCTTCTTCGAACCCTGGCCGGCCACTACGCGCGCCGCAGTAGGCCTAGGGGAACTGAAAAGTCGTTCTTGAAGCAGACGTTCCTAATCCAGGTGCCCGAGAGTCCGTACCCCAGGGCGGCGCGTGAGACGGGTTCCGCCAGACCTGCTCGAAGGGTTCTTACGGGTGATATTCACCGGCTCCTTCATGGACCCCCACCTACCGTTGGGATGTGACGGTCCCGAGGCTAGTCGTGGTTGCACGTGCCCGTTGGCCGAGCGGCGATGCCTCTATCCACCGCGGACCCCTATCCGACGGTCGTGATGGATGAGTGTCCACTACCGGCGGGACTGCGGCACGGCAGGTTGCCAGTTGGCATCTCGGGCTGGGCTACCATGAGCGCCGGAGGCTCTGTGTTCCGCAGCATGACCACCGAGAACCTGCTCGGTCCGCTGAATCACTTCGAGCGGACGAAGCTGCCCAACGTCCTCTACTACTCCGGGAAGCTGGCCTTAATCCGGCGTTCCCCTCGTGTTGCGATCGTCGGCTCCCGGAGCGCTAGCGAACGCGGGCTGTCGCTCGCGCGGCGCCTAGCTGAGCACGTCGCCAACGTGGGGGGCGTGGTGGTTAGTGGGCTCGCTAAGGGCGTGGACCGCGCGGCGCACGAGGGCGCGATCGAAGCCGGCGGGGCGACCATCGCCGTGCTCGGCACGCCCTTGGACCGCTCCTACCCCCGCGAGAACCGGGACCTCCAGGAGCACTTGATGCGCGAGCACCTCGTCTTGAGCCAGTTCGAGGCGGGCTCCACCATGCACAAGTCCAACTTCGTTCAGCGAAACCGCACCATGGCGCTCGTCTCGCACGCCACGGTCATCGTTGAGGCTGGCGCGACCAGCGGCACGCAGAGCCAAGCGTGGGAAGCGATCCGGCTCGGCCGGCAGCTCTACCTCCACGAGAGCATGGTGCAGGCCGGCTACGACTGGGTCCAGAAGCTCTTGCGCTACGGCGCGATCACCTTCGAGGATCTGGAGGACCTGCTCCTTGACCCACTCATCAATCCTCACGCGGAGCTTGTCTGGGAGTGAGGCCCAGCCGGCGCCTCCTGGGTGAGCTCAGGGTAGCTAGCCTCCTGATCTACCCGTCACGGCCGCAGACAGAGGCGGACCGGGCGGCGCGAGAGGCGGTGTGGGCTGGCATCAAGCAGGGGCGGCCAGCCCACGTTCAGCGCATTGCTATCCGCCTCAGTGAGCTGCCGCCTGAGCACCCTGTCCGCCAGCTCGTGCCCTCTACGGCCATCCTCATCCCAGTCCCTCGCAGCACTCCCCTTTCAGCGAACGCAATGTGGCCCGCGCACGAGATCGCCATGGCCCTACTCACTCAAGGCATAGGGACTCAGATTTCACCCGTCCTGCAGCGCGTCGAGCCGGTGCGCCGCTCGACGGGAGCTCGCACGATCTTGCAGCGGGAGCCGCCTTTGAGGCACTTCGAGACCATCGCCGCCTCTCCCCTATCCAGCCTCCCTCAGGCGACTCACTTCGTGCTGGTCGATGACGTAGTCACGGCTGGCTCAACGCTCATCGCCTGCGCCTCGCACCTGCGGCAGCTAGCACCCAACGCGACGATCACCGCGTTCACCGCGGCTAGGGCCGACCGGAACGCTACTCTCCAGCAGGCGACTGACATGTTCTCGCCCCTCGTTGAGACGATTCAGCTATTCAGCGACGACGGCCGTCCATGGCGCTCATAGGTCATCCATCCGGACGAGTCTCACAAGAGCCCAGGTGCTCGGAACCCCCGCAACCAGCTCGTCGTCCTGCAACGGGGAGTAGTAGCGGATCTCAACGATTCTGTAGCGCCGGCCGGCGCTAGCGTCACCTGGCATATGCCGCTCATACGCCCGTCCGGCAATAGGACGTCAGGATTTGCGGAAACCAGATATGTGATGTCCCGCTAGACGTAGACGGCGTGCGGTTCAGTTCTACTTCTTGGGGTTGCTGGTCGGAGGTTGTTTCGGTGGGCGCGTGGGAGGGACGCGTCCTGCGTTCCCGCTCCCACCTCCCGGTTTGATGGTCGTGGGCCTGGTCGGTGGGATGCGGCCTTCGTCTACCCGTTCTTGCTCGGACATTCAGATCACCTCAACATGTTCACGGCGGCGAAGTAGCTGAGCGCGACCACACCGGACGAGAAACTAGTGATGGCGGCAGCGTTCAAGTAGCTCACCCACGGGCCGAACGGGTTGCGGCTCCAATCCTGCTGCTGTTTGGAACTGCTGGCTTTGAGTGGCTTCTTGCGCCTCGAGTGCCTCGGAGCGCGGAGCTTCGTTGCGTGTTCGGGGTCGACGCTGGCCAAGTGGATTTCCCTCTCTCGAGCGAGCGCTGTGATGCTCACTTGGAAAGAGACCACCGTGAAGATCAGGGCAATCCCGAAGAGCGTCCAGGCGGCGATCATCAGTCCGGGGTACTTAGGGTTTTGCGCCAGCTGCGTGACGAATACGATGGAGAGTCCGAATGCGCCTCCGGAGAGGGTCAAGAGCGCCTTCTCGAGGCTGCTGGTCTGCTGTGAGATCAGCCCTTCCAGCTGGTCTAGATAGTGCCGGTCCACACCAATCGAGGGTGCCTCTTCTGCGTGACCGGGTTGTTGGTCGGTCATGGCAGCACGCTAGCAGCTGGTGTAGGTGTGGGCGTCCAGCACGCAAGCTTCGACCCTTGTTTCCCCTTGCGCTCGGCTCCCATGACTATGAGCGTCGGCTAGGCGTCGTAGGGCCCCAGGAAGCGTTCGCCGTTGAAGTGGATGAGGTGGTCGGGGGCCTCCGAGCACCAAGCCTCCGTCTCCCAGGCGATCGTGCTGAGGTACTTGCGCATTTCGGCGCGGGAGTTGAAGCAGGAGACGAAGACGAGACCGGCTTTGCTGCCCGCGAATAGCGTCCTAAGTTCGGCGTGGCGCTTCACGTCGACGGGACCGTGGCTGGAGGCGGCCTCCATCAGCACGAGCCAGTTGCGGTCGGGGAGATAGACGATGAGGTCGGGCTTCTTGCCCCGCTCGGGCAAGGTCACGCCGAGCTCGGCAAGCTTGTCCGCGTCGTAGAAGCGCTCAGACTCCCTGGCGGCGTCACCGATGTAGAGGACCTGCCCATTGGGCGTGAACCGCGGGCAGAACTCTCGAACCATCGCCCGCAGCAGGTCGTTCTGCCCGCCAGGGCTGAGGGTGACGGTGGTGCCGTCTGGGAGCGTAACCGGGATCTTCTGGAGATCGCGGGCCGCCTGGTACTGGGCCAGCAGGCCGGGTAGCTTGTTGAGGTAGTCGGCTACCGCAGCGTCCCTGCGAGGGACGCCTATCGCGCGGAGGACCTCTAGTGCCTCGTCGGTGAGCTGATAGCACCACCTGGGTGAGTTGATGGGGCGTGCTGGGTCGTCAGGGTTCTGGACGACGAGGCCTGCCCCGACGAACTGGTGGAGCGTCTGGCGGCGAACGGTCTCGCGGGTGTTAGGGGCGTAGCGGACCCGGTAGTGCTGGTCGATCCAGTTCATGATCTCCGTGGTTCGGCGGAGCGGGTTGGTGGCATCCGTCCACGGAGTCGTCGGGCCGACGTCGGCGAGGGCGAGGAGGACGAGCGCGGAGCGCTCGTTGCTGCGTTCCGCATCGAAGTTCAGTTCCTCGAGGATAGCCCGCGCTTCTTGGATCTTCGTTGCTTGTTCGGGACTGCGCTCGCTCACCCTTAGCCCCAGACCACCTTCTCGACGAGGGCGTCCACCTCCTCCTGGCCCAACGTTTCAGGGGTGGTCGCATGTCTGCCTATTTTGCGGAGGACCTGCTCCTCTGGGAAACGAAGGGTACGGAGGTCGGTGGCGTTGACCTGGGTGTGTCCGCTGAACTGTCGGAAGTAGGTGTCGACCGTCGTGCTGCCGACGTAGAGGGTGATGCCTACAGCGAGGTCCCTGTCGAGGCCGGCGTTGTCGCGGTGGATTACGTTGAGGTGGTTCTCGAAGGCCACGTGGTCGGTCTCGAAGCGGTCTGCGGGCACCCAGGTCGCGGTGACGCGCCGTTTCTCCTCCTTGGACGAGAAGCGCTTGATGGCCACGTAGTGGCCGCGTGGCAGGAGCATGGAGCGCGTCCTCTCGTTCACGGCTAGCGCGTTGGGCTTCTTCCCTTCGATCGGCCACGTGACGAGGCCTCTGCGGAGGTGTTGCGCGTACAGGAGCGGCACGGAGCCAGCCTGTGGTCGCATAAGGAGGTTTTCGCGCGTCCTGAAGTCGACCACCTTGCCGGTGGACACGGACAGGCCCAGGTCGACAAGCAGACAGGGGAGCTGGTTGACCCGGCGGGCGACCTCGTGGTCCCTGTGGCCGTTCCTTAAGTGAATGAACCGCTGCGGGTCATGGCTGGACATGAAGTCCTCGTACCTCATGCAGACGGTCGCGACCTCTCCCTTGCGACCGTGGAATCTCACCTGCAAGGTGGCGGGCCTGTCGCAGGTCCGCCTCAGTGAGTAGATGACGTTCTCCTGCAACACGTCCGTGTCCGCGAAGAGCGTGGAGCGGGACTCGAAGAGGTCGACCGACTCGAAGGCTACCCTCTCGTCGAGGTAACGCCGGAAAGCCTTGAAGTAAGGCCCGTTGGTAAAGGACCTCGGCGTGATGGCCACTAGCCTTCCGTCCTCGCGCAGACCCTCGACCGCCAAGGCCACGAAGGCGGCGTAGAGGTTCGTGACCTCACAGGCCACCTGCGCGGTCAGCACGCGGTGCCTGCTCCCGGTGGCGACCTTCGCGTAGGGCGGGTTCATGATTACGTAGTCGAAGCGGTCCGGCGCCTCGTACAGGCCGCCGAAGTTCTTCGCGGCCCATTCGATGAAGTCCCCGTGCACTATCTCGAACTCGAGGTCGATGCCTCGCTCCCCGGCCCACGCCAGCGCCGCGTTACGCGTCTTCCCCAACGCGGGCAGGACCTTCGGGTCCAACTCCACGGCCGTGAGGTGCAACCGCGCTCCTGGGAGCTCCGCGGCGAAGCGTTGCAGGAGCGCCACGCCTAGACTGCCCACGCCGGCGCCGGGGTCCAGGATTCTCACTCGGTCACAGGTGGGGGCGACGAGGCGTAACTGGCCCGCGATGAAGACCGAGAGGGCGGCGGGGGTGAAGTATTGGCCCTGCGCTCGCCGCGTCACAGGGTCGAGCGCTGTCCAAGACTCCATGCGCTGTGCCTCCGCGACCATAAGCGGGTCGGGACGGCTCAGAACAGCCGGATGCGCGATGTCCTTGCTCTCTATCTCCAACATCCTCCCGTCGCTTCCCATTCAGGCGTCTCGCAAGGCTGATTCTAAGAAGGCGAGGGTCGCCTCTCGAATCAGGGTGATGCGGTTGTAGGCCCACACTTGGCGCCACTTTTCAAGGACGAGCTCCTCCAACGCCCTCACCAGGTCGCTCGGCACGGTGATGGTCACTCTCTCTATCACGCCCCTCTCGCCGGCGTCGACCAGCTCCTGTGGTGTCGCTCTGTTTAGGGCGGGGTGCGGGGCGGTGAGCCAAGCGTTCACGTTTCTCGTCGTGGTCTCAGAGCGGCACCTGCCGCCAGCGCCCTATCGCAGTGACCGGTCCGGTCACCCGGGTGCCATCGTCCTTCTGCCCATCGTCTTCACGTGGGGCGTGTCCCAGAGCGCTGCGATGGTCTGCACCTACTCCGGTCGGCTTGGAGTTCGGGTGCGGCGTGCCGCTTCGCGTTCACCGCGAAGGATGGCGCCCGCCTCGTGCACGCTCTCGAGCCGGTCTTCGGCCATGTTTTCTTCCACTGCGCAGTCCTCCAGCTTCTCGCTCAAGATAGGGGCTGCCTCTGCGACGCGTAGTGGACGCCAGAAGGGCCTCAGGCCGTGCTCGCCCTTGGCGAAGCGCTCCGGGGGCAAGCCGCGGGCGGTGAACGCAAGGTCCCACAGCTCCTCCGGGCGCGTACCGATCCGGGCCGAAAGTCACACGCTTCGGCGAGCGCGGCCAGCCGAAGCCGCCGCTTGAGATGCAAGCGCACAGCTCGCCGCGGCATCACGACGGATCGGGCGCTATCGTCGAGCCGTGTCCCAAGCTGAACTCCCTAGGAACAGGTCGATGCCCTCGAGCTGAGTGGTTCCAGTGCTCGGATACTCCTCTCCCACGGAAGCAGCCGACTGGCTGGTGCGGGTACTGGGCTTCGAGAAACGGCTGGCGATCGGAGAACACCGCGTCCAGATGACGTTCGGCGAGAGTGCTCTGGTCGTGGCCGCTTCCCTGTGGGGCCAGCTCCGGCGCAGGTGTCCACGATGTTGCGGGTGGCCTCGGCCGACGAGCTCTACGCGAGGGCGCTCGATCACGGCGCTACCAGCGTTGGCGAGCCGGTCACCGATCCGTACGGTGAACGCCAGGCCACCGTCAGGGACCCTTGGGGGCACATGTGGACCCTGTCCAAGACGGTCGCGGACTCCGACCCGGCGGACTGGGGAGGCGAGCTGCTTGGTGGCTGAGGCTGCCCGAGCGGCTTGAGGGGCCAAGAGACCTCCCAGGACGCGCGCTTCTCTTCGCCCCGATCTGGTCGGTGGTTCAGCTGCCCGCCTCGTACTCGATGGCTCACTCGTCTCCCGCGTGAGGCTTCGGGTGCCTCCAGTAACCGACCGACACAAGCCCAGGGCGCACACCGACCTCGACAAGCGCGCCAAGGTCGCCGCCCAACGACGACCCAACCTCAGCGTCGACCACACCACGGAAGCCGCCATCGCCTCACTGCTGTCCCGCTGCCGCCATGATTTCCTCGAGCACGAGAAGAATACGGCGGAGGCCAACAGGAACTAGTTCGGCAGCTGTGGGTCGCGGCCCTCGCGCGGCCGCTAAGCTGTTGGGTATGAAGGTGCGTAGCGTCGCGCTCGAGGACGCGACGGCGATCGCACGGGTGCACGTCGACTCGTGGCGCACGACGTACACGGGCTGACGGCCGGGCGCGCCGACCCCCCTGATCACGCCAGGCCCACGTGAAGTGGGCGCGACGTGACGGCGCCTGCGCGGCCCCCTGACCGCGGCGCCGCGAGCTCGCGCAGCCGTTTGCCGCATGACGTTGCCCAGGGGCCGGCCCGCCGGACCGCGGAGCGACCGCCGCGCGCTGGCGGTATACTTGGATCGGGTCGATAGGGTCTCTTCGCAGGCCCTAACGTCCTGTCCTTTCAACAGCGGCCCCCCTCATGACGAGGGGGGCCGCTGTTCCTGCTGCCCACGCGGCTCGGCGGCGCCGCTTCCCGGCGCGTTCCGGTTCGCGGCTCAGTTCTCGCCCAACCCCGGCGGCACCTGCCCGGCGGTGAACAGGCGCAGCAGGTGGCGGACGCCCAGCTCCACCTGGCGCGGCGACGCGCCGCCGTGCACCAGGGAGAAGCCGTACTGCATCCCCAAGAGGCGCAGGTAGGCGCCGCTGAACCACTGGTCGGCGCTCGCCGCCACCGGGATCACCAGGCGTTCCTCCTCGAGGAGCAGCTTCGCGTCGAGCTCCGACGCCACGAGCGCCTTCTTGGCGTCGAGGCGCTCCCGGTCCTCGCTCGCGAACGCTGCCGCCATCGCGTCGTAAGCGTCCCGGTACACCCTCACGGCTAACCCGGAGACGCGCCACCAGTGCGCGATCGCCTCCCTGCCCCGCGGCCCGTCGAACCGCGCCCCTTCCAAGGCCATGCGCGGCGCGAACGCGGCCGGCGTGAGGTACCCCATGTCGATGAGGCGCTGCATCTGCTCGCGCGCCGCCTCGAACGCGCGGTTCGCCTGCCAGTCCAGGTGGCGGCCCTGCGGGTCGCCGCGCAACTCGCGGAGCATCGCGTCGAGAGCGACGCCCAAGCCGAGGAGCGGCGCGGCGGCGGGCGAGAACTGGAACCCCGGCAAGCCGCGGTCGGCCCAGAGCGTGAACTTGAACGGGTCCTCCATCCACTCGTACTTCTCCCGCAGCTCGTTCACCACCCGCTCGACGCGGTTCACGCCCGCCGCGAGCGCCGCGTGCAGCTCGCCGTCGGGCGGGCCGAGCTCCGCCTCGATCACCGCGAGCGCCATGCGCTCCAACTCCTCGGGATCCAAGGCCTCCCCGTCCTCGTCGTCGTCGGGCGCGGCCAGGTCGGCTTCGTACCGCGCGAGCATGCCCTCGAGCTCCGCGCGCTCCTCGGCGCTCATAGCCGGCGCTCGCCCGTCACGGCTTGGCTCGTCGCCAGAGAGCAAACGCTCGAGGTCCTCGGAGATCTCGTTCCACTCGTCGTCGTCGACGCCGGGGCGGCGCGGCGGACCGCCGTCGAGGAGGCCCTTGGCGACCCACGGGTGCTGCTCCGGCGCGTCGTCGCGGTCGTCACTGTCACGGCTCATGAGCCCAGCCTAGCGGCGTGACTTGACATCCTCCCCGCACTGAAGGTACGGGGATTCCTGGCTCAGTCAGCGGCCATCCCCGCACAAGGCGGGTCCGGTCGTCTTACGACGTCAACACCAGCGCGGTTGAAGCCAGC
>Ga0065720_1000426_pt1 | contig 27108 bp, 26 predicted proteins | sample Thericmetagenome_FD_59107 | JGI IMG/M metagenome (GOLD analysis project Ga0065720, IMG submission 59107) | Thermophilic microbial communities from the Joint Bioenergy Institute, California, USA of rice/straw/compost enrichment - eDNA_2 v2... | ecosystem: Engineered > Solid waste > Grass >... | reverse complement strand
AACATCAAAACCTAGTCAAAATAGGAGGTGTAATGACCTCCATAAATAAATCGTGCATTATACATAACGATATTGCATTGCTTAATGCCGAATGGGAAATTAAAACTAAGAATGAACAAGGAGAACCCATTACTATAAGTAGTGTTAGCACCGAAATAGTACGAAAGCAAAGCGATGGGAGCTGGCTATACATCGTCGATAACCCGTTTAGTGCGTGGGTAGCTCCGTCTCAAAAATAGATATGACACTATCAGTTGACTCAGGATTCTAATTATAGAAAAGCTACACATCTACAAAAAATCGTTTTTAGAAACTCCTTCCCCTACGCTATTCCGGTGTTTAATAAGCTTTATTTTGTCCCATACACTTCTTCATTTTGGTCTCACAGTATCCTATCTTTACAAAAAAGCTTATTATGACTTCAGAAGTAGTTTATAACGGTGATTTACGCACTACCTGCATCCACTTGAAAAGTAACTCGACATTTGAAACCGATGCCCCTACCGATAATAACGGAAAAGGCGAACGATTCTCTCCTACCGATTTACTGGCTACTAGCCTAGCAGCCTGCATGGTTACGGTAATGGGTATCAAAGCACGCAGCATGAATTTTGATTTAAACGGAATAAAAGTAGAAGTGCTGAAAAAAATGGCTGCCGATCCACGCAGAGTAAATGGCATTGATCTCAAATTTCATATTCCGGATAATCTTGGCGCATTGGAACCTAAAACCATCACCATTTTAAAAAACACGGGCATCACCTGTCCTGTAGCAAAAAGTATTCACCCGGATATTGAAGTAAATATCGACTGGGGAGCTTGGTCATAATATAAATGATTTCTCAAAGGGCTTTATGCCCTTTGATTTTTACTATCTATCTACTATGATACCAACACAGCTGTATTATGAATTATACTGCCGCGCACCAAACAATAAACTACCAATCCGAACCATAGTGCTTCCCTCCTCTACTGCGATTTTATAATCGCCACTCATGCCCATTGATAAAATTGAAAACTGAATATTGGGAGCTTGCTGTTGTGTATGCAAATCAAACAGGCNTTTCAATACAGCAAATTCGTTACGCACTTTATTGACGTCCTCTGTAAAGCTGGCCATGCCCATTAGCCCTTTGATGCAGATATTCTGAAAATCTCCCACATTATTCAAAATAGCCTCCAGTTCATCTGAATCTAAACCAAACTTAGTTTCTTCCTGTGCAATGTGCACCTGTAGAAGACAATTGATAATGCGATTATGTTTTGCTGCTTGTTTATTGATTTCCTTCAATAGATTTAGACTATCCACACCGTGTATCAGATGTACAAACGGCGCTATATATTTCACCTTATTACTTTGCAAATGACCTATGAAATGCCAACGAATATCAGTGGGCAACTGAGGCTGTTTAGACAACAGCTCCTGCACGTAATTTTCACCAAAATCCCTATGTCCCAAATCATACAATTTCTGAATATCCGACACGGGCTTGGTTTTAGATACCGCCACCAGAACTACCTGTTTTGTGCTTAACTCCTGAATCAGCTCCTTGTATACCTGCTCATTAACTGCCATGAAACAAAAATAACAATGTTCTTGAACTCAAGCTAAGTACACGGAGGATTTCTGAGCAAAATGCCTTACATCCAACTGATTAAAAATTCACGAAGTTTTCTTGGCGGATTTATCCGATGGCTGTTGCTCCTTTTTCTTTTTAGGATAAGTACCATTGAAGGTACAGTCCAGCGCCCCCATACGCGACCCACATCCCCTTACTTCATTTAGTGTAACACTGTTTTTCTGAAATTTCAGCTCCAGTACGCAGGGATCGCCCGCCTGTCGGTATTCAACCGTGTTATCCGAAGTAATAATTCCTTCTCCCATCAGCTCTCCTTTACAATCAGAATTTTTCTCTTCCAAGTGAATAAACAACTGCACGCGGCCGGGGCGGATATCATCCCTCACCGAAATAATATTCCTAAGCACCTACGCCATAATCCCCTGCATATTTAAAGGTGGTACCTAGGGTATCGATAGGATTAATGAGCTCTGCCTCATCCCCTAGCAAATCAGTCATCACCAGTATAAACTTTCGAGCAGCACCACTAAGCACATATACATCGTCACCTGTAATTTCTATACCGTTAGGCAAAACCTTTTTACTCTTTTTGTAAATATTAAATAGCTTATTGATGGTAACAGTTACCGCAACTTCCTTATTAGCCTTGCTTTTCATTACCGGCAATGCCGCCACAAATGCATTTTTATTATCATAAGCTGTGATATACATTACCTTAAGCTTTTCGGTAGCAGCCTTTGACATCAAATAAGTATACCCATCTTTATCCTTGAATTTACCAATAGCATACAGTTTAGGTTGATCGGCACCNTAATTTTCAGCTAGTACAGAATCGGGCGTAAACTCGTTGAAAATTTCAGGACTGATGAGCAGGCTGTCATGTGTAGGAGCATATAACGCACTATCGGAATAAGAGAAAGGTAGGGTGACCTCGGGGAAAAATTCGATATACTCCTGTATGTTTACGTCATCCTCCCCGGCCATAGTTTTCTTTTTCTTTCCGCATGACGTCAATAAAACGATCACAAGAGCCAAAGTACAGAATCTGTATAACATACTTATTGAATTATTATTCAATATACAAATAAACAATAGTTGTTCAATAATTTGATATCGTCTTTTTTAAAGAGACAAATACGAGAGATGATTTCCGAAAGATATTTTGAAAAAATAAATAAATAATTTAGGTTTGTCTAAGTTTTTTATTAGGCAAATATAGATTTCATATAACAAATTATCATTGATACATAACTAAGCTGCTAAATGGGCTATTTAGAATAGGATGAAAAGGCATCATTCGGAAATATCGCTAAGCGAAGTTCATCAGTCTGTTGACACTACCCGGATACAGAAATCAAGGTGGAGGAGGATTCTAGCATTTTTTGGACCTGCCTATCTGGTAAGTGTAGGGTATATGGATCCGGGAAACTGGGCTACCGATCTGGCAGGGGGTAGTCAGTTTGGATACTCCCTACTCTGGGTCCTACTCATGAGCAATATTATGGCCCTATTACTGCAAAGCCTTTCGGCACGATTGGGCATCGTACGCAATCGCGACCTAGCTCAGGCCAATCGAGAAACTTATCCTAAATACATCAACTTTGCGCTATACATTCTTGCCGAAATAGCCATAGCGGCTACCGACCTAGCCGAAATACTAGGAATGGCAATAGGCTTACAGCTGCTTACAGGTATGCCGCTGATTTACGGAGTACTCATTACTGCCTTGGATACTTTTCTGTTAATGGCCTTACAGCGTTTGGGCATTAGAAAACTGGAAGCCTTCATCATCGGGCTTATCTTCATCATCGCCATGTCGTTCCTCATTCAGATCATTGTGGCAAAGCCCGATGCTGGGGAAATAGTTTCTGGTTTTGTTCCGCATATCGAGAACGACACTGCTCTATACATCGCTATTGGTATTATAGGCGCTACTGTAATGCCTCACAACCTGTATCTACACTCGGCGCTCGTACAAACCCGCAAATTCAAGACTGATGCGGCAGGTATCAAAAAGGCCTTAAAACTCAATTTTATTGATAGTGCCGTAGCACTAAACATGGCTTTCCTGGTGAATGCAGCCATACTCATACTGGCAGCTACGGTATTTTTCAAAACCGGACGTTCCGATGTAGGAGAAATCAAGCAGGCTTATGAACTGCTTCCACAGCATCTGGGCAGTGGTATTGCTGCTAAACTTTTTGCCGTAGCGCTTATTGCAGCCGGACAAAGCAGTACAGTAACCGGAACGCTTGCCGGACAAATTGTTATGGAAGGGTATTTACGACTGCGTATTAACCCTATCGTAAGAAGATTAATCACCCGACTTATTGCTATTGTACCTGTCAGCACTGGTAATCCTTATCAACGGCGAAGAAGATGTAGACCGCCTATTAATATTTAGCCAGGTAGTATTGAGTATGCAATTGGGCTTTGCCATCATTCCGCTCATTCATTTTGTGAGCGATAAAAAAACAATGGGGCAGTTTGCTATCAAACCGTGGTTAAAAGTTGCCTCTTGGTTGATTACCGTGGTATTGGTATATCTGAATGCATGGATGGTAGCAGAAGAAATCTCCGGTTACTTCCAATCTCCAGGAAATATATTCTGGAAAATCCTCATCGTAATTGGATTACTATTGATTATAGTACTATTGTACTTACACCATCGTCTTAGCCTTTTAAAAAGACAACCCCACCCAAAAATATCACCATACACGACGAACCCCAAACCTTGCAGATTGCTCCTATAAGTCGATATCGTAAAATTGCCATTACGCTGGACTTTGGCGATCAGGATGAGAAGGTCATCAATCACGCTTTAGCACAAGGTAGTCCCGACTGCACCTATCTACTCATTCACATTACCGAAAGTGTAGCCGGAACTGCCAACTATACAGAGAGTGTCGATAACGAAACACTTACCGACAGTAAATATTTAAACCAATACGTACAACAACTTACCGCTGCCGGATATAAAGCCGAGGCAAGACTGGGCTTTGGTAAAACTGCACAGAGTATTGCCAATATTGTTCAAAGCTCAGGCTGCGACTTATTGGTTATAGGAGCGCATGGCCATAAAGGGATCAAAGATTTCATTTATGGCGAAACCATTAACAACCTCCGACACCTTGTAAATATTCCGGTACTTGTAGTACAGGGATAATGAATTATACAATAGGCGTAACGGATGTAGATCTCCTATTTTTAATAAGATGCTTGAAGCGACTAAACGTTTCGGGTTTAATATTTAGATAAGAAGCTAGATATTTCTGGGGTACCCGTTGTATGATTTCGGGATGATTCTCTACAAAGTTGAGAAAACGCTCCCTAGGTGACTGCATAATAAGGCTTGTCTGCCATTTATCTTTCAGTACCATGGTGTGTACGGTTACCAGACGACCCAGTCGTTCCAAATTATGACTCTGCTGAAACATATTTTCCATGTCGTCATAAGATATGGACAACAATACGCTGGGCTCGATGGACTCCACATAATATTCCGAAGGTGTACGGGTATAGAATGATTCCTGGCTGGATATCAGATGCCCTTCTCTAGATATCTGTACAATATGCTCCTCTTCATCGCTCTTAAAATACTTTCTAAGAAGCCCCTTATTGATAAAATTAATGTAATCCTCTACCTCTCCTGCTCTTGTAATAATTTCTTTTTTATTGAATTCTCTAAGGGTGATGATCGGAAGTAATTGTTTTCTGACTTCGGTGTCTGTAAGGGGCACGAATTGTTTCAGGAATCGGATAAATTCCGCGGCGGTTTTTTCGTTTACAGTCATACAATGCAAAGGTAGTNCATATTATACTATTGTCACATCGCATTTTTAAACAAAATTATATACNCCGTCAAGGTCTACCGCCAACAGGAAGCAATAAGTTATTGTCGTATTGATGTTTTATCTGTAAGTTTGCCACATTACACAAATTAAATAAAATAATATACGTATGGCTGAAAAAATTAAAGTAGCTAACCCGGTTGTAGAACTGGACGGCGATGAAATGACCCGCATTATCTGGAAATTTATTAAAGATAAGTTGATATTGCCCTATGTGGATGTAGACATCAAATACTTTGATTTAGGTATAGAAAATCGCGATGCTACCAATGACCAGGTTACTATTGATGCAGCCAATGCTATCAAAGAGTATGGTGTAGGTATCAAATGCGCAACAATTACTCCAGACGAGGCCCGTGTAAAGGAATTCAATCTGAAACAAATGTGGAAAAGCCCGAACGGCACTATCAGAAATATATTGGATGGTACCGTATTCCGTGAGCCGATTGTAATTAAAAACATTCCGCGCCTAGTGCCTAACTGGACCGCTCCTATCATCATTGGTCGTCACGCATTCGGAGATCAATACCGTGCTACCGATACCGTAATCAAAGGAAAAGGTAAGCTGACAATGACCTTCACTCCCGAAGATGGTGGCGAACCTCAAACCTTCGAAGTATACAACTTCAAAGGCGATGGTGTAGCATTGACCATGTATAATACCGATGAGAGCATCAGAGGATTTGCACGTAGCTGTTTCAACATGGCCTTAAACAAAAAATGGCCTTTATACCTTTCTACCAAAAACACCATCCTTAAAAAATACGATGGTCGCTTTAAAGACATTTTCGAAGAAGTTTACCAAAATGAATTTAAAGCCCAGTTCGATGAAGCAGGTATCACTTACGAACACCGCCTTATCGACGACATGGTTGCAAGTGCACTGAAATGGAACGGCAATTTTGTTTGGGCTTGTAAAAACTACGATGGCGACGTACAAAGCGATACCATTGCTCAGGGGATTCGGTTCGCTGGGGTTGATGACCTCTGTACTGATTACTCCCGACGGAAAAACTATGGAGGCCGAAGCTGCACATGGTACCGTTACTCGTCACTACCGCGAGCATCAGAAAGGCAACCCTACCAGCACCAACCCTATCGCAAGTATTTTTGCATGGACTCGTGGTTTAGCCTTCCGCGGAAAACTGGACGGTAACCAGCAACTTATCGACTTTGCTAATGCATTGGAACAGGTATGTATCGAAACCGTAGAATCCGGTAAAAATGACCAAAGACCTGGCCGTATGTATCCATGGCAATAAAGTAGAGCATGGCACCCATTATCTGTACACCGAAGAGTTCCTGGAAGAACTTGATCAAAACCTGAAAAAGAAATTAAGCTTAATACTTTTTCTACAATCCAAAAAAAATAGCATCAATTTTTCATTGGTGCATTTTTTTTTGTCACATAATTTTTCAACTTAGTGTTAATGAATATTCAGATAAGAGAAGCATCCGAAGCAGACCTTAAAGTCATACAACAATTAGCATACGATATCTGGCCCGAGACCTACTCGCCTATTCTGTCGCAGGAACAAATACGGTATATGCTAGAGTTGTTTTATAGCCTAAAGGCATTACACACCGAATACCATAAAGAGGGCTACCATTTCTTTATAATGCGTATTGGCTCAATAGATGCCGGTTATGCGTGTGTGGAACGAAAAGATGCCGCGCATTGGCATTTACACAAAATTTACCTTCACCAGCGGTATCAGGGGCAGGGCATTGGCAAAAAACTGATTCAACATGTAGAGCACGTGGCTTCCCAAAACGGCGCCCGGTATATGACCCTTAACGTGAACCGATACAATAAAGCACGTTACTTTTACGAAGCCTGCGGATACAGCATCATTAAGGAAGACGACATACCCATTGGCAACGACTTTTGGATGAACGACTATATAATGCGTAAGGATTTCACGCCCGAATAAATTGCATCCCTAATTACAGTATCCAAAACAGATATTGCATTTTATAAATCTCAAAAATACAATTTTCAAAAAAGAACAGATAGAAATGAAACGAAAGTAAGCATTTGACTATCAATATATTAAAACATATCTCTCTCTACCCCTTCAGACACATAATACCATAAGGATGGGCATTTTTTAATGCAATTTTTTACAGTTTCCAATAGTGCAATCCTCATGCCACGTCGGGGGCAAAAAGGGCTTGTGAGCCACCATTTTACCTCAAATAATTGTTACCTTTACATCCTTTCGAAAACTTCGATTGCATCGAATATTATCACTATAAATTGATCAAGAAAAATGAGTACAACTCCAACCACTTTGTTTGATAAAGTTTGGGATGCCCATGTGGTAAGAAAAATTGAGGATGGACCCGATGTGNTGTTCATCGATCGTCATTTTATTCACGAAGTAACCAGCCCGGTAGCCTTTTTAGGCCTGGAAAACAGAGGTATTGGCGTGCTATATCCAGAGCGNACTTTTGCTACTGCCGACCACAATACGCCTACCATCAACCAGCACTTGCCTGTAAAGGATCCNCTATCGGCCAAACAGCTGGAAGCCCTTTCAAGAAATGCAGCTAAATACGGCATTTCTATTTGGGCACTGGGAAGTCCTAAAAACGGTATTGTACACGTGGTAGGTCCNGAAAACGGTATTACCCAACCNGGAATGACCATTGTGTGTGGAGACTCTCATACTTCTACTCACGGAGCATTTGGTTGTATCGCATTTGGTATCGGTACCTCAGAAGTAGAAATGGTACTTTCCTCTCAATGTATCATGCAGCCGAAGCCTAAAAAAATGCGTATCACCATCAACGGTAAGCTGGCTAAAGGCGTATTACCTAAAGATGTGGCACTGTACATGATTTCACAAATCACTGCCAGCGGTGCTACCGGTTATTTTGTGGAGTATGCCGGTGAGGTATTTGAAAACATGAGCATGGAAGGCCGTATGACCGTGTGCAACATGTCTATTGAAATGGGTGCCCGCGGTGGTATGATTGCTCCCGATGAAACTACTTTCAACTACATCAAAGGAAGAGATAAAGCCCCTAAAGGAGAAGATTGGGATAAAGCTGTAGCGTATTGGAAAACATTGAAAACAGATGAGGGTGCTGTATTTGATAAAGAGCTGATATTTGATGCTGCCGATATTGAGCCTCAAATTACTTACGGAACCAATCCCGGCTTGGGAACTGGCATCACCAGAACGATCCCCAAAGCCTCTGAAGTAAAAGACGGTGCTATCACCTTCAAAAAGGCTTTGGACTACATGGACTTTAAAGAAGGCGAACCTTTACTGGGTAAAAAAATCGACTACGTATTCCTAGGAAGCTGCACCAACGGCCGTATTGAAGACTTCCGCGCTTTTGCTTCTATAGTAAAAGGTAGAAAGAAAGCCGACCATGTAACTGCATGGCTCGTACCGGGCTCACATCTAGTAGCGCAACAAATCAAAGAAGAAGGAATTTTAGATATACTTACCGAAGCTGGATTTGAATTAAGACAACCGGGATGCTCCGCTTGCCTGGCTATGAACGATGATAAAATTCCGGCAGGTAAATATGCCGTAAGTACCAGCAACCGTAACTTCGAGGGTCGTCAGGGACCGGGAGCCCGCACCTTACTGGCTAGCCCTTATGTAGCGGCAGCCGCAGCCGTAACAGGTGTGGTTACCGATCCAAGAGAGCTTCTGCAGGAAGAAGCCGCGGTAAGTGCTTAATGCAGCTTCGATGAGAACACATTTCCTGAATAGTGATATTGTCAGGAATGGATTATTAAACCCAATTCAAATCAGCAATTAAACAATGGCATACGATAAATTCACAGTATTAACCTCCACTGCAGTTCCGCTGCCAATTGAAAATGTGGATACCGATCAGATTATTCCAGCACGTTTTTTTAAAAGCTACAGAGCGCAAGGGTTTTGGTGATAAGTCTTTTTCGCGATTGGCGTTTTAACAGCGACAATACGCCTAAAAAAGATTTCGTACTAAACAATCCTATNTATTCAGGTAAAATACTCGTAGCTGGTAAAAACTTTGGTAGNGGTAGTAGCCGNGAGCACGCTGCGTGGGCGATTTATGACTATGGCTTCAGATGTGTGATTTCAAGCTTCTTCGCAGATATCTTCAAAGGCAATGCTTTAAACATCGGCATACTACCCGTAACTGTAAGCGAAGCATTTCTGGATAAAATCTTCAAAGCCATTGAAGCCGATCCTAAAGCTACATTCGAGGTGGACCTGCCTAACCAGAAAGTAACTATACTTTCTACCGGTGAAAGCGAATCCTTTGATATAAACGGATACAAGAAGCATAATCTGATGAACGGCTTTGACGACATCGATTATTTGCAATCCATGAAGAGCGAAATCATGGCTTTTGCCGAGAAAAGCATGTACTAAGACAAATGGATTACACGGCCACATTATTCTAAAATCCGTTTAAACCAAAAATGACCTCACAACATACCAATAGTGTAAATACATCTACAGTGCAGGAAGGAAATAAAAGTGGCGTACGACATATCGAAATCATGGATACCACACTCCGCGATGGGGAACAAACCAGCGGAGTGTCTTTCTCTGCACAGGAGAAACTAACAATTGCTCAGCTATTACTAACCGAAGTAAAAGTAGACCGCATTGAAATTGCATCGGCCCGAGTTTCGGAAGGCGAATTCAAAGCTGTAAAAAAAATTACAGACTGGGCTGCCGATAATGGATTTATCGACAGAGTTGAGGTATTAACATTTGTAGACGGAGACGTCTCCATCAAATGGATGCAGAAAGCGGGGGCTAAAGTAATGAACTTGCTCACCAAAGGTTCTTTGAATCACCTCACCCATCAGCTGAAAAAAACGCCCGAGCAGCATTTCAGCGAAATTGCTTCCGTTCTTAAATTGGCCACTAAAAAGGGTATTCAGTGCAATGTGTATCTGGAAGACTGGAGTAACGGTATGCGCCATTCGAGAGATTACGTGTACCGCTTTATCGACTTCCTGTCTACTCAGCCTGTAAAGAGAGTACTGCTCCCCGATACATTGGGTATATTAATCCCATCCGAGGCTTACGCATATCTGTCTGAAATCGTAAATCGCTATCCTCATATCCATTTCGATTTTCACGGCCATAACGATTACGACCTTAGTGTAGCCAATGCACTCGAAGCCGTGAAAGCAGGGGTGCGTGGCTTGCATCTTACCATTAACGGTATGGGTGAACGTGCCGGCAACACACCTTTGGAAAGTACCGTAGCGGTATTGAACGATTTTCAGAAGGATGTAAAAACCTCAGTGAACGAAAAAGCGCTATACAAAGTAAGCAAGCTGGTAGAAGCCTTTTCCGGCTTCAGAATTTCGGCGAACAAGCCTATTGTGGGAGAAAACGTATTTACACAAACAGCCGGCATCCATGCCGATGGTGATAAAAAGAAAAATCTTTACCACAACGATTTGATGCCGGAGCGATTTGGTCGTAAACGTAAATATGCGCTAGGCAAGACTTCCGGAAAGGCCAATATCGAAAATAACTTGGCACAACTGGGCATTCAGCTTTCAGAAGAAGACCTAAAAACCGTTACACAGCGCATTATTGAATTAGGCGATAAGAAAGAAACCGTTACACAAGACGATTTACCTTTTATCATATCGGATGTACTAGACAGCCATTCCTTTGCAGAAAAAGTGGTGGTGGAAGATTATGTACTTACACATTCAAAAAATATGCGTCCCTCCACTACCGTGCGCTTAAAATTTGAAGACGAGGTGGTAGAAGAGCATGCTTCAGGAGATGGTCAGTACGATGCTTTCATGAATGCGCTGAAGAAAATCTACAATAAAAAGAAATTACCTCTTGCGAAATTGCGTGATTATGTAGTACGCATCCCACCGGGAGGTAAAACCGATGCGCTTTGCGAAACCCATATTACCTGGGAGCTTAACGGAAGAGAATTTACTACTACAGGACTGGATAGTGACCAAACCGTAGCAGCTATCAAAGCCACACAAAAAATGCTTAATCTTATTTAAGACAGAAGGCACTCCGCTTCCAAAGCAAAGGTTTCAGCAATATTAGTGAGGATAAAATATTTTCTGGATTGGACATACTAAGGAACCGCACATATCTTATTTCGATTCTTTTATTACTCAGTATAGATATAGTACTGATAGTGCTGAATGTGCGTCATCCTCACGAAACACATTCAGAAAACACTCCTTATGATATCACTAAAGAATATAGCTATGGTGGATACTTTCAGTATTGTAAACAGTTGATCACCGTTGCAGCTATACTAACCCTGTCCTGGAGTAGAAAGGAGAAAAAATACCTCACATGGTTACTGATACCTGCATTCTTGCTACTGGAAGATATATTTCATATACATCATTATCTCGGTCATTTTTTTTACAATGCTTTTGGCATGACGAGTGGGCAACAGGGACTCACACTAATGAAAGCTTTTGCGGCAGTTATTTTTGAGTTTTTATCGTTCTTTGTTCCTTTGCCTATGAAGTCCTATAAACGCGGTGATATCGTATTCAAAAACCATTGCTTAAAAGCGCTGGTTCTATTACTATTATTTTTATTTTGCGATATTGTACTAAATCAGGCATATCAGTGGGCAGCAGTCAATAATAAACTCAACTATGATAATGTAGTAGATATATTAATACATGGCGGATCGATGATTACAGCAAGCCTGCTTACCGGTTATATGATATCCATAGCATTAAAGAAAATAGTATAACACTCAATAAAATACCTGAAATGAAAAAAAACATTCTTATAGTTCCCGGTGATGGCATCGGGCAAGAAGTAACAGCGGTTGGTAAGAAAGTGCTGGATAAAATCGCCGAAAAATTCGGTCATGAGTTTGTATATGATGAGGCATTAATAGGACATGTAGCTATTGAAGCTACTGGGGAGGCCTTACCAGACGAAAGCCTGCAAAAAATGAAAAATAGTGATGCCGTACTGTTTGGAGCTGTAGGACATCCTAAATACGACAACGATCCTTCGGCCAAAGTACGACCAGAACAAGGTTTGCTGAAAATGCGCAAGGAACTAGGCCTATACGCCAATCTACGCCCCATTAAATTGTTCGACGAATTATTGGGTGCTTCCAGCATTAAACCTGAAATTCTGAAAGGTGCCGACATTTTATTCTTCCGCGAACTAACCGGGGATATTTATTTCGGGGAAAAAGGTAGAAAAGATAATGGAGACAGCGCTTACGATATAGCTACTTACAGTAAGTTTGAGGTAGAGCGCATCGCCCGCAAAGCATTTGAAGCAGCACGCACACGCAGAAAAAAACTATGCTCTGTAGATAAAGCCAATGTACTGGAAACAAGCCGTCTTTGGAGAGAAGTAGTACAGCAGGTAGCTAAGGATTATCCAGATGTAGAAGTAGAATATCAGTTTGTAGACGCTACCGCTATGTTGCTGATTAAGGATCCTAAGCGCTTTGACGTAGTGTTAACTGCCAATCTGTTTGGAGATATCCTGACTGACGAAGCTTCTCAGATTGCAGGCTCTATGGGCATGCTAGCATCCGCCTCTATTGGCGACGGCACTGGCGTATACGAGCCCATTCACGGGTCAGCTCACGATATTACCGGTAAAGGTATTGCCAATCCGATGGCTTCCGTACTTTCTGCTGCATTACTGCTAGATATTTCTTTTGGATTGAAAGAAGAAAGCAATGCTATTATTAACGCCGTAGATGCTGTACTGAAAGCCGGTTTCAGAACTGCCGATATTGCCGATGCATCTACTCCTAAAGAAAAAATTCTGGGTACCGATGCTATAGGAGAAGAAATCATTAAACGATTATAAAAACATTATTTTTTATGGGCTGGACTAACTTAGAGAGTGAGGAAATGCTAAATACTATTCATCAAAAATCGTTTGAAAAACCTCAGCTGATTTTTAAACACAGTACGCGTTGTTCTATCAGCACAGTGGTAAAAAACAGGTTGTTTAAAAACGAGACACCGGACACTGTGGATTTTTATTATTTAGACCTCATAGCGTATCGGCATATCTCCAATCAAATAGCAGAGCGCTATCAGGTAACGCACGAATCGCCACAGGTTTTATTGATTAAAGATGGAGTATGCATTTTCCATGAAAGCCATAGTGCTATTTATATGGAAGATATTCTAGAAAAGGCTTCATAAACTTAAAAAATGATTTCTTTTTTCAATTAAATATCTCTATTTTTGCGGCCCGTCGGCGGGGTAGCTCAGGTGGTTAGAGCGCAGGATTCATAACCCTGAGGTCATGGGTTCAACTCCCATCCCCGCTACAAAAATTAAAGGATTTTCATTGTTGAATGAAAATCCTTTTTTTATACACTCACTTATTGAAATCGATCTTTACTCAGGTACTTTATCGGTTTTTACGCCTCCTCCCCCCATTCTTTACTTGACATTTTATGGAAAAGCAATTTTTATTACAATAACCTGTCACAGCAAATAAAAAATAGGGATGCTTAGATAATGCTAAACACCCCTATTTTATTTAGTATGTCAGGCCTGGTTAGTTATTACCTGCAAATTGTTTTCTGATAATATTCAATGCCCCACCAGCTTTGAACCATTCGATTTGTTGAGCATTGTAGCTATGGTTGGCCAGAATTTCCTCTGAAGTACCATCAGCGTGATGTAACACCAAGGTAAGTGGTTTGCCTGGAGCAAACTCAGTCAGGCCGATAATATCGATAGTATCGTCTTCCTGAATTTTTTCGTAATCATCTTTATTAGCAAAAGTCAGCGCCAGCATACCTTGTTTTTTGAGGTTTGTTTCGTGAATACGTGCGAATGACTTTACCAACACAGCACGTACACCTAGGTGTCTGGGCTCCATTGCGGCATGCTCACGGCTACTACCTTCACCATAGTTCTCATCTCCCACCACAATACTTCCGATACCTGCGGCTTTATATGCACGCTGTGTAGCAGGAACCGGGCCGTATTCGCCGGTCAGCTGATTTTTAACGTTATCAGTTTTATCGTTGAAATAGTTTACCGCACCAATCAGTAAGTTATTGGAAATATTATCCAAGTGACCTCTGTATTTCAGCCAGGGACCTGCCATAGAGATATGGTCGGTAGTACATTTACCTTTTACTTTAATCAGTAGTTTCAGCCCTTTCAGGTCGGTACCTTCCCATGCGGGGAATGGCTCCAACAATTGCAAACGCTGGCTGTTAGGATCTACTATCACTTGAACACTACTTCCATCTGCAGCTGGGGCTTGATAACCCGGATCATCCACTGCAAAACCTTTAACAGGCAGCTCATCTCCTGTAGGAGGATCCAATTTTACTTCCACTCCATCTTCATTCACCAGCGTATCCGTCATCGGGTTAAAGGTTAGATCTCCGGCAATAGCCAGTGCCGTTACAATTTCAGGAGAAGCTACAAAGGCGTAAGTATTGGGATTACCATCGGCACGTTTAGCAAAGTTTCTATTGAAAGAGTGAACGATGGTATTTTTTTCTTTTTTCTCAGCTCCTACCCTGTTCCACATACCGATACAAGGTCCACAAGCGTTGGCAAATACAGTAGCACCGATTTTATCAAAGGTTTCCAAGAACCCGTCGCGTTCTATGGTATAGCGCACTTGTTCAGAACCCGGGGTAATGGTGAACTCGGCTTTAGTTTTCAGATTTTTTTCGCTTACCTGCTTAGCCAGCGATACCGCACGGCTAATGTCTTCGTAAGAAGAGTTGGTACAGCTACCAATCAAGCCTACTTCTACTTTAGTGGGCCAGCCGTTGGCAGCAGCCGCTTCTTTCATTTTGGAAATTGGAGTAGCCAAATCAGGAGTGAACGGACCATTCAAGTGCGGCTCTAGTTCATCCAGATTAATTTCTATTAATTGATCAAAGTATTTTTCAGGATTTGCATAAACTTCGGGATCCGCTGTAAGATGCTCAGCCAGTGCATCGGCCAGATCTGCTACATCGGCACGGTTAGTAGCTCTCAAGTAGCGGCTCATGCTTTCATCATAAGCAAAAGTAGAAGTAGTAGCTCCTACTTCGGCCCCCATGTTACAGATGGTACCTTTACCGGTACAGCTCAATGATTGAGCTCCTTCTCCAAAGTATTCAATAATACAGCCTGTACCACCTTTTACGGTAAGAATACCTGCCACTTTGAGAATGATATCTTTGGGTGCAGCCCAACCGTTCAGTTTACCGGTCAGTTTTACACCAATCAATTTAGGCATTTTCAATTCCCAGGGGAGACCTGCCATTACATCACAGGCATCAGCACCACCCACACCAATTGCAATCATCCCCAAACCACCAGCATTTACGGTATGGCTATCGGTACCGATCATCATACCGCCGGGAAATGCATAGTTTTCGAGTACTACCTGGTGAATAATACCGGCTCCCGGTTTCCAGAAACCGATGCCGTATTTATTGGATACGGAAGCAAGAAAATCATATACTTCTTTACTCTCTGCATTGGCTCTTTTCAGGTCCTCTTCGGCTCCGGTCTGTGCCATAATAAGGTGATCACAGTGAACCGTAGAAGGCACAGCCACTTTATCACGCCCCGCCTGCATAAACTGCAACAAAGCCATTTGGGCAGTGGCGTCTTGCATCGCTACACGGTCAGGAGCAAAATCCACATAATCTACGCCGCGTTCAAACGGACGTGTAGCAGGGGTAGTAAGGTGAGCATATAATACTTTTTCAGCGTAAGTCAGAGGACGGCCAAGTAGTTGGCGTGCAGCATTTACTTTTTGTTCAAATTCTGCGTACGTTTTTTTAATTAGATCGATATCAAATGCCATTTGAAGTTGTTTTTATCTGAATAATAGGCCCTTAAGAAAGGTTACAAAATTACAAAAAATAGGCGTAAAGAGGTTATCCGATATGCATTTTACAAGATGTTTTAATAAATTTGGGTGTGTTAACCTAAAATCAATTAGTTATGAACCGCCTGAAAAGTTTTGTTGAATGGAGCGCTTTCGGTGTATGTGCATCTATTGGTGAAAGGTTAAACATTTCTCCCTGCCGTATTCGACAGTACTTTATTTACACCTCCATGCTTACCATGGGATCGCCCATTGTTGTTTACATGATTCTCGCTTTTCTAAAAAACATCAAAAAGTACATCTATTCTTACAAAAGAAACCCTTGGTATTATTTATAACATCCTTTTATATCTTTTTGTTTCTTACATTTATTTTTCTATCAGCCCCAATTAAAAACAAAGAAGGATGTTCCGAATACGCAGAACATCCTTCTTTGAGAATTTCACGGTGTTTTAAGATTTAACGGCCTTAATAACTTTTGAATAGGTAGTTGTTCCGTCAATATCTACCTGTGCAATACGCACATAAATCGTTTTATCTGTTCCGGTATTAACAACATCTGATTTGCTACATGCATACAGCCCCATACCGGTTAATGCAATCATCATTGCTACACCCCATTTCGACACTCTTCTTCCTAAACCAGCCAGGCTCATCAATCCTAACACAGACACTGACAATACACCTAGCGGTAATGCACTGCGATCAATAGTGTGTGTGTAATCCAGCGGTGTGTTGCTTACCAGTTGAGCTTTACTTAGTACTGTTGCTACTTTGGTAAAGTGTTTACCATCGACAGATACTTCTATATCGAAGTGATGATTATTTACCTCTGATAATGTTTGCCAATTTACAATCAACCCTTCTTTGGCCAAAAGAGCTTGAATAGTGCCAAACTGAACCGGATTAACAATATCTCCAAAAGGACGAGCCATGTCGCCTAGCAGCGTATATTGTGCTCCGGACCTCATATTCATCAACCCCATTCCATCATTATGAATATTACTTACATCCAGAATATTTACACCGCCTGTTGTCAGATCTATTTCGCCATACTCCCCCGAAGCAAACAATGCATACAGATGATTCCCGGCAATATTAAAAGCCAAACCAACCAGTGGTGAAGAGGGTACTTCATTAGTTATGGTGCCTACCGGATTAGCGATATAGGCTTTCCTCGATGCGTTCAGGTTGGCTGCTATTGGGAAACCTACCATATCTTCCCCTCCGAGTGTCGGATGTGGATAGTTGATATAAGAATACAATAATCCGGTTTCAGGATGCACATCTATATCGTGAAAGCCTGATTCAGTTCTCGAGGCACTGTAAAGCTTGTCGCCCCAGTTGCCAGGCGTATTATTGTAATTATCATTAAAGCTTTGCACGAATGCATTAACGGCTGCCTTTACACGCGCGTTACTAATGTCCAGTTTATAATAACGAGAAGGAGCGGCGGGGGTACTGGTCAAAGAAGAAATATTATCTATTTCAGCTACATAAATCGTAATATCATCAGCATCTAAGTCTAAAAGCTTTTTCCTAGATGCTATCACCGATTCCATCTTCCCCAAATGACTTAAAGCTATAGTGAAATAAATGTATTTGTCATTATAAACGGTTCCAGCTAAGAAGTTCACGTACTCAACTTTTACTTTGTATCCCCTATCAGAAACATTCTTGCCTTCACCTGTAACGGGCAATACGCCTAAATCCTGATAAGTACCATCGGCACCAATTCTGTAAAGGTGTACGTCATCGGTGAGATTTTCAGGTGTGCCGTTATCACTGTACACAGCAGAATACAATAATTTGTCCACATTATTCAAACCAACCCCGTTTACTTCATGAGGCGAAAAATCCACTGTGGCACATGAAGTGAACCCCAAGGCATTCTCCATACCCGCATTCGGTATAGTGTAGAGTGTATAATGGGAATTGGATCCTGCCTTTGACACCACTACAGCTGTTTCTGCCGGAAACGGAATTTGAGCCACACAGAAGGCTGAAATCAATATTGAAAATAAAGAAATTATAAATTCAATTTTCTTCATAAGTATTTGATTTACAGGGTTAACTTTTAATTCACAAGGGCGTAATAAAACAGGGCTAAAAAAATCTGTAAATCATCTCATGAAGAAAATATTCGCCGAATGCCACTACTTGTTCGCTGAATACACCTATTTTATCGATGAAATATTTTTACTCTTTATGTGAAAAATATAAGGAAAGCTTTGAGTGTAACATTTCGATGTTTTTAGCTATTATTAGATATAAAAACAACGGTACATATTTGGAGATAGTACAAGAAATAGCAATTGACCCGCTGGTTGAACGGTGTCGTACTGGAGATAGAACTGCCTATTACGCGGTATACCGACAATATAGCAAGGCTATGTTAAGTAGCAGCATGCGTATACTAAACAACTTGGCCGATGCAGAAGATGTGGTACAGGAAGCTTTCGTAGATGCGTTTAAAAATCTGGATCGTTTTACTTACAAAAGTAGTTTTGAAGCTTGGCTACGCAGAATTGTTATAAACAAATCCATTAATCTAATCCGCAAAAGAAAAGTATATTTTTCAGACATAGACAGCACAAATCTTAGCTCCTTGAAAGAGGATGAGTTTGATGAAGAACAGTGGGATTATAATATCGAACAGATTAAAAAAGCTATTGCGCAACTTCCAGACCGGCATCGCATCATCTTTAATTTATATGCGGTAGACGGCATTCCTCAAGAAGAAATNGCGCTAATGCTAAAACTTTCGCATAATAATGTGCGTACCCTTTATCACAGAGCCAAAAAGAAAATAATGGAGTTTATCAATTATGAACAGAAAAGGTAAACTGGAAACATTTATACAACAACATAAAGAAACTTTTGATGAGTACACACCATCCGATGCCCTCTGGCACCGAATTGAAAGGGAGCTCAACATCCCTGATAAACAGTCGGGAAAAGTATACTCTCATAAATGGATGCGCATTGCCGCAGCAGTTGCAGTTTTCTTAGCTGTTTCCATTATCATTTATCAGACCACCATTTCTAAAAATATTTCCCCTACAATCACTCATACACAAACTCCTCCGCCCTCGGCAGACTCCAACAAAGGGCTGATGGTACCCATTCCGGAAACGGAAGAATCGAACAACAGTCCCCTACTGGCTGACCAAAAACAGACACCTTCCGATGCCCTAGAGGAGGAGGCTTTATATCATTATTCACGCCTTATTGAAATTAAACAGGAGCAGATGGCGAAACTAACAGAAAACGAGCCAGAGCTCTCCAAAGAATTTGCAACCGATATGGAAGCACTCGAATCTGAATATAAAGCATTAAAGCAACAATTTAAAGAAGGTCTTAACAGAGAGCAGCTATTAGAAGCGATGATTGCAAATCTTAAAATGCAAGCTGATCTACTTAACAAACAATTGAATATTTTAAAGGAAATTCAAAAGAAGAAAAATGAAAACTATAAAAGTCTTTAGCATATTGTTAATTGCAATCTGCTGCCGTACCATTACAGCGCATGCTCACTATGCAGAGAAGATCAAAACCTATACACAGAGCTACCCCTTGCAAAGTAATCAGATGATAAAAATATCCAACAAATTCGGGAAAGTTGTAGTCAATTCTTGGAACCGCAACGAAGTAAAAGTAGAAGCTACCATCATTACTTCTGCAAAGGATGAAAGAATGGCCCAACAATTATTGGATCATATCAACATTGAAAGTCGTGCAGGTACATCTATAACATTTACTACACGGTTTTCGGGAAGCACGGCCCGAGGAAAATCCTCACAGTCCAAAATGGAAGTTAATTATGTTATCTATATGCCTTCTTCCAATCCATTGGAAATAAAAAATGAGTTTGGAAACACTTTCCTTCCNGACTGGAAGGGCGTTATAGACATCGACCANGCCTTCGGAGAGCTTTCGGTAGGCAGTATCGCTAATGTCAAAAGTATAAGAGTAAAATTTGGAGGCTTGAACGCTACTGCGATTCATGGTGGAGATATTAAAATTTCCTATTCTAAACTCCATATTGACAAGCTTACAGGCACAGTAAGTGGGAAAATCGATTTTTGTAGTGGGGTGCACTTAGGATTACACAATGCTCTTGAAAAACTGGATCTTAAAACCAGCTACTCGGACATTGTATGCAAAATTGCCCCTGCATTAGATGCCACCTTTCAGATATCCNCCAGCTATGGAGACCTAAAAAATCTGAGCGGAACCGAAATTGTAAATCAAACCAGAGAAAAAAGATACGGACCTACCTTTGACAAATCCTATAAGGGTGTAAAAGGTTCTGGAAAAGTGCCGGTTAATATTAGCGCTAGCTTCGGCAATATAACTTTAAAATAAAATTTTTCAGATACACTTTCAAANTAAAAGAAAATTTACACTTAAGAATATCAACAAACTACTATTGCTTTAACATTAAAAGATACTTCTCTATATAATACTGCTTTTCTTTCGACTTATATTGTTGAATAAACCGGGGGTGTTCGAGTATTTGAATCTTACCGAACAATTGTGCCTCTTTATTTAAAGCAGCAATATATCCGGCATTTTTCTTTCCTAGCACGTATACCTCCTCTGTGTACAAACCCCATTTTTCACGTGCTCCCTCAGGGATTGTATCATAAAAATCTTTTACACACTTATACAATTCAGGATCGTCATAATAATTAGCATTCACCCATTTGCCTTTTACATTACGAATAATAGCCAGTGGAAATGGCGAGTTAATATAAAAATCATGGTAAAAAAGTTTCGGCCCTCCATAGGCCTCAATCATGTCGTACATAAACACCGATGATATTTCATGGGTATGGGCCGTTTTCATTTCGATACCACAGGCAGCGGCCAAGCGTTTGGTATCGGTAAAAGGTACCCCTGTTACCCCTGCCCCATGCCTACTAGGATTAATACCAATCAAGAACCTTCGTTTATTGTGATCACCATAATATTTATGGTAAAACTGCTGCATTACTATCAAAGTTTCAGGATTGTCTAAATAGGGATTCATCACCTGAAAACCTTTAGGCAGTTTACCGATGTACTTTAAGTTCTGATTAAATGCAATTACCCTATCTGCAAAAGTGAGCGCCATAATCCTCTAATTATATTCCTCAACTTAAGCACTGTTGTAAGTTCCGTATACTTTGTATCATCTTCTCCAGCAATGCAGTAGTCCCCGAGGCCATTTCAATAAAAGCGTACTCCAGTCCGGCCTGATGTTGGTTTTCAAATATTCCTTTAAAATCCACTATACCTTTTCCGATAATGGTAGTATTCTTTGTTTGAGCATCTAAATCTCTCAGATGCCACAAAGGGAATCTATGGGCATAGCGCTCAAAATAAGATAAAGGAGATTGAGCGGCGTACTCCATCCATCCCATATCCATTTCAAAAAATACAAAGTTCGGATCCGTATTTTCAAGTAATATGTCAAAGGGATGTTGCTGATTTAGCATCTCAAATTCGTAAGCATGATTATGATATGCCAGTCGAAGACCATAGGAGTTAACAATGACTCCTATTTCATTTAACATTTCAGCGGCTTTTTTATAGGTATCTTTTGATAATTTATACGCATCTTCTAAATAGGGTAGTACTATATATTGCATCCCCATTTGAGCAGCGCATTCACACACAATATGAACTTCCTGCGGAAGAAAGAAAAAATGGCCACAAGGCATACTCATCCCCTGTGTTTCTACCATCGTTTTTAAGTCCTCAGGTCTGAATCCTTGAATTGTTTTATCCTGAACACTAAATCCGGCAGGCTCTACATAACGATACCCAACATCGGAGAGCAACGATAATGTACCCATAGGGTCTTTCTGAAGTATTTCTCGCAAAGACCATAGTTGTGCTCCGATACGTAGCGTCATTTCAGGAAAGATGAAAAAAGTTTTATGAAGTAGTTTTTACCAGTTGTTGCACAAGCTGCTCTAATTGCTTAATGCGACGTTCGATATCCGGCAGATTACGACTTAGTGCCTGACTGCGTAAAGCAGCTGCATAATCATGAGCAGGAGAACCGGTCACTGCTTTGCCAGGTTCAATACTCTTACTCACACCACTCTGTGCATTAATCTTTGCTCCGTCACCAATATGTAGATGCCCTACAATGCCGGCCTGCCCACCAATCATCACACCCTTACCTACCTTGGTACTACCGCTGATGCCCGCTTGAGCGGCCACTACTGTGCTACCACCAATTTCTACATTGTGGGCAATCTGAATAAGATTGTCCATCTTCACTCCTTTCCGGATAATAGTAGAGCCTATCGTTGCCCTGTCAATAGTACAGTTAGCTCCTATCTCTACATCATCCTCAATCACTACATTTCCGATTTGGGGTACTTTGGAAAAACTACCATCAGCCTGCGGTGCAAATCCGAAGCCATCGCTTCCTATGATGGTTCCAGCATGAATGGTTACATTATTACCGATAACACAATTATGCAAAATTTTTACCCCAGGGAAAATCACAGAATTGTCGCCAACANTTACATTATCACCTAGATAGACGCCTGGGTAAATCTTGGTATTGTTACCTACTTTTACATTTTCACCCAAATACGCAAAAGCGCCTATATACACGTTTTCTCCATATTTCGCACTCTGAGCAATATAACAAGGTTGCTGAATCCCTTTCAGCTGTTGCTGCATGAACTCCTGATATTTTTGCAATAAGGTAGCAAAGGCTGTATAAGGGTCGCCTACTCTGATTAAAGTAGAGGCTACTGGATGTTTGAGCTCCAGTGATTCCTTTACAATAATGATAGAAGCTTTGGTAATATATAAATATTCTTCGTATTTCGGATTTGCCAGAAAGCTCAACTGCCCCGCGCCAGCTTCCTCAATCTTACCAAATGAATTCACAGTAGCATTGGGGTCGCCATCCACTTTTCCCCCAATCATTAATGCAATTTGCGAAGCCAGAAAAATACATTGGTTTAATATTTAATTAATAATTTATTGATTAAGATCGAAAACCCAACGGGTAAAAACTATTAAAAACTTATGGCACCCGAGCTACAGGCGCCAAAAAACAGATATAATATTTTTTAACAGGTTCACTGGCCTTTACGTCGATAATGGCATTGTCTACTTGAGAAATATCCTTCAGCGTACCATCCTTATACAAAATACTGATATTTTCTTCGTTTAAGTTATACAATGTATTGGTAGCCTCACCGCTAAATGCAAAGTATCGCGCTTCCTCTTCACTAACTTGCATCACTTGGGCCAGCTCTTTACATTTATCAATCAGCACCTGCTCATCAAAAGGCCGGGCCTGTAACTTGATGTGCATGATTTTGCGCTGAATAAGGGCTGTACATAAGGTAGAGAGTACTTTATCTTCATGCCTACACCAATTCTTTATCGTTACCATTACATCATGGTCATCCATACTGCAAAAGTCATCTAACAATTCCTCTATATTCACCNAAGTGTCTCTGGCATGTAAGAATCTATTAAGAGGGGCAGTTGCCGCAGTGATAGGTACTCCCTTTGCTATCAGTTCCTTTGCCCTGCGGATAATCATAATCAGCATTTTTTCAGCAGCTACCACTGTTTTATGCAGATAAACCTGCCAATACATGAGTCTGCGACTCAAGAGAAATTTTTCGATCGAATAAATAGCTTTTTCCTCCACTACCAGATTACCATCTTTCACACAAAGCATTTTTATAATACGATCGTAGCCTATTACCCCTTCGGCTACACCGGTGAAAAAACTATCACGGGTGAGATAATCCATACGATCGGTATCTAGCTGACCCGAAACCAGCTGATGGAGGAATTTTTTGGGATGCCTGTTAGTGAAGATTTCAATAGCTGTGTTCAGCGCACCATCCATCTCCATATTCAGCTTTTGCATAATCAACAAAGAAATCTTCTCATGATGGGCTCCTATTATCAATTCATTTTCAAGTGCATGCGAGAAAGGACCATGCCCAATATCATGCAGCAAGATAGCCAGTTTAGCGCCCAGCTCTTCATCTTCGGTAATTTCTACCCCCTTACCTTTCAACTCATTTAATGCGGTGCACATTAGATGATAAGCACCCAAAGAATGATGCAAACGGCTATGTACGGCTCCTGGATAAACGAGATAACCAAAAGCCATTTGGTGTATATTGCGCAAACGCTGGTACAGCGGATGAGAAATTACCCGTAATAATACAGGGTGGTTTATGGTAATGAACCCGTAAACAGGATCATTGATAATTTTGCGTGCCTGTGGCATAATTTATTAAAAATGCAAATGTATGATGCTACTGCCTATTTTGTATCATTCCCCACAATATTCACATAGTATCTTAGCCTGTTTTTAAATCTTTATCTTTGCCGGGCAATAAACAATATGATCAGATATACACAAAACACGTTAGATAAGCTCGAGACCATTGCTGAACAATGCGGCTATATACTGCGGTATGAGCGTGGTAATTTTCAAAGCGGATATTGTATATTGGACAATAAGAAGGTAATTGTAATTAATAAGTTTCTGCAAATTGAGGGACGTATTAATACATTACTGGAAATTATCCCTCAGCTGGAAATTGACACGAATTTGCTTGACGAGAACTCCAAAAAGTTTTATACCGAAATATTTGAGAATGAGAAGGGGCCTTTACCTAAAGANGACTCAACGGGTAAAAATTGAGTAATAAATAATATTTTTATCCTGATTTCATTGTTCATTATCATTTCGACNCTAACGTTTTGTCATATCCTCAATTACAAATCACGTTTTTGGGTACGGGTACCAGTTCGGGTGTCCCGATGATAGGTTGTAAATGTGAGGTATGTACCTCTTCAGATCCCAGAGATAAACGCCTACGATCTAGTATTCTAATAGAATCCCCTACTACTACTATTGTTATTGATACCGGTCCCGATTTCAGACAGCAAATGCTTACTCACGACGTCACGAAGCTAGACGCCGTGTTGATTACACACTCGCATAAAGATCATATCGCAGGATTAGATGAAGTGCGTGCATACAATTTCTTTCAACAGAAGCCGATGGATGTTTATGGCAGTGTCCAAAGCCTAGATAGAATCAAAACCGAATTTGATTATGCTTTTACGGAGGTAAAATATGCCGGTGTGCCCTCCATCAATCTGCATCCTATTCAGGAAAACGAAAGTTTTACTATTGGCGATCTGCACATTATTCCTATTCCTGTGTGGCATCTGCATATGCCCGTCCTAGGGTTTAGACTAGGCGATTTTACCTATATTACCGATGCCAACCGTATCGACGATGCCTCCAAAGATAAAATACAAGGCAGTAAGATACTGGTAATCAATGCGCTACGTCACCAAAAACATATATCCCACTTTACTCTACAGGAAGCGATAGCAATTGCTGATGAACTGGGTGTATCCGACACTTATTTTATCCACATGTCGCATCAGTTGGGCACCCACGATGCAATAACACGTATACTCCCTCCGGGCAAACATCTCTCATATGACGGCTTACAACTAAAAATATACTAACATTTGTTAGTTTATATAAAAAAAATCTATACTTTTGCAACTGTACGACCTCAATTGTTTGCCTAACCTATGAAACACACGAACAAATGAAAAACCGTCACCTCGTGACGGTTTTTTTATACAAAAACGCTTCCTTTAGTTCTACTCTAAAGAAAGCGCTAGATATGCAAAGATGAATTGTTAGAAATCGTCATTGAGTGCAAATACCGGTTTGCGATACATCCACTCTCCGCCCGTGAAGTCTGGGAATTCCACCGTCTCATTACCCAGAGCAATGGACATTTCACTTAAAGGTGTGATAGCACTCCAAGCCGCTGCATCATACACATCCATTTGAGTGGGCNCTTTACGCTTGGCCGANTCAATGAACGAATTTATAACAAACCAGTCCATGCCTCCATGTCCTGCTCCCGCAGCATCCTGGCTATATTTTTTCCATAAAGGATGGTCGTATTCGTCCAGCCATTTTTTAGCTTCATCCCATTTATGAGATTGGGACTTACCTTCCACATAAATGCTTTTTGCTACATCCATCCATAATCCTTTGGTGCCCTGCACTCTGAAACCCAGCGAATAAGGACGGGGTAAGTTGGTATCATGTTGTAGTAGAATGGTTTCGCCATTGGCACAAGCAATCTGGGTGGTAACCACATCACCCAGTTTAAACTGCACCTTAGCGTTTTTATGGTTAGGACCGCCAACTTCTACAATATAATTATGCAAGCCTCTTGCTTTAGATGCAAAAGAGTTCAACGAAATAAAACGGTTCCCTCTATTAATATTGATGTAGTGAGCAATAGGACCGATGCCATGAGTTGGGTACAAATCTCCATTGCGATGTACAGAATGATCTGTTCTCCATCTGGACTCAGAGTAACCATCCACAGGGCCAAACTCAGCACCTTTACCGTAAGGGGTTTTGCCGTCGTTGAATTTCACTCCCCGCAAATCATGCTGATAGCCTCCTTGTAAGTGAATCAGCTCACCAAAAATACCCTGACGCACCATGTTTAGCACTGCCATCACATCGCGCCGATAACATACATTCTCCAGCATCATCACATGACCTTTATACTTTTCTGCTGCCTTTACTACATCCCAGTGATCCTGCAAAGTAATACCCAATACTACTTCGGTACCTACATATTTAATACCGGCTTCCAGAGACTCTATAATCATAGGCTTATGAAGCTCCCAGGGAGTAGATATGATGATGGCTTCAATACCCTTCAACTCTAGCATCTTCCTCCAAGCATCCACTCCCTCTGTAAAATACTGCGGTTGCTTTTTTCCTGCTTTAGCAACCAGCTGCTTAGATTTTTC
>Ga0065720_1000070_pt1 | contig 27111 bp, 25 predicted proteins | sample Thericmetagenome_FD_59107 | JGI IMG/M metagenome (GOLD analysis project Ga0065720, IMG submission 59107) | Thermophilic microbial communities from the Joint Bioenergy Institute, California, USA of rice/straw/compost enrichment - eDNA_2 v2... | ecosystem: Engineered > Solid waste > Grass >... | reverse complement strand
GCCAGTCCACCATGGGCGCTGTCCCTCCAATGGACACCCTGTGCCCCCCTGGGTCCGGAGCACAGGGGCCAGCCGGGTCCGAACCTGCAAGGCGCGGCGCCCGCCGCTACCATTGCCGGCCGACCCATCCGGAGGGAACCCCATGCCGCGTCTGTCCCGCCTGCTCCTGCTGCCCCTGCTGCTGCTCAGCGCCTGCGCCCNGGCCGACACTCCTTGGGTGGAGGTGGGCGGCGAGCGCTTCCAGGTGGAGATCGCCGACGACGACCAGGAGCGGGCGCGCGGCCTGATGTTCCGCGACCGGCTCGAGCCGGGCCACGGCATGCTCTTCATCCACGAGCGCGAGGAGCCGCAGGCGTACTGGATGAAGAACACCCGGATCCCGCTGGACATCCTCTACTTCGACGGCCGGCGCAGGCTGGTGGCGCAGCAGCGCAACGTGCCGCCCTGCTCGGCCGGCGACCGCTGCCCTGCCTACCCCAGCCACCGGCCGGCCCGCTACGTGCTGGAGCTCAACGCCGGCGAGGCCGCCCGCCTGGGCCTGGAGGAGGGCGCGGAGCTGCGCTTCGGCCCGGGCATCCCGCAGCACTGACCGGCGCGGCCCGGGCCGCCGCGGGATCTTGATTGTCGCGCGGGGCGGCCCCAGTCTTTCCGGCATGGGGGACCGTATGTACCTGCTGGACTGGAACACGCTTGCAACGCTCGACGACGAGTCCCTGCCGCTGTTGCAAGCCGCCCTGCTGATCGCCCGCGACGAGTACCCGGATCTGGACCCGGCACCCTACGAGGCGCTGGTCCAGGCCCATGCCGAGGACGTGCGCGCGGAAGTGGAGGCCACCGGTCCGCGTCCGCTGAAGATGGCGGCGGTCAACCGCCACCTGTTCTTCGAGCTGGGCTACGCGGGCAACCAGGAGGCGTTCTACGACCCGCGCAACAACTACCTCAACCAGGTGCTGGAGCGGCGCCTGGGCAACCCGATCTCGCTGGCCCTGGTGCAGATGGAGGTGGCGCGCCGGCTGGGCATCCCGCTGGACGGGGTGTCCTTCCCCGGCCACTTCCTGGTGCGCCTGCCGGTGGAGGGCGGGCTGCTGGTGATGGACCCGTTCAACGGCGGCCGCCCGGTGGCGGTGGAGGAGCTGCGCGAGCGCGCCCGCCCGCACCTGGGCGGCGAGATCCCGGACGACCACACCCTGCTGCAGATCCTCAGCCCGGCCCCGCCGCGGGCGATCCTGGCGCGGATGCTGCGCAACCTGCACGCCAGCTACGCCGAGTCCGGGCAGTGGGACCGCGCCGCGCGCAGCGCCGACCGCATGCTCAAGCTGCTGCCCAACCAGCCGCAGGCCCTGCGCGACCGCGGCCTGGCCTACCTGCACCTGGACTACCTGCCCGGCGCCCGCGAGGACCTGGCCCGCTACCTGCAGCTGGCGCCCCTGGCCCCGGACGCGGACGAGATCCGCGAACGCCTGATCGAGGCCAGCCACGGCCGCGCGGTGCTGCACTGANCCCGCGCCGCGCGGGCGGCTTCAGATCTGCACCATCTCGAAGTCGGCCTTGGTGGCCCCGCAGTCCGGGCAGGTCCAGGTGTCCGGGATGTCCTCCCAGCGCGTGCCCGGCGGGATGCCCTCGTCGGGCAGGCCCTCGGCCTCGTGGTAGATGAAGCCGCACACCACGCACATCCAGCTGCGGTAGGGGGCGGTGTCGGTGTCGCTCATCGGATAATGCCGGCCTGTTCCAGGGACCGCCATTGTCCCACACGCCCCCGCCCACCGGAGCCGACATGAGCCCTGCCCCCCGCCTGCGCGGCCTGTACCTGATCACCCCGGACGAGCCGGACACCGCGCGCCTGCTGGCGCGGGTCGGGCCGCTGCTGGTGCCGGGGGTGGCCCTGCTGCAGTACCGCAACAAGACCGCCGGTCCTGCCCTGCGCCGCGAGCAGGCCGCCGCCCTGCAGGCCCTGTGCGCGCGCGCCGGGGTGCCGCTGCTGGTCAACGACGACGTGGCCCTGGCCGCCGAGGTGNGTGCGGCCGGCGCCCACCTCGGCGAGGACGACGGCGACATCGCCGCCGCCCGCGCCCGGCTCGGGCCACAGGCGATCCTGGGCGCTTCCTGCTACGACAGCCTGGCGCTGGCCCGTCGCGCCCTGGCCGCCGGCGCCAGCTACGTGGCCTTCGGCGCCTTCTTCCCCACCGCCAGCAAACGCACCACCCGCCGCGCCAGTCCCGAGCTGCTGCGCCAGGCGGCGGCGCTGGGCGTGCCGCGGGTGGCCATCGGCGGCATCACCCCGGACAATGCCGGGCCGCTGGTGGCGGCCGGGGCCGACCTGCTGGCGGTGATCGGCGCGGTGTTCCACGCCCCGGACCCGGCCGCGGCGGTGCACGCCTTCCTGCGCCACTACGCCTGAGCCGGGCCCGGGGCGGCCGGCGCCCGCGTCCGCGCCTACAATGACGGCTTTTCCGCAGGACTCAGCGCCATGAACCACGCCCGCTCCCATGCCCTGTTCGAACGCGCCCGCCAGCTGCTGCCCGGCGGCGTCAACTCGCCGGTGCGCGCGTTCAAGTCGGTGGGCGGCGAGCCGTTCTTCGTGCAGCGCGCCGACGGCCCGTACCTGTACGACGTGGACGGCAACCGCTACATCGACTACGTCGGCTCCTGGGGCCCGATGATCGTCGGCCACAACCACCCGGCGGTGCGCGAGGCGGTGCAGGCGGCGATCGCCAACGGCCTGTCCTACGGCGCGCCGTGCGAGGCCGAAGTGGAGATGGCCGAGACCATCACCCGCCTGGTGCCGTCCTGCGAGATGGTGCGCATGGTCAACTCCGGCACCGAGGCGACGCTGTCGGCGATCCGCCTGGCGCGCGGGGCCACCGGCCGCCAGCGCATCGTCAAGTTCGAGGGCTGCTACCACGGCCACGGCGACTCGTTCCTGGTCAAGGCCGGCAGCGGCATGCTGACCCTGGGCGTGCCGACCTCGCCGGGCGTGCCGGCGGGCCTTAGCGAGCTGACCGCCACCCTCAGCTACAACGACTTCGAGGGCGCGACCCGGCTGTTCGAGGAGATCGGCGGGGAGATCGCCGCGGTCATCATCGAGCCGGTGGTGGGCAACGCCAACTGCATCCCGCCGCGCCCGGGCTACCTGCAGCACCTTCGCGAGCTGTGCACGAAGCACGGCGCGCTGCTGATCTTCGACGAGGTGATGACCGGCTTCCGCGTCGCGCTCGGCGGCGCCCAGGCGCACTACGGCATCACCCCGGACCTGACCACCTTCGGCAAGATCATCGGCGGCGGCATGCCGGTGGGCGCCTACGGCGGCCNCCGCGAGCTGATGGAGCAGATCGCCCCGGCCGGCCCGATCTACCAGGCCGGCACGCTGAGCGGCAATCCGGTGGCCATGGCCGCCGGCCTGGCCATGCTCAGGCTGATCCAGGAGCCGGGCTTCCACGAGCGTCTGGCCGCGGTGACCGCGCGCCTGTGCGCGGGCTTCGAGGCGGCCGCGCGCGAGGCCGGCGTGCCGCTGACCACCAACCACGTCGGTGCCATGTTCGGCCTGTTCTTCACCGACCGGAAGGTGGAGACCTACGCCCAGGCCACCGCCTGCGACATCGCCGCGTTCAACCGCTTCTTCCACGCCATGCTCGAGCGCGGCGTGTTCCTGGCCCCGAGCGCCTACGAGGCCGGCTTCGTCTCCAGCGCGCATGACGAGGCGGTCGTCGAAGCCACCCTCGAGGCCGCGCGCGCGGCGTTCCGGAGCGTGGCCGATGGGCACGCAGGCTGACCCCGGCCCCGGCACCCGCACCGACGGCGGCAGCCTGTTCGAGCGCGAGCACCTGCCGGCCTCGACCGAGGGCCGCCGCTACCGCTGGTTCCGGCTGATCTTCCACCACGACGCACCGGACGAACGCAACTTCGACCTGGTGCTGATCCTGGTCATCCTGGCCAGCGTGGTGGTGGTGCTGCTGGACTCCATGCCCTCGGTCAAGGTGCGCTGGCACGCCTGGCTGTACGCGGCCGAGTGGCTGTTCACCCTGGCCTTCGCCGTGGAATACGGCGTGCGGCTGTGGGTGGTGAAGCGGCCGCTGCGCTACGCCTTCAGCTTCTTCGGCATCATCGACCTGCTGGCGATCCTGCCGACATTCCTTTCGCTGCTGTTCCCGGCTTCCGCCTCGTTCACGGTGATCCGCGCGCTGCGCCTGCTGCGCGTGTTCCGGGTGCTGAAGCTGGTGGAGTACTCCAGCGAGGCGGGGGTGCTGATCCAGGCGCTGGTGCGCAGCCGCCGCAAGATCCTGGTGTTCATCGCCGCGCTGCTGACCATCGTGGTGGTGTTCGGCGCGCTGATGTATGTGGTGGAGGGGCCGGACAACGGCTTCACCAGCATCCCCGCCGGCATGTACTGGGCGATCGTGACCGTGGGCACCGTCGGCTTCGGCGACATCGCCCCGGCCACCCCGTTCGGCCGCTTCGTCACCTCGCTGCTGATCGTGATCGGCTACAGCATCATCGCCGTGCCCACCGGCATCTACACCGCCGAGCTGGCACGCTCGCTGCAGCCGCGCCGGCGCCAGGCCCGCTGCGGCAGCTGCGGACTGGACGACCACGAGGCCGACGCCCGCCACTGCCGCCGCTGCGGCGCGCCCCTGCCCCACGGGGACTGAGGGCCATGCGCCGCGGAAGGGGGCGCCGATGAAACCGCGGGTGCGCCACCTGCTGCTGGACTTCGACAACCTGCTGGCCCGGTACCGGCGCGAGCGGCGCGTGGCCCACCTGGCCGCGCGTGCCGGCGCGCCGTTCGCGCGGGTCTGGCAGGTGCTGTACGAGGACGGGCTGGAGGCCCGCTACGACGCCGGCCATGTCGGCACCGCCGAGTACCTGCGCCGGCTTGGCGAAGGCATCGGCGCGCCGGTGGACGAGGCGGCCTGGCAGGAAGCGCGCATCGAGGCCACCACCGCCGACGAGCGCGCGCTGGCCCGGCTGCTGGCGCTGGATCCGGCCCTGCCCATGGCGGTGCTGACCAACAACGGCGAACTGGTCGTGCCGGTGGTCGCGCAGGTGCTGGCGCCCCTGCGGCCACGCCTGCGGCAGGTGCTGTGCAGCGGTGCCCTGGGCGTGCGCAAGCCGCAGCCGCAGGCCTTCCAGGTCGCCCTGGAGCGGCTGGGCTGGAGCGCGGACGGAACCCTGTTCGTGGACGACCTGTTCGCCAACGTGCAGGGCGCGCGCCGCGCCGGGCTGCACGCCGACACCGCCCGCGACGCCCGTGCCCTGGGCCGGGTGCTCAGGCGCTTCGGCCTGGCCTGACCCGCACGCCCCCTCTCCCGCCGGGAGAGGGGATCTGCCGGACTCAGCGGCCGGTGAACGCCGCCAGCGCCTTGCGCAGCCGTGCCAGACCCTCGGCCACGTCGGCGTCGGTGATGTTCAGCGCCGGCACCAGGCGCAGCACGTCGGGGCCGGCCTGCAGCAGCAGCAGCCCGTGGGCGGCGGCGTGGTCGAGGATCTCGCCGGCGCGGCCGGCGTACTCGGACCCGAGCACCGCGCCCAGCATCAGGCCGCGGCCGCGCACCTGGGCGAACACGCCGGTCTCATCGCCGATGGCCATCAGGCCCTCGCGCAGCGCGTGCGACTGGCGCGAGACGTTGGCCGCGATCTGCGGCGAGGCCAGCTTGCGCAGGGCCACGCGCGCCACCGCCGCGGCCAGCGGGTTGCCGCCGAAGGTGGTGCCGTGCGCGCCCACGCCCATCACCTGCGCCACCTTCGGCCCGGCCAGCATGGCGCCGATCGGGAAGCCGCCGCCCAGCGCCTTGGCCAGGGTAACGATGTCCGGCACCACGTCGTCCTGCCAGTGTGCGAACAGGGTGCCGGTGCGGCCCATGCCGCACTGGATCTCGTCCAGCACCAGCAGGGCGTCGTACCTGTCGCACAGCGCGCGCACCTGCTTGAGGAAACCGGAGGCGGCCGGGACCACGCCGCCCTCGCCCTGCACCGGTTCGAGCATGACCGCGGCCACGTCGCCGGCGGCCATCGCCGTCTCCAGCTGCACGATGTCGTTGAAGTCCACATAGCGGAAACCGCCGGGCAGCGGCTCGTAGCCTTCCTGGTACTTGGGCTGGGCGGTGGCGGTGACCGCGGCCAGGGTGCGGCCGTGGAAGCTGCCGCGGAAGGTGACGATCACCCGCTGCTGCGGCGGACGCCCCTGGGCNGNGGCCCACTTGCGCACCAGCTTGATNGCNGCCTCGTTGGCCTCGGCGCCGGAATTGCANANGAACACGCGCTCGGCGAAGCGGCTGGCGGNCGACCAGCTCCNCGGCCAGGCGCAGCGGCGGCTCGCTGAAGAAGATGTTGCTGGTGTGCCAGAGCTTGCCTGCCTGCTCGACCAGGGCCGCATGCAGGTCCGGGTCGTTGTGGCCGAGGCCGCACACGGCGATGCCGGCGGCGAAGTCCACGTACTCGCGGCCCTCGCTGTCCCACAGTCGCGCGCCCTGGCCTCGCTCCAGCACCAGCTCGCGCTGCCGGTACACGGGCAGGAAATAGTGGTGGCCAAGGTCGATCAGGGAGGCGGTGTCGCCGGCAGCCGGCGTCGTGGCGTTCATGGCAGTGGAATATCCGTGGAAGAAGGCCGGCACGGGGCCGGTGGGCCATTATCCGCCTCGTTCGGCGATGCCGCCACGCCGTCGCCGGACCGGTGCCGGGCTCGCGTATCATCGGGCTGCCGCGCAGCGGCGCCTCCGCTCCCAACGACCGACCGCCATGTCCCGCATCGAAACCCTCGCCGCCCGCGCCGGCAGCCGCCCCGACCCGGCCAGCGGCGCGCTGGCCCCGCCGCTGCAGCTGGCCACCACCTTCGAGCACACGCCCGACGGCCGGCTGCCGCACGGCTTCCTGTACCAGCGCTACGACAACCCGACCCAGCTGGAGACCGAGCAGGTGCTGGCCGCGCTGGAGGGTGCACGGCGCGCCCTGCTGTTTCCCACCGGCATGGCCGCCGGCGCCACCGCGCTGCAGGCCCTGCCGCCGGGCAGCCACGTGCTGCTGTGCGACGACAGCTACTTCTCCTTCCGCACCCTGGCGGCCGAGCAGTTCCCGCGCTGGGGGCTGGAGTGCAGCATCGTGGACTTCACCGACCTGGACGCGGTGCGCGCCGCGCTGCGCCCCAATACCGCGCTGCTGTGGGCCGAGACCCCGTCCAACCCGCGCCTGAAGGTGTGCGACATCGCCGCGCTGGCGGCCATCGCCCACGGGGCCGGCGCGCGCCTGCTGGTGGACGGCACCTTCGCCCCGCCGGTGATCCAGCAGCCGCTGGCGCTGGGCGCGGACATCGTCCTGCACTCGGCCACCAAGTACCTGGGCGGCCATGGCGACGTGATGGGCGGGGTGCTGTGCTTCGCCGAGGACGGCGGACACGCCGCCGCCTGCCACCGCCTGCGCCTGCTGGGCGGGGCCACCGCCTCGCCGTTCGCGGCATGGATGGTCCTGCGCGGGGTGCGCACCCTGGCGGCGCGCATGGACTGGCACTGCCGCAACGCGCGCCGCGTGGCGGAGTTCCTGGCCGCGCACCCGAAGGTGGCGGCGGTGCACTATCCCGGCCTGCCCTCGCACCCGCAGCACGCGCTGGCGGCGGCGCAGATGCGCGGTTTCGGCGGGATGCTCTCGTTCGAGGTCGCCGGCGGGCGCGAGGCGGCGCTGGCGGTGGCCGCGCGGCTGCGCCTGTTCACCAACGCCACCTCGCTGGGCTCGACCGAGTCGCTGGTCGAGCACCGTGCCTCGATCGAGGGTCCCGGCTCGCCCACGCCCGGCGGCCTGCTGCGCCTGTCGGTGGGTCTGGAGCACGCCGACGACCTGGTCGCCGACCTGGAGCAGGCGCTGGCCGGCTGAGCGGCCTGCGGCGCGGCCGGGGCCGCGCNGCGGCGGGGCTCACCAGGTGCCGGTGTTGGGCATGGAGGCCCAGGGCTCGGCCGGCGGCAGGGGCTCGCCCTTCTGCAGCAGCTCGATCGAGATCAGGTCCGGGGTGCGGACGAAGGCCATGCGGCCGTCACGCGGCGGGCGGTTGATGGTCACGCCCATGGACTGCAGGTGCGCGCAGATGGCGTAGATGTCGTCCACCTCGAAGGCCAGGTGGCCGAAGTTGCGCGCGCTGCCGTAGTCCTCCGGCGCCGAGCCGTCCTCCGGCGGCCAGTTGTAGGTCAGCTCCACCTCCACCTCCGGGTTCTCCGGCGCGGCGAAGTAGACCAGGGTGTAGCGCCCGGCCTCGTTGTCCATGCGCCGGGTCTGGACCAGGCCCAGGCCCTTGGTGAAGAACTCGCTGGTCCTGTCCAGGTCATGGACGCGCAGCATCGCGTGCAGGTACTTCATGTTCGACCTCCGTGGAACGGGCGGCCATTGTAGGAGCCGGCCGCGGCCCCGGCAGGCGCGCGGCCGGCACGCTGCGTGCCGCCCTCAGTCCAGGAACAGGTCCGGCAGCAGCGCCTGCGAGGGGTCCACCGCGTAGCCGGAGAAGTCGGCCACGCCCGCCTGCCGCAGCACGTCCTCGTCGATGAGGAAGTGGCCGCTGAAGCCGGCGGCCTGGCGCACCAGGATGGCGTGGGCGGCGTCGGCCATGATCTCCGGCTTGCGGCAGCGCGCCACCTCCACGCCCGGAATCATGTTCAGCGCGTCGGTGGCGATCACCGTGCGCGGCCACAGCGCGTTGACCGCCACGCCCTGCGGGCCAAACTCGGCGGCCAGCCCCAGGGTGACGAAGCTCATGCCCATCTTGGCCAGGGTGTAGCCGGTGTGCGGCCCCCACCACTTCGGGTCCAGGTTCGGGGGCGGGGCCAGGGTCAGGATGTGCGGGTTCGGGGCCTTGAGCAGGTGCGGCAGGCAGGCCTGCGCGCACAGGAAACTGCCGCGGGCGTTGACCTGCTGCATCAGGTCGAAGCGCTTCATCGGCGTGTCCAGGGTGCCACGCAGCCAGATCGCGCTGGCGTTGTTGACCAGGATGTCGATGCCGCCGAAGGCCTCCACCGTGGCCGCCACCGCGGCGTGGACCTGCTCCTCCTCGCGGATGTCGCACTTGATCGGCAGGGCGCGGCCGCCGGCGGTCTCGACCTCGGCGGCGACGCTGTGGATGGTGCCCGGCAGCTTGGGGTTGGGCACCGAAGACTTGGCGGCGATGGCGACGTTGGCGCCGTCGCGCGCCGCGCGCAGGGCGATCGCGCGGCCGATGCCGCGCGAGGCGCCGGTGATGAACAGGGTCTTGCCGGCCAGGGAGCCCATGGACTCGCACTCCTCGAAGGGGGGAGCGCATTGTCGCCGATCCGGCCGCGGCCGGCGCCGGGCCCGGCGCCGCTTAAGCCGGGCGTCGGGAAGCGGCCCCTATAATCGCCGGCCATGAACTCCTGGATGGACGCCACGCTGGCGTGGATCGGCAACCACCCCGTCCTCGCCGGTCTGGCGATCCTGGCGATCGCCTTCTGCGACGCCCTGGTCATCGTCGGCGCGGTGGTGCCGGCCCTGCCCCTGCTGTTCGCCGTCGGCGTGCTGATCGGCCTGGGCGAGATCTCCGGGCCCTACGCGGTCGCCTGCGCCACCCTGGGCGCCTTCGCCGGCGACGGCCTGAGCTACTGGATCGGCCGGCGCTGGGGCGAGCGCCTGCGCGGGGTGTGGCCGTTCAGCCGCTACCCGCAGCTGCTGGACCGCGGCTACACGCTGTTCCGCCGCAACGCCTTCAAGAGCATCCTCATCGCCCGCTACGTCGGCGCGGTGCGCCCGTTCGTGCCGGCCATCGCCGGCATGTCCGGGATGCCGCTGCGGCGCTACGCCTTCGCCAGCGGCCTGGCCTGCCTGTCCTGGGGCGTGCTGTTCCTGGCCCCCGGCTGGGTGCTGGGCCATGCCTATGACGCGGTGGCGGCGGTGGCCGGGCACCTGGTGACGGTGCTGGCCCTGCTGCTGGTGGCGCTGGCCCTGGCCTGGGCGGTGGTGGTCTACACCTACGNCTGGTTCGCCGCGCACGCCGACGNCCTGCTGGCACGCGTGCTGGACTGGTCGCACCGGCACCCGGTGCTGGGCCGCTACTCGATCGCCCTGTTCGATCCCGGGCACCGCGAATCGGTGTCGCTGGCGCTGCTGGCCCTGCTGCTGCTGGGCATCGGCTGGGCCTGGTTCGCCCTGCTGCTGACCGTGGTCGGCCACGGCGAGCCGCTGGGCATCGACCTGGCGGTGCACCAGCTGATGCTGGGGCTGCGCAACCCGCTGGCCGACTACCCGCTGGCGGCGCTGGCCTCGCTGGGCGACTGGCCGGTGCTGGCCCCGGCCTGCGCGGCGGTGCTGGGCTACTTCATCTGGCGGCAGCGCTGGATGGCCGCCGCACACTGGCTGGCGGCGCTGGCCTTCGGCCTGGCCCTGACCTGGCTGCTGGGCACCACCGTGGAGGTGGTGCGGCCGCCGGGCGCCAGCAGCGGCTTCGGCTTCCCTTCCATCGCCGTGACCATGACCACCATCGCCTTCGGCTTCTTCGCCGTGCTGGTCGCGCGCGAGCTGCCCGGGCGCGACCGGGTCTGGCCCTACCTGGTCTCGGGCGTGGTGGTGACGCTGATCGGCTTCGCCCGCCTGTACCTGGGCGCGCACTGGCTCAGCGACGTGGTCGGCGGGATGCTGCTGGGCATCGTCTGGCTGCTGGTGCTGGGCATCGCCTACCGGCGCCGCTTCAACCGCTCGTTCTGGGTCAAGCCGGTGGCGGCGCTGTTCTACGGCGTGTTCGCGGTGGCCGCGCTGTGGTACGCGCCGCGCCACATTGAGGCCAAGCTGGCCAAGTTCGAGCCCCCGCCCCCGCCGCCCGTGGCGCAGGACATGGACGGGTGGTGGGACGGCGGCTGGCGGCGGCAGCCGGCGCGGCGCGCCGAGTTCGACGACGAGCTGCGCTGGCCGCTGGACGTGCAGGTGGCCGGGCCGCTGGCGCCGTTGCGGCAGCGCCTGGAGGCGCAGGGCTGGCGGGTGCAGCCGCAGGCGCGCTGGGAGCAGGCGCTGAACCTGCTGGACACCGACGCCACACCGGAGCAGGTGCCGGTGCTGCCGGCGACCCTGGAGGCACGTACCGAGGCGCTGCTGATGGTCCGCGAATCCAGCGTGCCCGGGCGACGCTACGCCCTGCGCCTGTGGCCCAGCGCGGTGCGCCTGGAGCCGGGCCAGGTGCCGCTGTGGATCGGCACCGCGCAGACCCTGCACTACACCGTCAGCTTCAACCTGATCGCCAGCTGGCGCCCGCAGCGCGACGCCGACCCGGCGCTGGCGCACGTGCTCGATGCGGTGGACGACCTGCCGCACGCGGTGCAGGCGCACCCGGAGACAGGCCTGCCGGTGCTGCGCCTGCGCACCGACGCGCCGCTCACACGTCCAGCCAGCCCAGCAGACGGTCCAGGCGCCGGTGCGGATCGTCCTCCTGCAGCAGCGCCAGGCGCTGCTCGTCGGTAAGCGGCAACAGCTCGGCCAGGCGCCAGCCGACCCAGTCGGCCTCCTCCAGCAGGCGCGGGTTGGCGCTGGCGTACTCGCCGCCGACCTTGTCCAGCAGCTCGCCCAGCAGCGTGCCCATGACCGCGTGCTCCGGACGCAGGCGCGCCGGCGCCGGTGGCAGCGGGTCGCACCAGTCCACCTGGCCGACGAGCAGGCCGTTGTCGCGCACGCCGGTGCCGGTCACGTGGAAGCGGCGGCGGCCGCGCACGTGCAGGGTCAGCAGGCCGGCAGCGTCGGCACCGAAGTCCTCGATCAGCGCCTCCACGCCCCAGGCGGCCGGGGTGGCCGGCGCGCCGGTCTCCTCGCCATCCAGGATCAGGCACACGCCGAAGCCGGTGCCGCGCCGGCAGCAGTCGGACACCAGGTCCAGGTAGCGGCGCTCGAACACGCGCAGGCCCAGCGGCGCGCCGGGCAGCAGCACCGTATGCAGCGGGAACAGTGGCAGGGTCTGGACGTCGGTCACGGTGGCAACGGCAGGAACCACGCGGCAGGGTAACCCCGCCGGCGCGGGCGCGGCGTCAATCCGCGAGCATGGCGGCGAAGCGGCGCGGCGCGCCGTCGAAGCCGCCGTTGGACATGAACACCACGTGGTCGCCGGCGCGCACGCGCTCGCGCAGCACCGCAAGCAGGGTGTCGGTGTCCGGCACGGTGCGGGCCTGGCCACGCACCGCGGCCACCACCCTGCCGGCGTCCCAGGGCAGCTCCGGGCGGTGCAGGAACACCACCTCGTCGGCGCTGTCCAGCGACGGGGCCAGCGCGTCGGCGTGCGCGCCCAGGCGCATGGAATTGCTGCGNGGCTCCAGCGCCACCACGATGCGCGCCCCGCCCACCCGGGCACGCAGGCCCTCCAGGGTGGTGCGGATGGCGGTGGGATGGTGGGCGAAGTCGTCGTACACGGTCACGCCGCCGGCCCGCGCCACCACCTCCAGGCGGCGCTTGACGCTGCGGAAGCCGGCCAGCGCCGGCAGCACCTGCTCCGGCGCCACGCCCACCGCATGTGCGGCGGCCAGCGCGGCCAGCGCGTTCATCACGTTGTGCCGGCCCAGCAGCGGCCAGCGTGCGGTGCCGACCTCGCGGCCACGGTGCAGCACGGTGAAGGTGCTGCCGTCGGCGGCCAGCAGGCGCGCGCTCCAGTCGAAGCCGGCGCCGCCGTCGGCGCGCGGGATGGCCACCGGGCCGCCCTCGATGCCGAAGGTCTCCACCGGCGTCCAGCAGCCCATCGCCAGCACCTGCGCCAGGTGCGCGTCCTCGCCGTTGGCCACCAGCCGGCCGCGCCGCGGCACGGTGCGGACGAGGTGGTGGAACTGGCGCTGGATCGCGGCCAGGTCCGGGAAGATGTCGGCGTGGTCGTACTCGAGGTTGTTGAGGACGGCGACCAGCGGCCGGTAGTGGACGAACTTGCTGCGCTTGTCGAAGAAGGCGGTGTCGTACTCGTCGGCCTCGACCACGAACTCGGCGCCACCGCCCAGGCGGGCGGAGACGCCGAAGTCCTCGGCCACGCCGCCGATCAGGAAGCCGGGATCGCGCCCGGCCGCCTGCAGCAGGAAGGCCAGCAGGGTGGTGGTGGTGGTCTTGCCGTGGGTGCCGGCCACCGCCAGGGTGGTGCGGCCGGGCAGCACCCGCTCGGCCAGCCACTGCGCACCGGAGGTGTAGCGGCGGCCGTCGTCCAGCACCTGTTCCACCGCCGGGTTGCCACGCGAGAGCGCGTTGCCGATCACCACCTCATCGCAGTCGGCGGCGATGTGGGCCGGGTCGTAGCCCGGGTGCAGGGCGATGCCCAGCCGCTCCAACTGGGTGGACATGGGCGGGTAGACCGCCTGGTCGCTGCCCTCGACGGCCACGCCCATCTCGCGCGCCAGCGCGGCCACGCCGCCCATGAAGGTGCCGGCGATNCCGAGGATGTGGATCTTGCTCATGGGCAACCGTGGCCTGGGACGCGCGCGCCGGGCGGCGCGCGCAGGGGCGGAAGGCGCGGCCTACTTGCCCAGCGCCGCCAGGATGCGGGCGGTGATCTCGTCCATGCTGCCCACGCCGTCGATGCGGGTCAGCGTGCCGCGCTTCTCGTAGAAGCCGATCACCGGCGCGGTGGACTCCTCGTACACCTGCAGGCGCTTGCGCACCGCCTCCGGNTTGTCGTCGGCACGGCCCTCGGCCTGGGCACGGCCGGCGATGCGCTCGACCAGCAGNTCGGTGCCCACGTCCAGCTGCACCACCGCGTCCAGCGGCTGGCCGATCTTGGCCAGGAGACCGTCCAGGGCGTCGGCCTGGGCCAGGTTGCGCGGGTAGCCGTCGAGGATGAAGCCGCCGGCCACGTCGTCGCGGCCCAGGCGGGACTCGAGCATGCCCAGCAGGATGTCGTCGGAGACCAGCTCGCCGCGGGCCATGACCTCCTGGGCCTGCTTGCCCAGCTCGGTCCCGGCGGCGACCTCGGCGCGCAGCAGGTCGCCGGTGGAGATGTGGGGCACGCCCAGCTTTTCCTTCAGGCGCGCCGCCTGCGTTCCCTTGCCCGAACCGGGCGGGCCCAGAAGTACCAGTCGCATCGATTGCTCCTAGAGAAATGTTCCATTGCGGCCGGGGACGCTAGACTTCCCTCCCCGCCGTACGGCACCGCATCAATGCGGCGCAGCTTAACCCATCCGGCGGCGCTGTCCCAAAAACTGCCCAGTCCCCGAGGAGACCGGTTCCATGGCCCAAGGCACCCTGCTGTATGCCCAGTCCGGCGGCGTCACCGCCGTCATCAACGCCACCGCGGCCGGCGTGATCGCCGAAGCGCGCGCGCGCAGGATCAAGGTGCTGGCCGCCCGCAACGGCATCCTGGGCGCGCTGCGCGAGGACCTGATCGACACCAGCAAGGAGTCGGCGGCGGCGATCGCCGGCCTGGCCCAGACCCCGGGCGGCGCCTTCGGTTCCTGCCGTTACAAGCTCAAGTCCCTGGAGCAGGACCGTGCCAAGTACGAGCGCCTGCTGCAGGTGCTGCAGGCCCACGACGTGCGCTACTTCCTCTACAACGGCGGCAACGACTCGGCCGACACCGCCTGGAAGGTGTCGCAGCTGGCCAGGGAGTTCGGCTACCCGCTGACCTGCATCGGCGTGCCCAAGACCATCGACAACGACCTGGCGGTGACCGACACCTGCCCGGGCTTCGGCTCGGCCGCCAAGTACACCGCCGTGTCCGTGCGCGAGGCCGCGCTGGACGTGCAGGCCATGGCCGAGACCTCGACCCGCGTGTTCATCTACGAGGCCATGGGCCGCCACGCCGGCTGGCTGGCCGCCGCCGCCGGTCTGGCCGGGCAGTCGCCGGACGACGCCCCGCAGATCATCCTGTTCCCGGAGCGCCCGTACGACGAGGCCGAATTCCTGGCCCAGGTGGACAAGGTGGTGAAGAAGGTCGGCTGGTGCGTGGTGGTGGCCAGCGAGGGCATCCGCGACAAGGACGGCAAGTTCGTCGCCGACGCCGGCGGCGGCAAGGACGCCTTCGGCCACACCCAGCTGGGCGGCGTGGCCTCGTACCTGGCCGGCCGGGTCAAGGACGGCNTGGGCTACAAGGTGCACTGGACCCTGCCGGACTACCTGCAGCGTTCGGCCCGCCACGTGGCCTCCAAGACCGACTGGGAGCAGGCCCAGGCGGTGGGCAAGGCCGCGGTGCAGTACGCGCTCAAGGGCATGAACGCGGTGATGCCGGTGATCCAGCGCACCTCGTCCTCGCCGTACCGCTGGAAGATCGTGCCGGCGCCGCTGCACAAGGTGGCCAACCACGAGAAGAAGATGCCGGCCTCCTTCATCCGCAAGGACGGCTACGGCATCACCGCCAGGGCGCGCGAGTACCTGGCGCCGCTGGTGCGCGGCGAGGCCCCGCTGGCCTGGGACCGCGACGGCCTGCCCAGGTACGTGAGCCTGAAGAACGTGCCGGTGAAGAAGAAGCTGCCGGCCTGGGAGGGCTGAGAAGCAGCATGGCCGGCGACGGGCTGACCGCCTTGCTGGCCGCGCTGGAGGCGGAGCTGCACCACCCCGGCCGCGCCTGCACCCCGGCGCGGCTGGAGCAGCTGCTGCATCCGGACTTCCACGAGGTGGGCCGGTCGGGCAAGCGCTACGACCGGGCCACCGTGCTCGCCTTCCTCGCCGGCGGCCCGCCCCGCGACGGGATCCGCGCCGGCGGCTACCGCGCCCGGGCCCTGGCGCCGGACTGGGCCCTGCTGCACTACCACTCGTTCGAGGTGGACGCGGACGGGCGCCGCCGCCGCGGCGCGCTGCGCAGCTCGCTGTGGCACCGCGGCGCGGACGGGCAGTGGCGGCTGTTCTACCACCAGGGCACGCCGGTGGACGCCGACGCACTGCCGGCGGATTGAGCCGCCTCAGCAGCCGGCACCGGCCAGCTCCAGCTGCGCACTGAACTGCGGCAGCGCCGGCAACCGCCCGCTCCCGGCCTGCCGCCGCCCCTCCTCCAGGTACACCCGCGCCCGGCCCTGGCCGTCGCGCGCCGGTGCCTGTNCGGCCGGCTTGCGCCAGACCTTCACCACCGCCTCGTGCCCCGGGCAGCCGGCCCGGGGAATGCGGATCAGGTCGTTGAGNATCCAGCTGCCCCGGGCCGAAGGCCGGGCCACCGNCGCGTCCACGTACCGGGCCCGCGGCCGGCACTGGGGGGCCGTGGCCACGCTGCGCAGCCGGTAGGGCGCCTCCGCCTGGCCGGTGAACACGCCCTCCAGGCGGGTGCAGGCCTCCGGGATCTGGCGCACGGTATGCACCGCGCCCACCGCCTGCGGCGAGCCCGGCGGGCGCTGGATCTCGGGTCCGGGCTCCTGCGCGCGCAGCGGCAGGACCACCGCCGCCAGGGCGGCGAGGAAGGCCAGCAGCAGGGCCTGGCGGAAGATCGCGGCCTGTTCGCGGGCGCCGGCCCGGGGCGGGGACTTGCGGTTGCGGGACATCGCGCCTCCGGGTGTGGGGTGGCACAAGGTTGGCACCGCCCGCATGAACGGCTTGTGGCCTTGCACCCGCCGCAAGGCTCATACTCGGGGCAAGCTCCAGGGATGTCGAACACGGAAGACGCGCCTTGTCCGGGTCGTTCCAGTGGTTCCAGGCTCACCCCCGGCGTGTCTCCTCCGCTTCGTCCATCGCTGGGCGGGTGTCCATCAACCTTGGGAGGGGTCATGCTGGAACAACACGGTTTGGCGCTGGCCTTGGCCTGTGCCGTCCTCGCCATCCTCTACGGCCTGGTGTCCGCGCGCTGGATCCTGGCGCAGCCCTCGGGCAACGAGCGCATGCAGCAGATCGCCGCCGCGATCCAGGAAGGCGCGCGCGCCTACCTCAACCGCCAGTACCTGACCATCGCCATCGCCGGCGCGGTCCTGTTCGTGCTGGTGGGCCTGTTCCTGGGCTGGTTCACCGCCATCGGCTTCGCGGTGGGCGCACTGCTGTCCGGCGCGGCCGGCTACATCGGCATGAACGTGTCCGTGCGCGCCAACGTGCGCACCGCCGAGGCCGCGCGCCAGGGCCTGCGCCCGGCCATGGACGTGGCCTTCCGCGGCGGCGCCATCACCGGGATGCTGGTGGTCGGCCTGGGCCTGCTGGGCGTGGGCGGCTACTACTGGGTGCTGGGCCGGCTGGGCCTGGACCAGGCCGCCGCGCTGCACGCGCTGGTGGGCCTGGCCTTCGGCTCCTCGCTGATCTCCATCTTCGCGCGCCTGGGCGGTGGCATCTTCACCAAGGGCGCGGACGTGGGCGCGGACCTGGTGGGCAAGGTCGAGGCGGGCATCCCCGAGGACGACCCGCGCAACCCGGCAGTGATCGCCGACAACGTCGGCGACAACGTCGGCGACTGCGCGGGCATGGCNGCCGACCTGTTCGAGACCTACGCGGTCACGGTGATCGCCACCATGCTGCTGGGCGGGCTGATGGCCGCCGAGGTCGGTGCCAACGCGGTGCTGTATCCGCTGGTGCTGGGCGGTGCCTCGATCGTGGCGTCGATCATCGGCGCCTTCTTCGTCCGGGCGAAGGACGGCGGCTCGATCATGGGCGCCCTGTACAAGGGCGTGATCGTCTCCGGCGTGCTGGCCGCCATCGCCTTCTGGCCGATCACCACCGCGCTGATGGNTGACGGCCGGTACAGCGCCCCGGCGCTGTACGGCTGCGCCCTGATCGGCCTGGTGCTCACCGGCCTGATCGTGTGGATTACCGAGTACTACACCGGCACCCAGTACGGCCCGGTGCGGCACGTGGCGCAGGCCTCCACCACCGGCCACGGCACCAACATCATCGCCGGCCTGGGCGTGTCGATGAAATCCACGGCCATGCCGGTGGTGGCGGTGTGCCTGGCCATCTGGGGCGCGCACACGCTCGGCGGCCTGTACGGCATCGCCATCGCTGCCACGGCCATGCTGTCCATGGCCGGCATGGTGGTGGCGCTGGACGCCTACGGCCCGATCACCGACAACGCCGGCGGCATCGCCGAGATGAGCGAGCTGCCGCCGGAGGTGCGCGCGGTGACCGATCCGCTGGACGCGGTGGGCAACACCACCAAGGCGGTGACCAAGGGCTATGCCATCGGTTCGGCGGCGCTGGCCGCACTGGTGCTGTTCGCCGACTACACCCACAACCTTGAGGCGGCCAGGCCGGGCGTCGAGTTCGCGTTCGACCTTTCCGACCACCGCGTGATCATCGGCCTGCTGATCGGCGGCCTGATCCCGTACCTGTTCGGCGCGATGGCAATGGAGGCCGTGGGCCGCGCCGCCGGCAGCGTGGTGGAGGAGGTGCGCCGCCAGTTCCGCGAGATCGCCGGCATCATGACCGGCGAGGCCAAGCCGCAGTACGACCGCGCCGTGGACATGCTGACCAGGTCCGCGATCAAGGAAATGATCGTGCCCTCGCTGCTGCCGGTCGTCGTGCCGATCATCGTCGGCCTGCTGCTCGGGCCGGAGGCGCTGGGCGGCCTGCTGATCGGCACCATCGTCACCGGCCTGTTCGTGGCGATCTCGATGACCACCGGCGGCGGTGCCTGGGACAATGCCAAGAAGTACATCGAGGACGGCAACTTCGGCGGCAAGGGCTCGGAGGCGCACAAGGCCTCGGTCACCGGCGACACCGTCGGCGACCCCTACAAGGACACCGCGGGCCCGGCGATCAACCCGCTGATCAAGATCATCAACATCGTCGCCCTGCTGCTGGTGCCGCTGCTGTAACCGCACCCCCGGGTGCCGCGCAGCCCCGGCCCGCCCGGCCGGGGCTTCGTTTTGCCGGCTTCCGCGGTCCGTCCGCCGAAGCCGCCCGCGCGCTGCCGCATGCCCGCCNCCGGCAAGGTAGCGCTAACACCCCCTCGTCCCGATCGCCGGGCCTGGCCGCAGCCACAGCGCCGGCCAGGCGGGTTTGTGCGCCGCAGCAGCCGTCGGCGTAAAATGACCGGCCTTGTTCACGCACTTGCAACGGAGCACCACATGGGCCTCGACCAGGTCACTTCCGGGCGCAACCCGCCCGAGGAAATCAACGTCATCATCGAGATCCCGAAGGACTCGGAGCCGGTCAAGTACGAGGTGGACAAGGAAAGCGGCGCGATCTTCGTCGACCGCATCCTGTCCACGCCCATGCGCTATCCGTGCAACTACGGCTACGTGCCCAACACCCTGTGCGGCGACGGCGACCCGGCCGACGTGCTGGTGGTGCTGCCGCTGCCGCTGGTCCCGGGCTCGGTGGTGCGCTGCCGCCCGGTCGGCGTGCTGCGCATGACCGACGAGGCCGGCAGCGACGAGAAGATCCTGGCCGTGCCGGTGCCGAAGATCTTCGCAGGCTACGCCCACGTGGACGACATTTCCAAGGTGTCCCAGCACTGGCTGGAGCGCATCGGCCACTTCTTCGAGCACTACAAGGACCTGGAGAAGGGCAAGTGGGTCAAGATCCAGGGCTGGGGTGGCGCCGAGGAGGCGCGCCAGCTGCTGCGCGAGGCCATCGAGCGCGCCGCCGCCAAGNCCTGATCCGCTTCCGCNGGGCGGCGTGCGCGCCGCCCGGTTCCGTGCCGGAACTGGCGCACAGTTCCGCAAACGCCTGCACCGGCGCGGCGCGGATGTGCTCAACTTTCCACGGCGGCTACCGATAGCGACTGTGCCGGACCGCGGCCGGGGCCGCGCGTCCGTTTCCTTCCTNCGGAGGTGTTCGTGCGCATCCTGTTCGTCGGCGACGAGGCCGCTTTCCCGACCGACCTGATCGAGCTGGTCTCGGACATGGGGCCGGACTGGCAGGTCGAGGTCTGCCCCGATGCCAGCGCCGCCATGGTCCGCGCCGCCGCCGGTCCGCTGGACGTGGTGCTCTCCGCCCCCACCCTGTCCGACCTGCCGCCGGCCACCCTGCTGGGCCAGATCCGCACCCTCCGCCCGGAGGCCTCCCGCATCGCCGTGATCGAGAGCCGCGGCATCCCCTCGGCCCGGATCATCGGCCTGGCGCACCGCTTCCTGCCCGCGCCGCTGGCCCCGGAGGTGGTGCTGGAGGCGGTCGGCAGCCTGGAGGAACTGCGCGAGCTGCTGGACAACCCGGCGCTGGGCCAGCGCATCGGCCGCGTCGAGCAGCTGCCGCCGCCGCCGCAGCTGTACCTGCGCCTGATGAGCGCCCTGGAAGCCGACGACGCGACCAGCGCGGCCGACATCGCCCGCCTGGTGGCCGCCGACCCGGCCATCGCCGCCAAGGTGCTGCAGCTGTGCAACTCGGCCTACTTCTCCAGCGGCCGCACCATCACCGACCTGCGCACCGCGGTGACCCGCCTGGGCATCGCCACCCTGCGCGACCTGGTCCTGGCCTGCGAGGTGTTCTCCCTGCCGGGCGCCAGCACCGTGGACCGCGCGCAGCTGCAGCAGCGCGCGCTGCTGGCCTCGAAGCTGGCCAAGCGCATGCTGCCCGAATCCTGCTCCGAGCTGGGCGCCACCGCCGCGCTGCTGGCCGACATCGGCCTGCTGCTGCCGGGCGTGCGCGACGAGCGCCACCCGCGCGCCGACGGCGACGAGCGCCCCGGCCACGCCGAGGCCGGCGCCTACCTGCTGGGCCTGTGGGGCCTGCCCATGCCGATCATCGAGGCGGTGGCCTTCCACCGCACGCCCGCCCGTTCCAGCACGCGCAGCTTCTGGGTCACCGGCGCGGTGCACGTGGCCATGGCCCTGGCCGGCGGCGAGGAGCCGGACGAGGACTACCTGGCGCGCACCGGCGTGCTGCCGCGCCTGGCCGAGTGGCGCGACCAGGCCAGCGCCATGCTCGACCAGGCCGCCCTGGTCGACTGAACCGGCGCCAGGGCCGTGCCGGGGATACCCGGCACGGCTTCGCACACCCGCCGTCCCTGCGATGCCCGCGGCCCTACCGCGCCGGCGCGGCGCGGTACGGATAGCGGGCGAAGATGTCGGCCATCGCCGCATCGATCCTGGCGCCGCGCTCCTCCGGCGTGGAACCGCGGCGGGCATGGCCGACCGCCACGCCGGTCCACACCAGCCGGTTCTCGCGCGCGTCGACCAGGTCCACGTTGAGCGTGCCTTCGGTGTAGCGGCGCACGTCGGTGCGCTCGCGCCAGTACGGCACCGCCACGTAGGCCCGCGCCCGGTAGCTGTAGTAGTACGTGTAGTCCACCTCGGGCATGGTGGTGACGTCGGTGCGCTCCTGCAGGTAGGCGTTGAGGTTCACCCACAGGTCCGGCTCGCGCTCGTCGTAGACGTAGCCGCGCGCCTCCATCTGTGCCCGGGCGGCCTGGCGGATGCGGTTGCTGGTCGGAGTCGAGTAACCGTGCGCCTCGATCGCCAGCGGCGAGTAGAAGGCGAAGCTGCGGTAGCGGCCGAAGTCGGCCGTCGGGTCGGCCTCGGCGCTGATGCGCGGGCCGCTGGCGCAGGCCGCCAGCAGCAGCGTGGCCAGGGCCAGCAGGGCCAGGCCTGCATGGCGGAACAGGGAGCGGGTACGGGCCATGACGCGTCCTCCTGGGCCCCGAAGGGCGGGCAAGGCCCGGATCATCCGCGCCGGGCCGTGAACACGGTGCCAGCGCACGGCCGCGCGCGCCAGCGGGGCCGCCCCGACGCCCGCCCGGCAAGGAAAAGGGGAGGCCGGCGGCCTCCCCCTCCGTCTTCCCGCGTGCCCGGGCTCAGAAACCCTGCGCGTAGCGCAGGTACACCGTGCGTCCGTAGCCGTCGTACAGACGGAAGTTCCACGGCCGGTTGTCGTACGGGATCTTCTCCGGGTAGCGGTCGCCGGCGTTGGTCACGCCGAGGGTGATGGTGCCCTGCCAGAGCGCCTTCCAGCTGGCGGCCAGGTCGTGCGTGACGAACGAGCCGATCCGCTCGCCTTCGCCGCCGGCGATGAAGCCGTACACCGGCCGGGTCATCGGGTTCTGCTGCGGGCCGATCAGGTTGACGTTCCAGCTGACGCTGAAGGCGTCACGCGACCAGGTGTTGCGCAGGCTGGCGCGCAGCTCCGGCTGGGTGATCCAGCCGAGGCGGTCCTTCACCGTGTCGCCGTCGGTGACCCTGTNCTCCAGGATCTGCGCCACCTGCAGCCAGTGGTCGAAGCGGCCCATGCCGGTGGAGAAGCGCATGCGCATGTTCAGGTCCAGGCCGCTGGTGTCCAGCTCGCCCTCGTTGGCGAAGGCGGAGACGATCTCGGCGATGGAGCCGTTGGCGCGGCGCGTCAGCGAAGTACCCTGCGGCAGCGGGACGCCGTTGTTGTCGAAGTTCACCAGCTCGGAGAACTCGATCTGGCGGATGCGGTCGCGGATGCGGATGCGGTAGTAGTCCAGGGTGAAGTTCAGCCAGTCGGTGGCGTCCCAGGCCAGGCCCAGGCTGTACTGGCGCGAGTGCTCGGACTTCAGGTCCGGATTGCCGGCGGTGTAGGTGTCCACCTGGTAGGAGACCTTGTCCGCGTTCTCCGGGCCGTCGGCGATGCCGTCGTTGTTGGCGTCGCCGCCGCAGTCGGCCGGGGAATAGCCCACCGCCAGGCAGGTGCGGTAGTCGGCCACCTGCTCGGCCGAGAAGGCGCGCTTGGAGTGGATGTATGGCAGGCCCGGGGCGCGGAAACCCTCGCCGGCCGAGGCGCGCACGGTCAGGTTGGCCAGCGGCTGCCAGCGCAGCGAGACCTTGGGCGAGACGTCGCTGCCGTAGTCGCTGTAGCGGTCGTAGCGCGCGGCCAGGGTGAAGTCGAAGCCGTCGGCCATCGGGAACAGCCACTCGGCATAGGCCGCCTGCACGTCGCGGCGCCCGGCCGCGGAGTTGCCGGCCGAGCCGGCCACCNCGCCGGCCTCCTGCAGCGAGTCGAACAGGTCGGCGTAGTCCTCCTCGCGGTACTCGGCGCCGAAGGCGATGGCAGAGATGCCGCCGGCCATGTCGAACAGGTCGAGCGTGGCATTGGCGTACACCTCGCTGACGTCGAAGCGGCCGGTGCGGGTGGTGTTGGTGGTGAAGCCCTTGACCACATCCAGGTCGGCGAACGGGTCGGCCAGGTTGTAGCGGCCGTCCGCCGCAGCGGCCTCGGCCAGCGGGGTGACGATGTAGCCGGTGCCGACCTCGTTGAAGCGGGCGTTGCTGCGGCGCATGCCGAGGTCCACCTCCAGCCGGTCGCTGGCGCGCCAGGTGGCGCCGACGTTGACGTCGAGCACGCGGTTGTCCACGTAGCCGTCGCGCGGGCCGGCGGCGGCGAAACGGTGGTAGATGAAGGCGCCCAGGCCGTCGCCCTTGACCGGGTCGTTGGGCGTGCCCTCCTCCACGTACAGCACGCCCGGGGTCGGCGCGTAGCGGCCGAAGCTGCTGGAGTGGCTGTAGCTGATGGCGGTGTACAGGGTCCAGTCCTCGGCGGCCTCGTAGCTGCCGCGGGCGAACACCGCGCGGTTCCGGATGGATGCGTCGTCGGCCTGCACCGCGTTGTAGTCGTAGGCGCAGGTGTCGTCGTTCATCCAGAAGTTGNTGTCGTTGCATGCGTAGCCCGGCAGGGCGCCGCCGTACTCGCCCTCGGTGCCCGGCTCGGTGTCGCTTTCCAGGTAATAGTTGTTGCCATAGGGCGAGGCGCCGCGCGGGGTGCCGCCGTGCTGGTCGCGGGTGAACAGGATCTCGCGGGCGTTGTAGGAGGCGCCCAGCAGCATGGAGCCCCGCTCGGACGAGGCGCCCAGGACCAGCGAGGCCTCCTCGGTGTCGCCGCCCTTGACCGCGGTCGTGCCCTTGCCGAAGCGCACCTCGGCACCGTCGAAGTCCCTGCGCAGGATGACGTTGACCACGCCGCCGATGGCATCCGATCCGTACAGCGCCGAGGCGCCGTCGGACAGGATCTCGATGCGCTCCACCGCCGCCATCGGGATGGTGTTCAGGTCCGCGGCCAGGCCGGTGGAGGGCGCGTACGGCGCGCGGCGACCGTTGACCAGCACCAGGGTGCGCTCCGAGCCGATGCCGCGCAGGTTGACGTCGGCCACCGACTGCGCGGTGCTGCCCGAATGCGGCCGGAAGTTGCCGAACGAGGCGAAGGTGGTGTCGCGCAGCACGTCGGCGACGGAGATGTCGCCGCTGGCGTCGATCGCGGCGCGGTCGATCACCGTCAGCGGCACGGCGCCCTCCAGGTCGGCGCGCTTGAGGCGCGAACCGGTGACGTTGATGCGGTCCAGGGTCTGGGCGTCGTCGGCGGGCGCTTCCTGCGCCATGGTGGTGCCCATGGCCAGGACGCAGGCGATGCCCAGCGGAAGCGCCGCCAGCCTGGACGCGGCGCGGTGTTGGTACGGCTTCATGGTGCTCCTCTCCGGTGCGATGGATGTGCAAACAGCACCGGAGACGTTAGAAGCCGTGGCCTCAGCCCGCTTGGCCCTGCATGTCCGGTGTGCTTGCCGCATCTGGCGCGGCTCCCCCCCGAAGGCGATAGACCGAGGGCGGCACCCCGAACTGCGCGCGGAACGCGCGCGAGAAACTGCAGTTGTTCTCGAAGCCGCAGGCCGCGCCGACCTCGCTGATGGCCATGCGCCCCTCCAGCAGCAGCCGCGCCGAGCGCGCCAGGCGCAGCCGCGCCGACACCGTCTGCGGCGCTTCGCCGTAGACCGCGCGGAAGGTCTTGATGAAGTACCAGACCGACATGCTGGTCAGCGCCGCCAGTTCGGTGGTGCGGACCGCGCGGTCGGTGTGCCCTTCCAGGTACTGCATGGCGCGCTGCATGCGCGCGAACACCTGGCGGCGACGGTGCAGCGACCGGCCCGGGCAGCGGTCCACCAGCGCGCCGCAGTCCTCCTGCAGCTCGGCCAGCTGGCGCAGCGCGCGCGCGAGCAGGCGGCCGGCGTCGGCCGGATGCAGGTCCTCCCGCGCCAGCTGCCGCCACAGCGACAGCAGGGCGCGCCGCGCCGCCACCGGTGCGGTGCCGCTCCCCGGGAACATGGGCGTGTGCGCCGACTGCTGCAGCTGGGCCTGCAGCCCGGCCGACAGGACCAGGCCCAGCACCAGGGCGCGGCCGCCGGCACGCACCGTCGGCAGGGACGCGCGCTCCAGGTACAGCCACTGCCCGGCCTGCAGTCCGAAGCGGCCTTCGCGGGCCTCGACCTCGGCGTTGCCGCGCACCACCAGCCAGATGCTGGCCGCCGGTGCCGCCACCTCCAGGGCGGCGCCGCGCGCCAGTCCGGCCAGGGTCGGACGTTCATGCCAACCGTGCGGCCAGTGCAGCTCCTGCGCCTGGCCACGGTCGCCCCACAGCGTGCTGATCCTCATGGGCCACTCTCCTCACGGAAACGTGGCCTCCTGTTTGCCGGGCCGGCGCGCGCGTTGCAGGAAAAGGCGCCGAATTCTTTCCGAAATTTGTCCGGAAGCGCGGCTCGGCTTGCGGATCAATCACTTGCCGCGGCCGGGGCCAGGGCCGCCAGCNGCGCCCAGCCGATGTCCACGTCCTGCTCCAGCGGCAGCGACAGGTACACCGTGGCCGCGGCATCGTCGGCGCTGGTGGAGCCGGCCACCACCATGTGCTCGCGCGACAGGCAGCGCAGCGGACGCAGGCCGTCGCCGGCCAGTTCGCTCCAGGCCGTGGCGCAGTCGCCGTCCGGGAGGGNGGTGAGGATGCGACCGCCGGCGATGGTCCACTCGCGGTACCGNTCCGGGTCCGGGAAGACGCGGCTGATCTGCTCCACCCTGCGCAGCGCGCCGTCCGCGCACCACAGGCCCGGCCGTGCCGGCCGGGTGAAGCAGACCCGGTCGACGTGGTGGTCGTAGCGGGCCACCGCCACGTCGTCGAGGCTGGCCAGCTCGCGCCACTCGGGCAGGCGGTAGCGCACCAGGCGCATGCGCCCGGCCCCGCCGTCCACCCCGACCAGCAGCTGGTCCGCCTCGCCGGTGTACGCGGCGAACACCGGCACGCCCGGCACCGGCAGCACGCGCACCGTGTCAAAGCCGACCTCGACCTCGTACAGGCGGTCGCCACCACGGCCGGTCGCGCCGACCATCAGCAGCCGGCGCCCGTCCGGCGACCAGACCGGCGCGTGGCGCGGCACCGGCACGATGCCGGGCACGGCGCGCAGGGTCTGCGGATGGGCGACCTCGCCGATCCACAGCTGCGCCGACAGGCTGCGGTCGGACACGAAGGCCAGCCTGCTGCCGTCCGGGGATATGGTCGGCAGCAGGTCCACGCCGCTGGAGGCGAACACCGGCTCGGCGGGCACATCCCAGCCCGCGCGCTCGAGGTCGAAGCGGTACATGCCGCTGCGGAACCGGTCGATCTCGAAGGCCATCGACCAGGCCGTGGCGGCGATGTCGGGATGGATGGGGTTGCCCCGGGCCAGGGGCGGCAGCTCGCTGATCGTGCCGTCGGCAAGGCGCAGGTGGTACAGGCGTGCCTCCTCCTTGACCAGGCTGAAGACCACGCCGCTGCCGTCGGGCAGCCAGTCCCAGCCGCGGATGTCGCCACGCAGACGGGTCAGCTGGCGCGGCGTGCCGCCGCCGGCCGGCATCAGCCACAGGTCGCCCAGCGAAGTGCCGCGCAGGAAACCCAGCCACTTCCCGTCCGGGGAGTGGCGCGGCAGGGTGTCGATGCCGTCGGCCGCGTACGGCAGCGGCCCCCAGCGGCCGCTGGCCAGGTCCAGCCGGCGCAGCGGCGCCGCCTCGTGGGAATGCCGGCATCGTCCGCCCATCACCAGGGCGCGGCCGTCCGGGGTCCAGTCGAACGGCGCGTAGTCGCCACCCTCGCACGGGCCGATCTCGCGTTCGCCGCCGCCGCTGGCCTCCACCACCATCAGCACGCAGCCGCGTGCGCCGCCGGTGCGCACGAAGGCGATGCGGCGCCCGTCGCGCGACCAGGCCGGCACGTGGTCGCCCGCGCCGGGACCGGGGAAGGTGAGCTGGCGCGCACCGGCATCGCCGGGCGGCTGCAGGTACAGCGCCTCCGGACCGCCGGGCTGCACCGGCCGCGAGTACACCACCAGGCTGCCGTCCGGCGACACCGCCGGCGCCCGCTCGCGCAGCGGGGTGTGCGCGATGGCCTGGTACTGCACCGCCGGCGCGGGAGCCGGGAGCGCGACGCCCGCCGCCACCGGCACCTGGCGGACCTGCCAGAGGTAGGCGCAGGCGCCCAGCAGCAGCACCGCGGCGGCCAGCACCGCTGCCAGGCCCGCGGACCAGCCGCGCCGGCGGACCGGCGGCACAGCCGCCACGGCCTCCGTCGGGGTGGAAGGAAAGCTGCGTGGCGACCGGCCCG
>Ga0065720_1004470_pt1 | contig 27119 bp, 18 predicted proteins | sample Thericmetagenome_FD_59107 | JGI IMG/M metagenome (GOLD analysis project Ga0065720, IMG submission 59107) | Thermophilic microbial communities from the Joint Bioenergy Institute, California, USA of rice/straw/compost enrichment - eDNA_2 v2... | ecosystem: Engineered > Solid waste > Grass >... | reverse complement strand
CTTTCCATCAAGAACGCCGCCCCGGAAGCGGGACGGCCGTCCAACCTCTCTTATTTCACCAGATCCTCGACGAACTTCGGCAGCACGAACGCCGCCTTGTGCAGCCGGGGCGAGTAATATTTCGTATCGATCTCGGGAATCTGCGATTCGTCCACAGCCAGCGGGTCGTATTTCTTGCTGCCCAGCGTGAACGTCCAGAGTCCGCTCGGATAGGTCGGCACATTCGCCCAGTAGGTGCGCACGATCGGGAACACCGCCTTGACGTCCCGGTTCACGTTGCGGATGAGGTCCGCCTTGAACCACGGGTTGTCCGTCTGCGCGACGAACATGCCGTCTTCCTTCAGCGCATCGTAGATGCCCTGGTAGAACCCGCGCGTGAAGAGCTGCACCGCAGGCCCGACCGGTTCGGTCGAATCGACCATGATGACGTCGTACGTATTCTTGTGATCGTGGATGTGCATGAACCCGTCGTTCACGATCACCTCGACGCGGGGATCGTCCAGCCCGGACGCGATTTGCGGCAGGTATTGCTTCGAATATTCGATCACCTTGCCGTCGATGTCGACCAGAACGGCCCGCTTCACTTTCGGATGCTTCAGAATTTCACGGATGACGCCGCCGTCGCCTCCCCCGACCACCAGCACATGCTCAGGATTCGGATGCGTGAACAGCGCCGGGTGCGCCACCATCTCATGGTACACGAACTCGTCGCGATCCGTGGTCATCACCATGCCGTCGAGGAGCAGCATCGTGCCCCATTCCTCGGTCTCCACCATGGCGAGATCCTGGAAGTCCGTCTGTTCGCGGACATACGTCTCCTTCAGCTTCATCGTGATGCCGTAATGGTCAGTCTGTTTCTCCGTAAACCAGATCTCCGTCACGAGGACGATCCCTTCTTCCTGTAGGATTTCAACCTGTATTATAGAGCTTCAATGGGAAAAAGCAACATGCTCCCCGCCCCTCTCCAAAATGTTCCCGCCGCCCCGCCGAAAAGCGCCCCGCTCCACCGCCGAAACGTTCCCATGCGCCGGCTGCCTTCCGCCTCCCGGCCGGCATGAATAACGGCTCCTTGCGATTTCCATACTAAGGAACATGAGAGATTGCGAGCGGAAAGGACGGTGGCGAGCGTGACGGATCGGTCGAATGCCCGCCCGCAGACGCCGGAAGAGCGGAAAAAGCAGAAGAAGCGGTCGCTTCGGGCGGAGCGGCGCGCCATCCGCCTGGCCCGTCTCCGCGTCTGGGCCGCGGTCTTCGCCTTTCTCCTGCTGCTCGCCGCCGGCGCGATGCTCGCCGGCTGGATCTGGCTGAGCGCGCAGACGCTGCCCGCCGCCCGCATCAGCCAAACTTCCTATATCTACGACAGCCGGGGCGGCGTCATCGACACGCTGCACGCCGGCGGCCACCGGCGCTCCGTCGAGCTGTCGGAAATCTCGCCGTACCTCGTGCAGGCGACGCTCGCCATCGAGGACCGACGCTTCTTCGATCACCACGGCATCGACCTGCGCGGGCTCGCCCGCGCGGCGTTCGTCAACCTGAGCAGCCTGTCGAAGAAGCAGGGCGCCAGCACGCTGACGCAGCAGCTGGCGCGCAACCTCTATTTGTCCCACGAGCGGACCTGGTCCCGGAAGCTGCGGGAAGCCGTCTACGCGGCGCAGCTCGAGATGAAGTACGACAAGACGGAAATTCTGACGATGTACCTGAACCAGATCTACTACGGCCACGGCGCCTACGGCGTCGAGGCCGCCGCGGAGCGCTACTTCGGCAAGCGCGCTTCCGAACTGACGCTGGCGGAAAGCGCGATGCTGGCCGGCGTGCCGAAGGGGCCGCGGTATTATTCGCCGTTCCGGGACATGAAGAACGCGAAGGACCGGCAGCGCATCGTCCTGAACGCGATGGTCGAGCAGGGCATCATCTCGCGCGAGGAGGCCGACGCCGCGTTCCGCGAGCCGCTGAACTTCCGGCCGCTCGAATCGAACGCGGACGAGGGGTACGCGCCGTACTTCCGCGACTACGTTCGGACGGTCGTCGTCGACCGGCTCGGCATCGACGAGCGGCTGTTCACGGAAGGCGGCATCCGCATCTACACGACGCTCGATCCCGACATCCAGGCGGCCGCCGAAGAGGCGGTGAAGAACGGCATCCCGGCGAACTCCGAACAGCAGGCGGCGCTCATCGCGATCGATCCGCGAAACGGCCATATCAAGGCGATGGTCGGCGGCCGCGACTACAACACGAACCAGTACAACCGCGTCTTCGCGACGACGCGCCAGCCGGGCTCCTCCTTCAAGCCGTTCGTCTACCTGACGGCGCTCGAGCGGGGCATGACCCCGGTCACCCGCTTCCGGAGCGAGCCGACCGTCTTCACGTACGACGAAGGGCGCAAGACGTACGAGCCGCGCAACCACAACGACCGGTACTTCCATGATGAGATCGACATGCGGACGGCGATTGCCAGCTCGGACAACATCTACGCCGTCCACACGATCATGGCGGTCGGGCCCGAGAACGTCATGGCGACGGCGCGCCGCTTCGGCATCGCCAGCCCGATGCAGCCGGTGCCTTCGCTGGCGCTCGGCACGTTCCCCGTCAGCCCGTTCGAGATGGCGTCCGCGTACGGCGCGCTGGCCGCCGGCGGCGTCCGGCACGAGCCGGTCGCGGTCCTGCGGATCGAGGACCGCAACGGCCGCGTGCTGTACGAGGCGCGGCCTTCGTCGGTGCGGGCGGCGTCGCCCGCCCATGCGTATGTCCTGACGCGGCTGCTCGAGAGCGTGTTCGAGCCGGGCGGCACGGCGCACCGCGTGTCGGCCGCCATCAAGCGCCCGGTGGCCGGCAAGACCGGCACGACCGCGCACGACGCCTGGCTCGTCGGCTACACGCCGGAGCTGGCGGCCGCCGTCTGGGTCGGCTACGACAAGGCGCGCGCGATCACGCAGGCCGAAGCGCACCGCGCGGCGCCGATCTTCGCCGACTTCATCGAGCGGGCGCTCGCCGGCGTGCCGCCGAAGCTGTTCCCGATGCCGGAAGGCGTCGTGACGGTGTACATCGATCCCGAGACCGGCAAGCTCGCGGGCGATCAATGCCCTGAGCGGCGGCCGGAGACGTTCGTCCTCGGCACCGAGCCGGCCGAATATTGCGACGCGCATCTTGAAGTCCGCGAAGANGAGCCGGACTCCGCCCGGGCGGANCACGAAATCCATCGCTCCTGGTGGGAAGATCTGAAGCGCTGGTGGCATGGATAACCCGAAGGAGGAATACGCCGGGGNTTGTCGAAATAGTCCACACTCGGGTGAGGTGATCGTCATCGCAAGGGAACGCAAATTTACGACCGACGACCTGTTCCGGGAAACGGAAGCGATGCTGCTCGAGCACGGCTATGAAGGCTTCACCTTCAGCATGCTGGCCGAGCGGCTGCAGGTCTCGCGAGGCGCGCTGTACAAGTATTACGACAACAAGGACGAGCTCATCTCCGATTTCATGATCCACGAGATGAACCGTTTCCTGGACGAATTGAAGGAGATCGGGCGGCATCCGGACTTCGAATCCCAGTTCCGGTATCTGCTCGGCCTCATTTTCAAGCGGCGGACGATCCATCAACTGTTCGATAATATCCGGCAGATCCCGAGGTCCGCGAATCCGAAGGTGAAAGCGAACCTCGAGCGGCTGGATCGGCTGCATCTGGACATGTACGCGCGCCTCGGGTCGTTCATCGGGCTGGGACGGCGGGAAGGGAAACTGCGCTCCCGTCTGCCCGACGGGCTTGTGCTCGGCTTCATCTTTCAGTCCATCATGATTCCCAATCATGAGGGTGTTCCTTACGAAGAGTGGACCGCGGCCATTGAAGACATTCTCCGCCGCGGCATCATGACCTGACCTGACCCGATTGACATCGCAGCTGCGCACGGCCATAATTGAGGGGATGGCAGGTGAACGTGTCGCATCTGCGCTTATTTTTCGCTCAATGTGACAGAAGTGTTACTTTCATCGCAACAATCGCGGGAGGAATTTGAAATGCACACACTGCTCACGCGCATCACCGACTTCGTGTCCACGAAGCGGGGGATGTGGACCACGCTCGGCCTGTGGCTTGCCGTCACGCTGCTGCTCGGCGGAATGGCGCCGAGCGCCAAGGAATACGAGGCGACCAGCATCGACTCGCTTCCGGCGGACGCGCAATCCGTCATCGCCGGGAACAAGCTGGACCAATACTTCGAATCGCTTGACGGGCTGCCGGCCATCCTGGTGTTCCATGCGGAGGAAGGCGAAGCCGACCTGGAAGCGCTGAAGCCGTTCTTCGAGCAGGCGCCGGAGACGGAGGGGCTGAAGTCGATCGTCCCGCTCCCGTCGCTGCCGCCGCAGGCCTTGCAATCGTTCCGGTCGGAGGACGGCAGCACCGTCATCGTCCCGGTCCTGTTCGATGCTTCGATGGAGACGAAGGAGCTTCGCACCGCGCTGGAGCATCTGGACAGCCTGGCCGAACCGATTGCCGGCATGACGCTCTATGTCACCGGACCGGCGGGCATCGCGGTGGACAGCCTCAACCTGTTCTCGCGCGCCGACGTCGTGCTGATCCTGTCCACCGTGGGACTGATCCTTGTCCTGCTGGTCGTCATCTACCGCTCGCCGCTGCTCGCGCTCATTCCGCTGCTGGCCGCCGCCTTCGTCTATGAGGCGGTGAACCAGACGCTGGGGCTGATGGGCGCCGCGGGACTGGTCATGAGCAACCAATCGCTGTCGATCATGACGATCCTGCTGTTCGCGGCGGTGACCGACTACTCGCTGTTTGTCTTCTCGCGCTACCGCGACGAGCTGAAGCATCATGAGAACAAGTACGAGGCAATGAAGCACGCCATGTGCGGGACGGGGGTTCCGGTGTTCTTCGCGGGCGGCACCGTGCTCGCCGCGATGCTGATGCTGTTCTTCGCCGAGTACGGCGACTACCGCAACTTCGCGCCGATCTTCGGCGTCACGATGGCGATCATCATGATCGCGTCCGTCACGCTCGTGCCGGCGCTGTTCACGCTGTTCGGCCGCAGGTCGTTCTGGCCGCTCATCCCGAAGGTCGGCGATCCGGACCATTCGGATTCCTCGCTGTGGAGCCGGGTCGGCCGCCTGACGGCGAAGCGGCCGGCCGCGACCGCGATCGTCGTCGGCGTCCTGCTCGTCGTGTCGGCGCTCAATGTGCTGAACATCCGCTACGAATACGACCTGATGAAGTCGTTCCCGGAGGACATGCCGTCCCGCGCGGGGTACGAGATTGTGGCGGACAAATTCGAGAGCGGACTGGTGGCGGAGACGACCGTCATCGTCGAGGCGAATCAGCCGCTCACCGACGAGCAAAAGCAGCGGTTCGCCGAAGTCCTCGAAGCGCAGCCGCTCGTGAGCCAGGTGCGCGAGAACGGCAACGCGGCAGACGGCCGCGTCGCGCAGTTCAGCCTGACCTACGGCGAGAACCCGTACGCGGAAGCGACGATGGACGCGCTCGAAGCGCTGATCGCGGACCGCGACAAGCTGCTGGCGGAGAGCGGAATCGAAGGCAGCGCGCATTTCGCCGGTGAGACGGCGGCGAGCATCGACGACCGCGCCGTCAACCGCAGCGACATCGTCCGCATCGTGATCCTGGAGACGGCGCTCATCCTGGTGCTGCTCATCTGGCTGACCCGTTCGGTCAAGATGCCGCTCTACATGATGGCGACGATCCTGATCTCGTACGTGGCCGCGCTCGGGCTCGGCCTGTTCCTGACCGACGTCTTGTTCGGCATCGACACGTACAGTACGCGGGTTCCCGTGTACGCCTTCGTCTTCCTGGTGGCGCTGGGCATCGACTACAACATCATCCTCGCGTCCCGGTTCCTGGAGGAGCGGCGCCGCCATCCGGTGCGGAAGGCGGTCGAGGTCGCCGTCGCGAAGACCGGCGGGGTCATCTCCTCGGCCGGCATCATCCTGGCCGCGACATTCGCCGTCCTGATGACGCAGCCGGTGCAGGTGCTGTTCGTCTTCGGCTTCATCACCGCCGTGGGCATCCTGCTCGACACGTTCCTCATCCGGGGATTCCTGCTGCCGTCGCTGATCGTGATGTTCGAGAAGAACAAATAAACCAAGAAAAGGCCGACCGGGAAACGCCGTCCCGGTCGGCCTCTTTGCTTGGCGTCCAAACATGCGCCAAATCCGATACAACTGCCGTCCTCACCCATCCAGCGCCGTCTTCAGCTGCTCCGGCGAGCGCTCCCACCATTCCGCGTTGTGGCGGATCAGCAGGTCTTTCAGCGCCTTTTTCTCCTCCGGCGACAATTCGTCCAGCATGAACCGGCGCTTGATCGCGTAGTCCAGCCGGTTCACGTGGTCGGCGAGAATCTTCCACCCGCGCCGCGCTTCCGAATCGATCAGCATCTCGCAGGCGGTCGCGCCCGCGTAGTACGCCCCTTCTCCGGTCCGGTCGACCGCGACCCAGACGACCCATACCTTCCGGCCGTTCGGCACATCCTCCTTGTTCGGGCTGAACTTGATGCCGCGCTCCACCCGGCTCTTCGCGTGCATGGCGCCGATGTCGATATAGGCTTCGCCGCCGTCGATGATGACGGACGACACATCGTTCAGATTGATGCTTCCCGCACCGAATCCTTTATGCGTCTGCGTGCTGACGACGTTGAACGCCAGCGTGCGTTTCTTCTGCGAACCGCTGTCTTGCTGCTCCACGACAAATGTCCCCGCCTTCCTTGCTGGGTTTGTCAATCATTTTAGCTAATAATCCGTCCGCAGCCAACATATACATGCCGTAGATGCTTGTCAACGGGAGGTAATCGGTCCATGCATGATCGCACCCGCACCCGAATCGCCCTGATCGCGGCGGCTGCCGTGCTCGCGTTCGCATTGTTCGGACAAGATTTCCGCAGCGCCTGGCTTTCCCGATATACATACGCAGCGGCCTCCTCATCCGGCGATCCCAAGTCTGCGAAGCAGGCTCCCGGAAAGCCGGCCGCGCCGCCCCCGGCGAGTTCCGCTCCGGAGACGGTGCAGAAGCCGAAGCCCGCGTCGCTCTCGAAGCGCGTCGCCGAGTATCACATCGACGTCCGGCTGGACGCCGGGAAGAAGACGCTGCACGGCGAACAGACCGTCACATGGACCAACCCCGGCGCGAAAACGGTATCCGAGCTTTATTTTCATCTGTATGCGAACGCCTTCGAAAGCCCGCTGACGACGTTCATGCGCGAATCCGGCGGCCGGCTTCGGAACGACAAGGCGGTGCCGGAGAGCGTCGGCGGCATCACGCTCCGCTCGATCATCGCCGAGGACGGCGAGAACCTGCTGCCCCGGCTGCAGTACGTCAGCCCGGACGACGGCAACCCGAACGACCGGACGCTCGCGCGGCTCAGGCTGTCGCAGCCGGTGCCGCCCGGCGGCAGCGTCACGCTGCGCATGCAGTTCGACGTGAAGCTGCCGCGCGTGTTCGCCCGGATGGGCTACGCCGATGATTTCGTCATGGCCGGCCAATGGTTCCCGAAGATCGCCGTTTATGAGACGAAGGGGACGCGCGGCCGGAAGCAGGAAGGCTGGAACGCGCATCAGTATCACGGCAATTCCGAGTTCTACAGCGATTTCGGCATCTACAGCGTCAAGATCCGCGTGCCGGAGAATTACAAGACGGCGGCGACCGGATTCCTCGCGGAGACGCCGAAGATCGCGAACGGCATGAAAACGTACCATTACTACGCAGACGACGTGCACGATTTCGCGTGGGCGGCCTCGCCGGATTTCATTTACCACGAAGAGTCGTATTCCGCGAAGGGCATTCCCGGCGTGCGGATCAAGCTGTACCTCGATCCGCAGCACGCCCATCTGCGGGAGCGCTACATGCACGCCGCCAAGTCGTCGCTGGCGAAATACGCGGAATGGTACGGCGCCTACCCCTACTCCACCCTGTCGATCGTCGTCCCGCCGAAGGGCGCGGGCGGCGCCGGCGGCATGGAATACCCGACGCTGATCACCGCGGCGGCCGCCGAAGAAGAGAGCCCGGGCTTCGAGCTGGAGCGGACCGTCGTGCACGAGATCGGCCATCAATATTGGTACGGCATGGTCGCCACGAACGAGTTCGAAGAAGCGTGGCTGGACGAAGGGTTCACCTCCTACGCCGAAGACAAGGTGATGGACGCGATCTACGGCCTCACCCCGAACCTGCCGGTCGAGGCGGTGTACCTGACCGATCCGGCGCCGCTGGATCAGGTCTCCTGGAAATACCGCAGCCACGAGCATTACGCGGAAAACGTCTATCTCCGGGCGAAACTGGTGCTGCTCGGCATCGAACGGAGGGCGGGGGAGCGGAAAATGCGCAGCATCCTGCGGACTTATTTTCAAACCTACAAATTCAAGCATCCGTCTTCCCGCGACTTCCAGCGCATCGTCGAAAAAGTGACCGGCACCGACTGGGACGACTACTTCGACGCGTTCGTGTACGGCGGGCAGGCGGCCGACGTGGCGATCGATTCGATCCGGATCTCGCCTTCGGGACCGAGCGACAGGCGCCAATACGAATCCGTCGTCTCCCTGTCGCGCACCGGCGCCTACACCGGACCCGTGGCCGTCATGCTGCAGTTCGCCGACGGCACGATCTCGACGCACGTCTGGGAGGGCGACAGCGCCAGGACCGAGATCCGCGTCACCCGGCCGCATCCGGTCGTCTGGGCGGCGGCGGATCCGAACCGGACGAACCTGCTCGACAACCGGCTGTACAACAATTTCATGAAAGCCGAGCTGCCCCGGACGACGCGGAACCGCTGGAACCTCGGCGCCGCGAAGGTGCTGGAAACGATCATCGCCCGGTTCGGATGGTAACGGGGGAGGAGGACCGTCATGAAAACCTATGTCGTCAATGGATGGAACCGCACCTTGCGGCACGCCGGCGTCATCGTCCTCCTGTTCGTCTATCAGTTTCTGTGGGGATTTTTCCTGTATCGGGCGATCGACGGCGTGCTGGTCCCGCTCCTGAAGCGGTACCCGGACCCGCTCGCCGCGAAGGGCGCCGTGGAGCTCTTCTTCGTCGAAGCGCAGTTCCGGATCATGAAGACCGATCTGCTCGTGCCCTACGGACTGGCGCTGGCCGGCCTGCTCGCCGTCCGCATGCTGCTGACGCCGTTCATCAACGCCGGGCTGTTCCACTCGCTGCAGCATGCGGACAAGGAGCGCGGCACCTCGTTCTTCGCCGGCATCCGCGCCGCCTGGAAGCGCGTCGCCCTCATCTACGCCGTCGAGCTCGCCCTGACCCTTGCGCCGCTCATCTGGCTGCTGCCGATCGCGCGCCGCGCGTTCTTCGCCAGCGAAGGCTGGGGCGAGCTGCTGACATCGCTGCTGCCGGCAGCGGCCGCCTGGCTCGTCTGGTGCCTGCTCATCCGCCTGATCTCGCTCGGCATGCAGTTCGGGGCGGCGTCGGGGGACGGATGGCTGTCTTCCCTGTCCGTCACGATCCGCAGCCTGCCGATTGCCGCCGCAGCGGCGCTCACGGTATGGGCGATCGGCGCCGCGGCCGGCCTCGTCTCGACCGCCGTGTCGATGATCTGGGCCGGACTGTTCGCGCTCATCCTGCACCAGGCCCAGCAATTTCTCCGCACCTGGTTCAAAGTATGGACCTACGCCGCGCAATTTGAAGCGTGGCAGTCGAAACGGCAGCCCGCCGCCTGACCCGCCGTCCAGCCTGCCGCGCCATCGCGTCTTCGGAACGCCGACAGCACCGGACACGCATCCGGATCTGTCGGCTTTTTGTTGTTTCGGTCACATTTTTTATGAGAAAAATTCGCCTTTTTGCGAGGAGGTTTCGGCTTTTTATGAGAGAAATTCGCGATTTTATGAGAGGATTCTCATTTTCGATTTGGAAGGATTTTTCGACATAGAAGCGAATTTGTGAGACCGTTGTGAAAAATGCCGAATTCCCGTCGAACGGGAAGCGGGGGAACCAATCCGGGTGAACGGACTCTGCGCAGCCGGCCGCCATCAGGCGGGATGCGCCGGAAGAGTCCCAGGGAGCCTTCGACCGAACCCCACAGCTAACCTCGCAGGCATCGGAAGGAGTCTCGCATACGTGAAACGACTGGCCGTATCCGTCACGGCGCTGCTTGCCATCGTGTTTGCCTTCACGACGGCCGGCGCTTCTGCCGGATCGAAGATGGACGCCGTAATCGAAGAGCTGCTCGGCACACCGTACAAGTACGGCGGCACCACGACCAAAGGTTTCGATTGCTCCGGATTTACCATGTACGTGTTTTCGAAGTTCGGCATCAANCTGCCGCACCAATCCGCCGCCATGGCGGAGAAGGGCGTGAAGGTGGCGAAGGAGGATCTCCGCGAAGGCGATCTCGTCTTCTTCAACACGAGCGGCAAAGGCATTTCCCANGTCGGCATCTANGTCGGCGACGGCAAGTTCGCGCACGCCTCCACGTCGAAAGGCGTCGTCATCACCCCGTTGTCGGACAAATACTACGCTCAGCGGTATGTCACCGCGCGCCGCATCCTGAGCGACAGCGTCTACGAGAAGATCGCCGTCGAGCAGCCGGTTGAACAGAAGCAGACGGCTGAACAGCAGCAGTCGGTTGAACAGGCGCAGACGGCAAGCGCCGAAGGCGCGGCTGAAGATGCTGCTGAAAGCGGCGCTGAAGCCGCGGCCGAACAAGCTGCCGAAAACGCGGAAGCCCAATCGTAAACCGGCCGGAGCCATCCGGCAAGCGTCAGAACCCGCAGGGTCTCCAGGGAGGCCCGGCGGGTTCTTGCTTTTCTCCCTTTCCGTGCATGGGCGCCCGGTCGCCGGATTGTGCGCGCATGCCGGATTGGTTATGCTGGAAGTATGGCATGATTTTCCGGTATTGATGGGCAAGGAGGCGACGGGGCATGACGAATTTTGACGAGCGGCCGCTGCCATCGGATCTGGAAGAGTTCCATCCGGTTCTCGCGCAATGGTTCATCCGTTCCTTCGGCGAGCCGACTCCCGTGCAGCGGGAGGCGTGGGACGCCATCCGCACGGGGCATCACGCGCTGATCGCCGCGCCGACCGGTTCCGGCAAGACGCTGGCGGCGCTTCTGCCCTGCCTCGACCATTGCGTCAAGACGAAGACCTTGCCGGGCGCGGAGCCGGGGGTGAAGGTCGTCTACGTGACGCCGCTGAAAGCCCTCAACAACGACATCCATCACCATATCGCCGAATTCGCCGAGGCGATCGACCGGCTGGCCGCGGAGTCCGGCGCGCCGTGGCCCGGCCTGCGCGCGGCCGTCCGCACCGGCGACACGACCGCCGCGCAGCGCGCCGCCATGCTGCGTCGGCCGCCGGACGTGCTGGTGACGACGCCGGAATCGCTCTATATTCTGCTTCTGTCGGAGAAGGGCCGGCGGATGCTGCGGACGACGGAGAAGGTGATCGTCGACGANATCCACGATNTGGCCGCGGACAAGCGCGGCGCGCATCTGTCGCTGACGCTNGAGCGGCTGGCGGAGCTCTGCCCGGCCCGGATCCAGCGGATCGGCGTGTCGGCGACGCAGAAGCCGCTCGCCCGGGTCGCCCGCTTCCTCGCCGGCTGGGAAGAGCCGCGGGAAGCGCTGCCCGGGCCGGGAGACGGCGCCCCGCCCGCAGCGCCGGATGACGCGGAAGCGGCCGAAGAAGCGGCGCACCCGCACGGCTATCGGCCGCGGCCCGTCAACATCGTGGAGAGCCGGATGGACCGGAAGATCGAGCTGACGGTGACGCTGCCCGAGCAGCCGCGGGGCGGCAGCAAGATCGAGCTCGTCTGGAAGCCGGTCGTCGATCGCCTGCTGCAGCTGATGGACGGCGCCCGATCCGTCATCATTTTCGTCAACAGCCGGCGGCTGGCCGAACGGCTGACGCTCCAGCTGAACGACCGCGCCGGCTTCGAGATGTCGATGTCGCACCACGGCAGCGTCAGCCGCGAGCGCCGGCTGGAGATCGAGAAGCGGCTGAAATCGGGCGAGCTGCGCGTCATCGTCGCCACCTCGTCGCTCGAGCTGGGCATCGACGTCGGCCATGTCGATCTCGTCATCCAGATCGACTCGCCGCTCTCCGCGGCGGCCGGCATCCAGCGGTTCGGCAGGGCGGGCCATGCCGTCGGCGGCACAAGCCGCGGCGCGGTCGTCGCGCGCACCCGCGAACAGCTGCCCGAGATCGCGGTGCTCGCCCGGCGGATCATGGAGCGTGACATCGAGCCGATCGAGCCGCCCCGGGACCCGCTCGACGTGCTGTCGCAGCACGTCGTCGCCATGGCGGCCGCCTCGCCCGGGCCGATCGCCGCGGACGAGCTGCACCGGCTCATCGTCCGCAGCGACAGCTTCCGGTCGTTCCCGCAGGAACGGCTGCACGCGGCGCTGCTCGTGCTCGGCGGACATTACCCGTTCGTGCGGCCGCTGATCGCGTTCGACAGCCTGACCGGCCGCATCTCCAAGAGGGCGAACAGCGCGATGGCCGCGCTGACCGGCGCGGGCACGATCCCGCAGAGCTCCGCCTATCCGGTCCACCATGCGGAGACCCGCGTCCGCCTCGGCGAGCTGGACGAGGAATATATCGAGGAGAGCCGGGTCGGCGACGTCTTCCAGCTCGGCACCAGCTCGTGGCGCATCCAGAGCATCCGCCAGGACCGGGTCTACGCGGTGGAAGCGAACAATCGGTACAGCGAGATCCCGTTCTGGCGGAACGAAGGCCCGGGGCGCTCCTATGAGCTCGGACAGGCCGTCGGCCGGCTGTGGGCCGAGCTCGAGCGGCGGCTGGCCGGGCCGGACGGCGAAACGGCGTCCCCCGACGGCACGGACACCGCCGAAGCGCGCAGCCGGGACGGCGCGCCGCCCGCCGGCAGCCAGGCGGCCGCCGACGCGGAGACCGTCGACTGGCTGTCCCGCACCTTCCATCTCGACGGCGAGGCGGCGTCCGGCCTTGCGGCGCTCGTCCGCACCCAGCAGGCGCACGGCGGCGTGCCGACCGACAAGCGGCTGCTGGTCGAATATTACCGCGACATGACGGGGCGCTGGCACGTCGTGCTGCACAACCATTGGGGCAAGCGCGTCAACCGGACCTGGCTGCTCGCCATCCGGCATGTGCTGGAGCAAATGCTGCAGCAGCAGGTGTACGCCCATGCCCGGGACGGCGGCATCGAGCTGGTGCTGCCGGAATGGGGGCCGTCTTGGCTTGAAGCCGTGCGGCAAGTGACGCCCGACAATGCGGAACGGCTGCTGCGGGAAGCCATTCCCGGCTCTCCCCTCTTCGCCCTCAGCTTCCGGCGCATTGCGGAGACATCGCTGCTCCTGCAGCGCAGCTTCCGGCGCACGCCCATGTGGCAGAAGCGCATCCGCAGCGAAGAGCTGCTCCGCGAAGCGCTGCCGTATGCCGAGCGCTTCCCCCATCTGCACGAAGCGATGCGCTGCGCGCTGCACGACGAGCTGGACCTGCCGAACCTGCTGGCGGCGCTGCGTTCCCTCGCGGACGGCACGACCCGCATCGTGATGCGCGAGACGCAACATCCGTCGCCGCTCGCGGCGGCGTTCATGTCCGATTACGCGTTGAAGCAGCTTTACGAAGGCGACCAGCTCAGCGGCGACCTGCAGCTGCAGCTCCTCGAGATCAACAAGCGGCTTGCGGGCGAACTGTTCGGCGAGGAGGCGCTGCGCCGCGCCGTGCGGCCGGAAGCGATCGAGGCCGAGCGGCGGCGGCTCGCCGAACCGGGGCCGGCCGGTCCGCCCGCCGATCCGGACGGGCTGTACGCGCTGCTCAAGCGGCGGGGCGACAGCACGACCGACGAGCTGGCCGCCATCGCCGGCAGCCGGACGGCGGAGTGGCTTCGGGAACTGGAGCGGGAAGGACGGATCGCGCCGCTGGATTTCGGCGGCAGCGCGCGCTGGATCTGCGCGGACGAACTCGACCTGTACCGCGAGTTCCCCGCGACTTCCGCATCCGTCGCGTTCGTGGCCGGGCGCTGGACGGAGCAGGTGCTCTCCTTCACGCTGGCGGAGCTGATCGGCCGTTATCCGCAGCTATCGCCGGTGCAGGCGCGCGCCGTCATCGACGAGCTGCTGCTGCAGGAGCGGATCGAGCCGTCGCCGATCGCGGACGGCGATGGCGGCGAGGCGTGGATGAGCAGCCGGATCGCCTCCCGCCTCCTCCGCCGCTCCGTGCAGGAAGCGCGCCGGGAAGCCGAGCCGATCGAGCCGGCAAGGTGGCTGCTGGAGGCCGCGGCGCTCCAGTATGCGCTGCCGGGCGCCCGGCTCGCCGGCGAGAGCGGCCTGCTGGCGGTCATCGGCCGCTTGCAGGGGCTGTTCCTGCCGCTCGAATTGTGGGAGACCGTCATCTTCCCGTCCCGGATGGCCGCCTACCGCGGCGAACTGCTCGACGCGCTCTGCGCCAGCGGCGAAGTCATCTGGACGGCGCGCCGGGAAGCCGGAGCCGAACAGCCCCTGGTCGCGTTCTTCCTCGCCGAATCCCGGGATCTCTACATCCCGGTGCTGCGGCAGAGCGCAGAGAGGCCGGCCAGGCATCCGGAGCTGCTGGACCGGCTCCGGGAAGGCGGCGCGGCCTTCCTGACGAAGCTGGCGCGGGACTTCGACCGGCTGCCGTCCGAGCTGCTGGCCGATCTGCTGGATCTCGTCTGGGACGGGCATGTGTCGAACGATCAGTTCGCCCCGCTGCGTCTGGCTTCGGCCGCCAAAGCGGCGAAGGCCGCTAAGACGGCGGAGACCGCGCCGGCGGGACCGGCAGGCCGGAGGGCGGCCCGCGGACTGCCCCGCGCCGGTTCCGGCCAGGGCCGCTGGTACGCGCTCTCCGATCTGCTGCGGGATGCGGACGGGCAGCCGGCCGAAACGGCGCGGGAGACGTCCGTCATGGCCTGGACGCGCCACCTGCTCGACGGATTCGGCGCGCTTGCGAAGGAAACGGCCGATTTCTGGTCGCCCTTCGGCTGGGACGCGATGCTGCCCGTTCTCCGCCAGCTGGAGACGATGGGCATCGTCACGCGCGGCCTGTTCGTCCGCGGCGTGCAGGCGATGCAGTTCGTCCTGCGCGAGCGGATCGCGTCGCTCCGGCAGCCGCCCGCGGCAGCCGGAGAAGAGGCCGATGTGACGGTGCTGGCCGCTTCCGATCCCGCCAATCCGTTCGGACTGCTCGCGCCGTGGCCGGATCGGCCGGGCGCCGCCTTCGCGCGCCGGAGCGGCAGCTTCCTCGTGCTGCGCGGCGACGAATGGCTGCTGTGGATCGAAGGATACGGGAAGCAGGTGTTCACGATGCGGGCGCCGGAAGACATCGGCAGGGAGGCGCTGGCGGACGCGCTGCGCCGCGCGTTCCGCGCCGTCATGCAGATGACCCGGCGCAGCAAAATCCGGGTCGCCTCCTTGAACGGCGAACCGGCCGCCGAGTCGGCGGAGGCCGCGGCCGTGCTGCAAGCCCTCGGCGCGGAGCGCGACGCCCGCGCGATGACGATCTGGCTGAGCTCGCTCGGCCGATAACAGAAGGGATCCCCTGTGCGTTCAGGGAGATCCCTTCGGTTTCACTTCGGCATGGCTTTTTCGGCCGGCGCCGGCTGTTCTTCCGGCTGCTCGCCCTGTGACCGGATTTCGCGCGCCTCTTCCATCAATTTTCGGACTCTTTTCATCCATTCATCGACATAATCCGCGTGCGTCGCCCATTCGGCCATGATGATCGTCTCGCCCGGCTTGAGCTGCATTTCGAGCATTTCCTGATCAAGCGCGCCGTGCTTCATGCTGTAGAAAACAATGTTCCGATCCGTCACGATCGCCGCCATATTGCGCGCCGGGGACGTCACGGCATCGACGGCGGCGGGCTGCACGCCGCGGATGTCTTCCCAGTACAGCGCCAGCTCGTTGTGGGCGACGACCGCGGAGTCGAGCGCATAGGGCAGCTCCCGCCGGGCTCCGCTCTCCATCGGCTTGCCGGCGCTCTCCTCCCGCCCGATCGCGACCCAGCGGCCCGCCTTGCGCGCGAGCGTCCATTCGGCGATGCCGCCCAGACGATCCGGCGCGTCGGTCTCGGTGACGCCGAGCCGGCCGTCCGCCTGTACGGCCGGGACGACATGCCGCTCGGCGCCGGAGAGGATCGCCTTCAAGTTCCGGGACTGGGCGAGATCGACAATCTCCATCATGCGGTACGTCCACTCGCCGGCATTCACCCGGGCGAGGGCGACGTAGCGGTTGCCCGCGAACAGGATGCGCTCTTCGAGCGGACCGATGCTCCCGCTTCCCGCCGGAATCGGCGGCAGCATTCCCGCGTCTCCGCGCGACGCGTTGTAGGCGCCGACCAGCCGGATCGCGCCGTCTTCACCCGGGCTTTCCTGAACCACAAGCCGCCAGAAATCGGTGCGATAAGGCATGATGATGCCTTCGCCTTCCGCCGCCGACCAGTCGGACGAATTGGCGCCGCCGGAGACGAGCAGCGTCCGGTACCCGCTCGCCGTTCCGTCCGATCCGTCCTGCCGGAGGCCGAGCAGCAGCACCGACCGGCGATGCGCCTCCTCTGCATCGGCCATGGACGCCGCCGTGCCGACCGACGTGTTCGGCAAGGACGAATCCGCCGCAGGCTGCGCTTCGGGGCTGCTCACCGGATGAAGCCGGATCAGCAGCACGACCGCGGCGATCATGACGCACAATCCCATGCCCAGACCTGCCATCCGGAAAGGCCGGTAAGGACGGCGGACCGGTCCCTCGTCCAGACGCTCTTCGATCCGCCTGCGCAACCGCTCGTCGAAGCCGCTGCGCTTGAGCGGTCCCTGGGCCAGCTCACGCCTCAGCTCGTCATCTGTCGGAAACACCGCCGCCGCCTCCTTTCGCCGCCAATTTCCGCCTTGCATGGAACAGCCTCGACTTGACCGTCCCTTCGCTGACGCCGAGCAATTCCGCGATTTCTTTCATCGAAAGTTGATAATGCGCGTACAGAATGACAACCTCGCGGTATTTGTACGGAAGTTCGAGCACCTGCTTCCACATGTCGTTCACTGCCAGCGACTCGATCACTTCCCGTTCGGCGGATGAAGATGCGCCGTCCTCCCGGAACGCGTCCACCAGCACCACCCGGCGGAAGAACGCCTGCTTCCGGTAGTCGAGCACCATGTTGCGGGTAATGGCAAGCAGCCATGTCTTTACGGATGCCTGGCTGCGGAACGTATGCAAATTTCGGTAGGCCTTCAGAAAAACTTCCTGCGCGATGTCGTCCGCCTGGTCCCATTTCCGCGTCATGCTGTAGGCGAAGTTCCAGACGTCCTTGCCATACGCGTTCATCAATTCGGTCAGCAACGCCTTGCGGTCGGCCTGCTCGCCGATGAACCGCAAGTAATCGAAACCCGCATCGGATTGCACTTCGCCACCTCTAGTCCCGACACAATCGGCGTCCGGCGCCGCGTCCGCCTCCTTCGGCACGGCCGCGGCACCTGAAGCGCCTGTTTCCATTATCCGGGAATTCATCGCCGATTGCCATAGGGGAGCCGAAAAAATGCGTCCATTCACCTGCTGTCACGCTCCAATCCGGATACGGTTGCCTGTTCATGAGCCTGCGCAGGGACAAACCCCGTAAACGGAAACCTCCGCTCCGCCCCGGTCAGGCCGGTCCGTCCCGCCTGCATGCCGCGCTCATCCCGATCCATTCCGTAAAGGATTAGACGAGACGAACCGGGGGTAAGTTCACTGCCGGCAAATTTTTTCGATGCAAATTTGACTTTCCCTTTTTATAGCGGTGACAATTTCTTCGTAAAGTTGGTGATAGAATACGTAGATAGACTTTATACCATTTCGGGGAGGAATCGGATGATGAAGCGGCTGAAACGCGCCGGGCAATTGCTGCTGGCACTCCTGATGATCCTGCACCTGCCGGCCCTGCTGCCGGCGGCAAGCGCCGCGCAAGGGGAGACGACGATCACGATCGTCCACGTGAATGACGTCCACTCCCGGGTCGAACAGACGGATGCGAACATCGGCTATGCGAAGCTGGCCGCTTTCGTCAAGCGGCTGAAAGCCGAAAACCCGAACACGCTCCTGCTGGATGCCGGCGATACGCTGCACGGGCAGACGATCGCGAATCTGGAGCGCGGCGCCAGCATCGTCCGCATGATGAACGCCGTCGGCTTCGACGCGATGGCGACGGGCAATCACGACTACAACTACGGCTACGAACGGCTGCTCGAACTGGCAGGCGAGGCGTCGTTCCCGATGCTTGCGGCCAACGTGTACAAGCCGGACGGAACGAGGCTGATGGAGCCGTATGTCGTGCTGGATACCGGCGGCGCGCGGGTCGCCGTCTTCGGGCTCGCGACACCCGAGACGACCTACAAGACGCATCCGAACAACGTCGCGGGACTGACCTTCGCCGATCCGGTCGAGGAAGCCCGGAAGATCGTCGCGGAATTGGAGGGCAAGGCGGACGCCGTCATCGCCCTGGTCCATCTCGGCCTGGACGAAGCGAGCGTCGACACGAGCCTGAAACTTGCCGAAGAAGTGCCGGGCATCGACCTGATCGTCGACGGCCACAGCCATACGGAGCTGCCCGAAGGTCTGGAAGCAGGCGGCACGCTGATCGTGCAGACCGGGGAATACGGCGAGCATATCGGCGTCGTCGAGCTGACCGTCGGACCGTCGGGCGTGAAAGCGCAGAACGCCCGGCTCATTCCGGCCGCGGAGACGGCCGACATCGAACCGGACCCGGACGTGCTTGCCGTGATCGACGAAGTCAAGGCCGCCCAGGAGACCTTGCTGTCCGAGATCGTCGGCAAGACCCTGGTCGATCTCGACGGCGAGCGCGAGCATGTCCGCACGGGCGAGACGAATCTCGGCAATCTGATCGCCGACGCCATGCTGTTCGAGACCGGCGCGGACGTCGCGCTGACGAACGGCGGCGGCATCCGCGCGTCCATACCGGCCGGCGACATCACGAAGGGTCAAGTGATCACCGTGCTGCCGTTCGGCAACTACATCCAGACGAAGGACGTCACCGGCGCCCAGCTGCTGGCGGCGCTCGAGCACGGCGTGTCGGCCTTCCCCGAACCGCTCGGCGGGTTCCCGCACGTCGCCGGGCTGACGTTCAAGCTCGATCCCGGCAAACCGGCGGGAGAGCGGGTTTATGACGTCCGGGTGGGCGGCGAGCCGCTCGATCTTGCGAAAATTTATTCGCTGGCGACGAACGATTTCCTCGCCGCCGGCGGCGACCAGTACACGATGTTCACGGAGCAGCCGGTGACCGGCGATTACGCCTCGCTGGAGGAAGCGGTCATCCGCTATCTGCAGGCGAAGGGCGAGGTCGCGCCCGGGACGGAAGGCCGCATCATCGCAGCATCCGCTTCGCCGCCATCCGATGCGAATCCGGAGCCGCCCGCCGAGCCGGCGCCCCAGCAGCCCGCGCCCGCGCTGCAGCAACCCGCGCCCGCTCCGCAGCAGCCTGCACCTGCGCCGCAGCAACCGGCGCAGCAGCCGCCGTCCGAGCAGCGCGTCTACATCGTGAAGAAAGGAGACACCCTCTGGGCCATCGCCCGCCGATACGGCACGACGTGGCAGAAGCTGGCCGAGATCAACAAACTGAAAAACCCCGACCTCATCTNCCCCGGNCAGCGCATACTGCTGCCCTGATGGACAGAACCCCGCACACGGAGCGCNTCGCTCCNCCNTGCGGGGTTCTCTGCCGTCTTTTTACTCCTGGAACAGCTCGATGATCTCGCCGTCCGGTCCCTTGAAGAACGCGATCCGCGCCGGAACCGTGCCGAGCGAGACGTCCTTCGGCTCGACCGTGACTTCCATGCCGGCCGCGCGCGCCACTTCGACCGCCGCGTCGACATTGTCGGTGCGAAGCGCCAGATGCAGGAACGCGCCTTCCGGTTTCGGACCGGGCGCGCCGCCCGCAAAGATCTCGAGGTAGTTGCCGTCCCCGGTATCGAGCAGGATGCCCCGCCCGTTCCCTTCGCCCCACCGCACGCGCTCGGTGAACCCGAGCACCTCGGTGTAAAACTTGACTGAAGCGTCGAAATCGTGCACCCGGATCGCCACATGATGGAACCCGCCGCCGCCGATGACCCGATTGCTGCCCATTTTTTTCGCTCCCCTCGGGATTGTCTTGTGCGCCTTAAATATACCGCAACATGCAGATGGATTACAGCGTCCTGGCCCGATCCAGCGCGATTTCCATCTTCCGGATATACGCCGGATCGCCGCCGGTGCACATGAACCGCACATCGCCGCCGCCGTCATTCTCCGAAATGCCGTAGCGGGTCAGAAGCGCCGCCAGCCGCCGGACCGTGCCGGCGTTGCCGTCGACGATGTCAATCGAGGCCGGCAGCACGCGCCTGAGCGCATCCCGGTAATAGATGAAATGCGTGCACCCGAGCACGATAATGCCGTACCGGTCGAGATCGAACGGCTCCAGCTTCCGCCGGAAATACGCCGCAAGCTCCTCCTCGTCAAACACGAGCCGCTCGCAGTAATCGACGAGTTCGGGCAGCGGCAGCGAATCGACGATGCCGTTCCCGTCCACGCGGGAGACCAGCGCGTAATACTTCGGCATGGAAAGCGTCAGCGGCGTCGCGCACACCAGCACGCGCTTGCCCGTCGCCCGGTTCATCTCCACCGCGGGCTTGACGGCGGGCTCCATGCCGACGATCGGCATGCTGTAGATCTCCCGCAGCTCGTTGATCGCGATGCTCGTGGCCGTGTTGCAGGCGACGACCAGCGCGTCGATGCCCTCGCCGGCCATGGTCTCGACGGCTTCCAGCACGTATCGCCGGACGTCCTCTTTCGGCTTCGTGCCGTACGGCACGTGCAGCGTGTCCGCCATGTACAGGTAGTCTTTGGCCGGAAGCCGGCGAAGCGCTTCGGCAAGCACGGTCAGTCCGCCAAGCCCCGAGTCAAAAAATCCGATCCTCATCTGCACCCGATTCCCGTCTGTTGTGGTAAAAGCCGCGACTGCCCATCCGTTGACTTTTTTCATTTTACCTTATCCGCCCGCGGTTTGAATACCGTCAAATGTCCCGACCGCATCCATCCCCAAGATGATGGCGCTTTCCGCCCCGTTCTGTTATTGTGGGTAAAGAACAGACCAGCAGGAAATGGAGTTGAGCGCCATGTTGACGTATCAGGCGGAGTGCGTCGCGGCCGCCGGCAACCGGCTTGGCGAAGGTCCGGTGTGGGACGAGCGGCGCGGCGAACTGTTCTGGGTCGATATCGAAGGACGCAAGCTGCAGCGCTTCCGGCCGCTTGACGGCCGCCGCATCGAACACGGGTTTGAACAGAAGATCGGCTGCGCGGTGCCGGCCGAGGACGGCTCGTGGATTCTCGGCCTGGCCGACGGCTTCTATCGGTTCGATCCGGAGACGGAGCGGACGCAGCTTATCGTCCATACGGACGAGCCGGACGCCGGCAACCGGGTGAACGACGGCAAATGCGACCCTTCGGGCCGGTTCTGGGTCGGCACGATGAGCGCGAAATGGACGCGGAACGCCTCGCTCTACATGCTCGAGGCGGGCGGCAAGCTGACGCGGAAACTGACGGACGTCATCTGCTCGAACGGCCTGGCGTGGACGTCGGACGGGAAAACGATGTACTACATCGATTCGGCCGAGCGGATCGTCTGGGCGTTCGATTTCGATCCGGAGGCGGGCGCGATCGCGAACCGGCGGGTTGCCATCGAATATCCGGCCGATGAGCCGGGCGGTCCCGACGGGATGTGCATCGACGCGGAAGACAAGCTGTGGATCGGCCATTGGGGCGGCTGGCAGGCCAGCCGGTGGGATCCCGCGACCGGCCGGAAGCTGGCGGCGGTGCCGATCCCGGTCGAAAACGTGACCTCCTGCGCGTTCGGCGGCGAGCGGTTCGACGAGCTGTACATTACGACGGCGGGCGGCGGGCAGAACGCGGAGCAGCAGCCGCTGGCGGGCGGCCTGTTCCGCGTGAAGGTGGACGTGCCCGGGCTGCCGGTCCACCGCGCGCGGATCTAGCGCCGGCGTACCTGAGCGCGGCTGTGCTCTTGCACGTGCCCGCAAATTTGCACACGTCTGCGGACTTGCATGCGCCTGCGAACTTGCACGAGTCTACAAACTTGCACGCGTCTGCGGACTTGCATGCGCCTGCGAACTTGCACAACCTGCGCCCATGCTCGCGCCTGCGCTCTTGCGCGCAAATTCGCATTTGCGCCCCGCGCCGCGGCGCTTTTCGGGCGCATTAACGGAACCACGTTCCGTTGGAAGCCGCCGGATCACCGGCAACGGCCCGCTAACGGTACCACGTTCCGTTATTTCGCGCATCACCCCGCGCCGCGGCGCTTTTCGGGCGCGTTAACGGAACCACGTTCCGTTGGAAGCCGCCGGATCACCGGCAACGGCCCGCTAACGGCACCACGTTCCGTTATTTCGCGCATCACCCCGCGCCTCGGCGCCGTTCGGGCGCATTAACGGAACCACGTTCCGTTGGAAGCCGCCGGATCACCGGCAACGGCCCGCTAACGGTACCACGTTCCGTTATTTTGCGCATCACCCCGCGCCTCGGCGCCGTTCGGGCGCATTAACGGAACCACGTTCCGTTGGAAGCCGCCGGATCACCGGCAACGGCCCGATAACGGTACCACGTTCCGTTATTTCACGCATCACCCCGCGCCGCGGCGCTTTTCGGGCACGCTAACGGAACCACGTTCCGTTGGAAGCCGCCGGATCACCGGCAACGGCCCGATAACGGCATCACGTTCCGTTATTTCGCGCATCACCCCGCGCCGCGGCGCCATTCGAACGAAACGGACACGCCTTATTTGTGACAACTCATGGGGTTTCGGAGTTCTAACGAAACGGAGAAACGCTATCCGCCCCGGAACGGCTCAAAAACCGCCATGCGGCGGCCAATAAGATCGCTCAGTTTCGTTGGCAGCCCGAACCATGCCCATATCGGCGAAATAGCGGCGCTGTGTTTCGTTAGAATTTCATCAATGGAACGAACGGCGTCCCCCGGACGGCCGCAGCATCGCCAACAGAGGTGCACTCATTCAAATGAAATTCATTTCATGGAACGTCAACGGCCTGCGCTCCTGCGTCGGCAAAGGATTTCTCGACTATTTCCGGCGCGCGGACGCCGATATCGTCTGCGTGCAGGAGACGAAGCTGCAGGAAGGCCAGATCGAGCTGGAACTGCCCGAAGGCTACCGGCAATATTGGAACTGCGCCGAACGCAAAGGCTACTCCGGCACCGCCGTGTTCACGCGGATCGAACCGGAGTCGGTGCGGACGGGCCTCTCCGACGGGGACGACCCGGAAGGGCGCGTCCTGACGCTTGAGTTCCCCGCGTTCTTCCTCGTCAATGTCTACACGCCGAACGCGCGGCGTGATCTGTCGAGGCTCAATTACCGCATTGCTTGGGAAGAGCGGTTCCGCGCGTACCTGACAGAGCTGGATGCGCGGAAACCGGTCGTCATTTGCGGCGACCTGAACGTCGCGCACCAGGAGATCGACCTGAAGAACGCGAAGTCCAACCGCGGGAACGCCGGCTTCACCGACGAGGAGCGCGAGGCGATGACCCGGCTGCTCGATGCGGGGTTCATCGATACATTTCGCCATTTCTACCCGGACCGGACGGACGCGTACACCTGGTGGTCCTTCATGCCGAAGGTGCGCGAGCGGAACATCGGCTGGCGGATTGACTACTTCCTCGTCTCCGCCCGGCTTGCGCCGTATCTGGAGGACGCGCTGATCGACAGCGACGTCATGGGCAGCGACCATTGTCCGGTCGGCCTGCTGATGCGCGATCCCGGCGAACCGAAAGAGGCTTGACGCACCCGGCATTCGACAATCTGGCAAAATACGACGGCCAAACCGGCACATCGACGCGCACCATGCCCCCGCACCCGTTCGCCAGATCCAAACAAAACCGCCGCGCATCAGGACCCAGCGGGTGCCTGATGCGCGGCTGCCCCATGCGCCGTCTCACCGGCCCAGCACGGAACCCAGCAGCCGCACCCCGGCGCGCAGCCGGGATTCCCGGCCGTGCTTCCGGATGAACCGGTAGTCGACCAGCGTCACGCCCGCATCGCGGAGCGCGTAGCGGAAGTCCTCGTCCATCATCAGCCGGAATTCCCACACCCGCTTCTCCCAGTGCGGAATATGCTCCCGCATCCACGGGTCGTCGACGCCGGGGTGGATGTACGTCTCGCAGACCCCGGCAGGCAGGCGGTACAGCTTGCCGATCAGCATCCGCTTGAACGCGTCGTACGTCTCGCCCTCCTGCAGCCCGAACGGATGCGAGAGCAGGTAGTCGGGCAGCGCGACGCCGAGCACGCCCGCGAGCGCCGACGCCTTCGCCGCCGCGCGCTCGACGCCCGACATCGAGCCGAGCAGGGAGTCGGACGGGTCGACCTTGCGGAACAGCCGGAACGGCAGGCCGCGCTTTGCGCACCAGCGAAGCACCTGCGGAATATGGCTGCGGCCGGTCGCCATGCCGTACAGGCTGCCCATATGGTTGTCGGCATGGGTGATCCGCACGCCGCACGCCGCGGCCGCCTCGTACTGCGCGGTCAGCTCGCGCATCACCTCCGCGGTGTCCGCGCCCCGCTCGAATTCCTCCACCGTCCGGTACATGTTGCCGCTCTCGTCGTGCAGCGACCTGCCGCCCGTCAGGCTCGGGAAGCGGAGCGCGTCGAACTCGCTGGTCAGCGTCAGGTGGAGGCCGATGTTCGGCTGCTCCCGCTTCCGGCACCATTCGGCCGCTTCCCTGAACGCCGGCGCCGGCGCCATGATCGTCGCCGACGAGACGAGCCCTTCCTCGAGCAGATGCATGATCGCCGCGTTCATGGCCGGACTCTGGCCGAAGTCGTCGCAGTTGATGACCAGATATTTATCCGTCATGCCGTCCCACCTTCCCCCCGTCCAGCCGCACGAACAGCGAGATCACGAAGGCGACGAGCAGCAGCATGAACGGAATGTAGCTGCTCAGCCACACGAACGCCGCTTCGGGATCGGGCCCCGGATTGTCCCCGCTCTCATAGCCGAAAATGACGCCCACAATCCAGAACGCCACCGCGGAAATGAGGCCGCTCGCCCGCGTGATGAAGCCGGAGACCGCCGTATAGACGCCTTCGCGCCGCTGCCCGGTCGCTTCGAAGTCGAGGTCGATGATCCGGCTGCCGACGATCGGCGGCGTGACGAGGAAGCCGGACAGCCCGAAGCCGACGAGCACGCCCGCCGCGATCCCGGTTGCCAGATCGCCGGCGAGGCTGAGCGGCAGCACCGACAGCGCATAGGCGGCGAGCGCCAGACGCCAGCCTTTCACCGGATCCATGTTCCGCGCGATCCGGTACCAGACGAAGACGAACGGTATGGCCGAGATGAAGACCGAAGCCAGCAGAAACGTCACCTGTCCGTCTTCGAGACCGAGCACATAGAGCGAATAAAACGGAATAATCGAGGCGATCAGGCCGTTCACGGTCTGCGCGAACGAGTTGGCGATGTTGTGCAGCCAGAACGGGACGTTGCGCAGCGTCGTGCGGAACGATTCCCGCAAACTGAGCCGCGGACCTCGCCGCGCCGCTTCGTCCTCGCGGATGCCCGCGATGCAGACGAGCATCAGCGCGCCGAAGAGAAGGGCGCCGATGACCGCCATGCTGCCGTAGCCCAAGGCGGAGACAAGCGCCGACATGCCGGCGGTGCCGACCAGGAGGGCGGCGATCTGGAAGCCTTGCTGCATGGACGATGCCCGGGCGCGGAGCGGACCGCCGCGGAACAGTTCCGGAAACAGCGCCCCGTAGTTCACCCAGATCACCGTCGCGACCGCCTCGATCAGGATGAGCGCGATGAGGAACCAGACGAACAGCCCGATCTTGCCGAGTCCCTGCGGGACGGCGAACACCATCACGAACGTCAGCATGTACGCGGGCACGGCGCCGAGCAGCCACGGCCGCCGCCGTCCGAGCCGCGTGGACGTCCGATCGGACAGCCAGCCGGCGAGCGGCTGGTTGACCGCGTCCCACACGAGAAAGATCGTGCGGGCAATCGTGGCCAGCCCGACGGCAAGCCCCAGCTCATTCACATAAAAATAAACATAAAACGTGCTGAACGCCTGCGTCGGTACCATCATCGCGAACATCCCGAGCGCATACGCGGCAGGCGAGTTGATCCACCGGGTCCTCATGCGAATCCCTCCTTTTTCATTCTTTTCCTGATTCCGTTAATGTTACCGTTTACATCATAGCACGGATCGGCATCCGCGTCAGCTTCTTCCCGTTTTTCCTGTATCCCCACGCGACGAAATACGTGATAATATAACATCGTAATTCACCTATCGGCAGAGTCGGACAAATGGCTGGACACGGCTTCGCGATTCGGTAGGAATAAGGGAGGGTTAAAGCAGTTGGCGGATGACGTGATCATTCGATTCGACCGCGTAACCAAGCGCTATGAGGACGGCGTCACCGTACTCGATGAAGTCAGCTTCGATCTCGAGCGGGGCAAATTCTACACGCTGCTCGGTCCCTCGGGCTGCGGAAAGACGACCATTCTGCGGCTGATCGCGGGATTTATGGAGCCGACGGAAGGCGACATCTACATCAACGGCAGGCTTGTGAACCGGGTGCCGGCGAACAAGCGCCAGGTGAACACCGTTTTTCAGGATTACGCCTTGTTCCCTCATCTGAACGTGTACGAGAACGTTGCGTTCGGCCTGCGGATCAAGAAGCTGGACCGCGCGGCCATCGATGCCAAGGTGAAGGAAGCGCTGCGGTTCGTCAACCTTGAAGGCTACGAGAACCGCGACATCGCCGGCATGTCCGGCGGGCAGCGGCAGCGGGTCGCGATCGCCCGCGCGATCGTGAACGAGCCGGAGGTGCTGCTGCTGGACGAGCCGCTCTCGGCGCTCGACCTGAAGCTGCGCACGGAAATGCAGTACGAGCTGCGCGAGCTGCAGCGGCGGCTCGGCATCACGTTCGTCTTCGTCACGCACGACCAGGAAGAGGCGCTCGCGATGTCGGACGAGATCTTCGTCATCAACAAGGGCAGGATCCAGCAGTCCGGCACGCCGAACGACATTTACGACGAACCGATCAACCGCTTCGTGGCGGATTTCATCGGCGAATCGAACATCATTCCGGGCCGGATGATCCGCGACTATCTGGTCGAATTCGCCGGCAAGCCGTTCGA
>Ga0065720_1019384_pt1 | contig 27186 bp, 34 predicted proteins | sample Thericmetagenome_FD_59107 | JGI IMG/M metagenome (GOLD analysis project Ga0065720, IMG submission 59107) | Thermophilic microbial communities from the Joint Bioenergy Institute, California, USA of rice/straw/compost enrichment - eDNA_2 v2... | ecosystem: Engineered > Solid waste > Grass >... | reverse complement strand
AAAAAAAAAAAAAAAAAACGCCATGTGCTTATTCATGCGAAGGACCTCTCGCAAGTCCTGCTGTCTCCAGATTATGCCGTCATCGTGCACGCCGACCAGCACTGCCTGGGGATGTCAAGCAAGCCAAAAACAGACAGCCGCAGATGTGGCGTCTCGCAAGATCCCTGCATGCCCCTCGTGGATGGCTTCAGCACAAGCTTCGATCGAAGAGTGTTCCTGACATCTCGCTGCTGTTGCATTCGATTTCCCCCACATTTAAAACTGACCAATGGAAATTGCAGATTCGGCTGGAATCACGGCAAGCGACCCTAGCGTCGATTCGGTTGCGGTTCCCCTTCGTCCCGAACTGGCCTCAACAGTAGTCGTTCTGTTCACCCATCGGCATTTTCAGCTGCCTGCCAGTTGTCACCCATCAACTTGCCAGGCTTACAATGTGAAGCATCAGTCCCTAGGTGCCAGTGTCAAGGATATTCCGGGTCTTGGCCCGCTCTATTCCTGGCGTCGTCGTCTTGGACGGGCCGGCAAGTCGACGAAAGGGTGGCATTTCAGGGTTACAGCCGTCGGATTTCACACGCGTATCCCACTAGCTTGAACTTTGGACAACGGCTCACACTGTTTGGCAAGCAATCTGCCGGACCGGTCTGCTCTTTGAGCGCCAGGATTCCTGGGGAAGTCTGGGGAAATCTGGGGAAACGAAGGGTAAGCAACTATCGCGGAATTTCACAGAGCGTGTTTCCAAGGCATGGACGAAGCCATAGCACCCGCTCCGTAGCTCAGCATACTGTGGGAGAGGACCTCAAAGTTTCAGACATGCAAGGTCCCAACCCTAACCTTTTGTATAGAGTGGGGCTGTTCCGGAAACCCTTATCGGGCCAAAGTAATAATGCTTGGCATCCTGACATTTCCTGCCCCGCTATGGCAAGCTCGTCTTGGGGACCTGCCCGCGTTGTGGCTTGAAGCTTACAACCTTGCTGCCCCCGCAGCACAGAGCCTCAGCACAGTGAACCTTCCCATCCGTTTGGGACATAAAATAGGGAGCTATCAAACCCTCATATGCTGACAAACTGACAGCTTTCATCAGGTGTCCATACCTCCAACCTTGTTTCACGAGCGGCATTCACTTGAACTCTTAATGCTCACTAGAAAGAACACTTCGAAGTCCGTTGAGTCAGCCAGCATATCACTGTTTTAAGTTTTCTTACCACTTGGTGCTAGCAACGAACAGTAGTCTATGCTTTTTCATTTTAGGTGCCATAGGTAATCCGATTAACCAGTCTCGCCTATCAGCCAATAACCTACTTGTTTCATCCTTCATTTCGTCCTGGTCTTACGTAGCCCGTCGGTTCAGGCCTGTTTGCTTCCTGATGAGCTCGCCAACTTCTTATCCTTTCTATGTGGAACTGGCAGCTGAGTTTCGCTAGAGAACGGTGATCTGCAACCAAAACGATGCGGCATTTGTGCCTTCGAAAACCATGTCTTATGCGTTGCCAAGCGCTATCACTGTTGTTGCGAATTAATGGAGGATCACAAAGGCTGGGCCAAGCTGTTGCTGACGCTTCATGCAGTCAAAAGGAATATCTAGTGCAAGACAACCCACCTGACCATCACGAAACAGCTTGTGATTACTACCACACACATATCCAAAAATGCTATGCAGTGAAGGGTCTTGTCGGGCATCGCACACCTTGAATCTGGTTCTAGGGAAAGGCAGTAGCAAACCGAGCCCCTACATTGAAAAGGAAAATCTATGACAGCTCATACTTGCATCTTGCGGACCGTAAGACTGGAACTGCAGGGATCGTGCAACCGGAAGTACTTCTGTGAAATTCCTATAGTCTTGGACATTTTAGGTAAACTAACGGACCATGAACATAGGCACCTATCAATTACCCGATATCATACATCCACATGCCGATCAGAATCTTTATTGTCAGCGTTCATAATCTTAATCCTTCAACACATCCCGTGTCATCCATTTGGCAACAAAAACGGATCGCTTGAAGATCCGAAACACACCTTCCAGCAAACTGGCAACATGATAGGCTTCAAGCCTTACATCACAATCCCACTTAATACGCGCAATTTTTAACTTTATCATGTCTCATATAGCTGCTTGAGAAAGTGGAAATCTCAGATCTAAGCTAAACTCTTTCATCATGGCGACATACCTAAGTACCTCCTCCCCGCATGGGTTACTGCCACGTTCAGCCTACCTAGCGGCATACTTCACCGGGATTCCGAACGAAACGCTGGAAATGACATCGCCATTCTCCGACAAACCAAGGGTCGCACGTTCCTCCATCATCTTCAGCTCTGTCTCTGCAAATCAGTCTCCTTCCCTCCCTTCTGTTTCAAGGTTTGATCTCAGCTTTGGATTGCCCGGCCTTATGAGTGAACCTAACTATCCAGCTACATTGGTAGGTAGTTGCCATGAGGTGATTTGGTTCCCATTGAAGCTTAGAGTACGCATACTATGTCAAATCAAGATGTTCGATATCTGATATGGTGGTACGAAGGCCAATGCGCGGTCGACACAGAACCTTTCAGCAGCTTCTTCCTTGCCATATCGCACCAGCCACACGTTCACTCATTAAACGGTAAAACGTGATGTTTCTGCAACATACATCTGTTTACATCTTCTTACATCCATACGGGTGGTAGGTGTAGATGAGAATTCTGTATAACCTACGCGCCAATTTCTGTTTGAAGAGCCTTTCCTCTGCCAAAGTTACAGCTACGTCGCAGCAACCAGCTAGCCAGATCAGTAGCAGAATCTCAATGATATCACGGTAGCCCACATAGCTACGGCACGGCTGTGGTGAGCCGACCAAGACTCTAAAGTTTTTGATAAACCGTGGTTCAACTGAATGTGAATGGAAGAAAATGGTAAGAAAGCCAGGAGCAACCCAACCAAGACAGGTAAATGCAACGTTGGAGCACTCGCAGAAGCGGCTCGCAATGGCACCCTACACTACCTTGAAGGGAAAGAAGCCCAGTACATGGCTAAGTAGCTTGCAAAATTGCGACGTAAATAAGACCGATAAGGCCGCTCTCTAGAAGCCCGTTGCTTGAGGTAGGTACGTACACAAGTCAATTCTAACGATAGAATGCTAAGGTAAATACTCGGAGATCGGCATGTTGATATCACCTTATCGGGGCTCACCCACTTTCTGTTCCCTAGCCCATTTGCATTCCCTCATCCATGTGCTTTGATGATTGGATAGTTGGCATAAAAAACTTTTGGAGATAAAAAAAATCTTCATCCTCACCGCCTCAACTCCCCCTACCCAGACCCATACCAATGCGAAGAGCGTGACATCGAAGTCGAGCCGAACGGGAGCTACCATGGGAAGACAGGGGATCCCCCATGGGGGAGAATGGTGACGTGAATAGGCGAAACTTGCTTCGACGGCTGTGACTTGCCTGCCTAGCCAACAGGGTGGTAGAAACAAAAGTATGGAGTGTGACTGCATCAGCAAGATGTGACTGGGAAAGAAAACACAATACTTGTTCACCTGTGCATGAGCCTGTCAACATCTTTCAACCCCCCCTTTCCTCTCCTGACCCCGGGTGATCCCGATGCAGTCCAGTCAGATTCAAAGGAGCTTGCAAGTAGAGACTGGGTGTCGAATCCGCTTGCTCGAGTTGCTTACCGAAGAGCTCCTTAACTCATAAATGTTCCTGTTCCACGGATTATGGCAGACCTGGCTTGTTTGATCTAATGGTTCTCTCTTGGAGACAATGGCATCTAGTGAGAAATTGAGAGGTTCTTATCGGCAGATTTTTGTCCACTTGTCTTAACCAATGAATGCGGCTGTGATATCGGCAGGACTCGCGACCCAACCAAAAAGCTCCTTCGTAATTTTCCACCTCCAAAAGGGAATTTCGCTAGAGACAGCAAGGAGAATTACCTCGGTCAGAGACATACATCGAGCCGCCTAAACAGCCACCCCAAGGCCAGGATATAGGAGGATTGCCAAGATCCTATGTGATCCATTTCCCCTCCCTTATGTAGATCGCATTCGTTACCTACCGCGCGCTCTCCGAATTCAGTCCTAACATACGCGCACTTTCTTCTTTATTCCAGGAGTTCCTTCTCCTTCTACCGTGCACTCCAACCTCCCTCTCCTCCTTTCGTTGCCCAATTCCGTGGCTGCTCCTCACAGCTGCAGAACTTGGCAGCGGCTGCCCACGCCATCGAAGATGCACGTATTATCGATCGGAACGTACTGCTTGGTGACAATTTTGATGGTCTCCTGTGCCACCATACCACCAGTCAAGGCTGAGATGTTATGAAGTTCACCCCCGGCGGCACGAGCTACCTCCTGGGCGGCTTTGATCACCTGTTCTTTCTTCTCTGAGCCTGGAACCAGTGCAGCAATTCCTTCCAGAATCTCCTCCGCACTCATAGGCGAGGTTGCATGAGAAGTGGCACGCAACGCGAGGTAAATGGGCAGGTGGGAGAGAGGAGCGCCTGTTAGCGAAGTGTTTTCGTCGTTGGCGAACTCTTGGGCTATGTTTATTATGTAGTGGCAAAAATGACACTGGTTAGCTTCATCCGATCAAGCTTCAACTCAATCTGCTGAAGTAACACCCATTACACTCTGCTTCCCCACCACGAGCAGGATAATGGGAACAAAGAGTCCCTCGGGCGGAAACACAAAGGTAACAGGGAATGTCACGGCTTACCTGCTGTTAATCTAAGGCGCTCTAGCTTGCCGTCTTGTTCATTACTCCCTCCTGTTGCATTGATAAGTCTGACGAAGGCTGCGTTCTTGCAGAAGAGTTCCACTTCGGCCGGATCAATATCTTGACCACCCGGCATCGCACGCACAGTTTCCAGGACCTCAGCAGCATCCTTGCGTGCCTTTTCCTTATAGAGATTCTGGAGCTGAACATAGACCCTGGACTGGGCCTTCATGTCTGGCAGCTTGCCCGGGAGAGGAAGACATTGGTGCTTCTCAAAGAAAGCCTTAACAGCATCTGCAATAATCCAGAAGCCGGATCTTTGCTCAATCTGGTTCTCACAGGTCAGTGTGGATATCAGCTCTCAGCCATGTGGAGAATGACCTACTGGATCAGCATGCTTGTATTCGAAGACCTGCTTCAGCCCAGATGGTAATGAGGGAACAACTAGGGTTTTGAGAACGGCTGCCGCCGCCTCATCAAAGTTTTCTTCTCCTCCCTCAGGGTTGTTTGTTCGCGCAGCACGCTGCACAATGCTACGGAACTCCGTTTTCTCTTTGTATGTTGTAGGATACCTCCCGTCGTGGGTTTCCTTCCACTGCTCTAGATAGTGGAGCAGAATCGCCACATACGGTATATGACCATGCTCAAAATCGTCCTGGTTATCAATATCCCTTGTGAGTTCTTGGGCGAAGGCAACTAGCTCTGGCCAAGGTTTTAAGAGGCGGAGATCGGTTGTTGCGGTCTCATCTGGATGTGTTTCCACAATCGGGAAAGCCCCGGGAAGATTGATCTGGAAGTAAGAATAGAAGCCTGCTGAGTGAATTGCCACCAGCGGAGTTTTATGCTTTTGAGCATAAGCCTCTAGAACAGCGAGGTCCTCCTTGCGAATAGGGTGTGTATACATAATCACGGTATATACGGTGTCGTCGGTAAGAAGAGCCTCCAAGGTCTTGATATCCTACACTCGGGATATAAGCAATTGGCCTCGACTCTGTGCCGAGACGTATTCTGGCAATCCTACCTCATTTGGGTACCAACTGCCCTTGACCTCGGGATTTAGTTCTGTGAGAAGTTCGGTCAAACCACGCGACCGACGCTGGCCGAGATAGCTCTCATCCAGGAAGAAGTTCACACCGAGGTCAGCCTCTGTCACCTCCGCCTCATCATAAATGGCAAAACGACCAATTCCTCGAGTAGAAATCAGTATGTGCTCCCTGTGACAATGTCGAAAAAGAAGAGCGAAGGGTACCTGGTAGAACGAGGTTTTTCAAAGTCTCGGCCCCGACCGCGCCTGCACCTGAGTTGACCAGCAAGATGTTGGCTGATTCAAGGGCTGACTGACCGCTGGCAGCCCAAAGTCGTAGCTGACGATCGTATTTTCGTTCCTTTTCCGATGGCCGGTGAAGAATAGGGGGAGTCTGGCTCATGATAATTTCCGTCATCCTGGTCGGCAGCTCAGACTCAGAGCAGGCGAGGATCACGGGAGGATAGGGAAAGGGTGTGTCGAGACTTGTCAGGCGAGATATTGCAGTTGTGTCTCATCAATCTGGAGGGCACAACGGTAGTGTCAGTCGCGAAAAGACCCTGAAGCTCAAGGTAACCGGTAGCTCACGGCTCAGAGCTCAGGCAAGATCGCTAGATGTTTGGTTGCTCAGGTAGGAGGATACCTGTCTAACCATGCATTCAGCCACATCGAGGGGTGGTGGGGCCACGGTTTGGGGAGCAGTCCAACACCTCGTGCTAGGCCCACTTGCAAGTTTTATGGCTGTGCTTCTGTGGCTGATGAGGGCCTACAACGTCAGCATTCAGCTGACAATGGGTCAAAAGCTGGCTTTGGTTGCTTGCTTCCATGCCAGTCAAGCAAAACAATCTTGACAAACATAAGGAGACTCAGATAAGATTGCAGTATCAAATATCATGCTGTTTTCATTCGAAAATTCGCTGTAAACTGGCATTAAACCATCAGCGTTCATATATAAATTCGCGTCCTTGGCTTGAATCCTGCGTGCCCTGCTCCTTCCCTTGGTCTCATGGAAATGTTGGCCACTATCCTATTCAGGAAAGAGCAAATCTATTCCAATGTCAATATATTGGCTTTCATCGAAAATTGCATGGTTGTGTTTGAGAATGTTCATAGCTTACTGCCAGGAAACGCTGGTGCCTGTCTGCATGACCAGGACAATTTTGATCCCAATTTCAGTCTTTCAGTTGACTAAGGATGTCCAAGTCATTGTTAATTTAGTTTTCCCAGACTCTGCGACTGACTTGAAATGAGAGCACAATGGAATACAGTCTAAATTGCAATGTCCCAGACTGCGGTTCTCAACTTACAACCAGAGCTGTGGTGCTAATATGCAGGTAAGGCTCTTCAGATTTCAGCAGGCGTCGAAAATACACAAGCACACTAAGCATCATTTCCACAGCCATATCATCTGCCTATCATGCTCAAATCGTTATGGATTTGCTAGAGGAGCACCTTATACATGCCCTGTTTGCAGGACATCTTCGAGCTCCACAGAGGTAATAGAGCAAGACCTTCAACCCTCGGAAGGATGGAAGTCTGTGGCCCTATGTGGCCTCAATCCAATGGTTGTCATGGAATGTGCAGGTCGCGCTCTCAGTTTCTGGTCTTATCAGATGACAAATCAAATGTCTGTACAATCCCATGCAGGTTTGTTAGACATTGGCTTACTCATGGAAGCTCATACCACATCCAAAAAAACAGAAAATTGAAGGAATACTGCGGCGAACTTCAGGGCGAGATAGAAAATATATGGAATCAAGCAAATCAGAGAATCAGCTCCCTTATCACGAAGTTACGAGGTCAGTTTATTCCTTTTTCCTCGATTGCGCCCTGGAGCTAACCCTCCAATAGACATGGAACGAGAAGAGCGTGAACTCAAACAAACATGCGAAGAACTTCGAAAAACCCTGAAAACAAGAACACGAGAACTCGAACAATCACAAGAGCTCTATACAAAATTGAAGCATAGAGTACTGCGAGGTGACCAGCAACAGCCGCAGCAACAGCAGCCTATCCCCCCAACCGCACCAAGTTCCTCCACCCCGTTTCAAACAAGCAACTCTCCTGGCCTTGGACAGGGTCATGCCCAAGTATCGTTTTCTCCTCCATTGTTCTCAGGTGGAATTCATGCTACATCCAATGGCTTCCCTACAAGTCCAAGAAACACTAGGCCAGAACCAAGCTCAACGGCTTTGTTGGGACGGAATAAGTCGGCATTGCCTCAACGTAAGTATTGTCTTGAAAACAACATCCTCATCTCGAAATTATGCCGGACTGTATTAACTGACCAGGCCGGAAGATTAGAGGCTCCAAGCAACCCATCACATCATTTATCTATGAGATCCGCCAGTGCATTTGCATTTGCTTCAACTCCTCAAACTGGGATTGGCACAGCATCTGTTCCAGGTTCAGGGAGAAACCGAGAGACACCGTCTCACCCCGAAACTCAACTAGCAGATGGCACAGATGGCCATTCAACTGCAAAAACAGAGATATTCAGCCGTCGGACAATAATGCATGGACCAACTAGCTTGGCTCTGGCGAGACCCAGTTCCGACAACCAGTCAGGTGTGTGATTACAACTGCAATGGATGCTGTTTTGAGCATGACGAGATTAACATCTGACAGTATTTCAAACTATAGTGCGGACTACGCATCTAACTGCAGGAAGTCATGTACTTCAAAATCAACACCTGGATCTCCCATGCTCTTTTTTCCGGCGTGCTTGATTCTGCCTATCTTAGACTCGCACAGGTCTGCTTGTGAGACCAGACCGCAACGGCTTTGTAAAATCGCGAGTGGATCACTCGTCTACACTTTGTCAGATCCTATGTAAGGGTCATGTGAAGCCCAAACAGCATCCTCACTGATGCTTGCAAAGGACAACTGTCAGTACAAACGGCCCATCGCTGCTCAATACGAGCTGTAATTCTAACCGAATCCTCAACTTGCAGGCACACATATTGGGATACAGTAAATAGGTAGCTAAGATTTCCTGCTATTGCATATCTGTTGCTATCAACGCTGTTCAATACACACCTTCAACCGCCAAGGCTCCTATCTGCTCACTCCATCATCACCATCAACTTCGATACAGACATTGCAACCCTCTAGATTATCTACAACCTTCCAACAGAGTCTCTTATTCCCTCCCTGAAGACACGAGTATCCACCTCGACCACATATTTACTGGGGAAGACGCCTGCCGATCTTCAGTGTTCTCTTGCGTGCTTGTTCTCCAGAAACGAGCTGCACCGGTACAACACCACCAAACGGGCCTGCTCGTGCCGGATTTTGGCACCGCACCAGACAAAGATTATCCTGCCCGGCGGCACTGCCCGTGCAAGTTTGAGTCGTAGGGATCGAAACCGTCAATGGAAAGTCGGTCATGCGGCCATCCTGTTGTCCAGTCAGACAGCTGCAAGACTTGAGCGTCTAACCTGGTGATACAAACTTACTCTATTGTTGCCCCTTCTGCCCGGAACATTCTGTGTTACAGTTAACGGCTCCCAGGTGGTTGCAGTGCCGTCGGAGTTGATCATGCATTGGTACGGGCCACCGCCATCACCATTGACCTGATGCAGCGTCATCCTCAGCTCTCCGCCAGGGGTGACCTGAGGGAGTGTGCCGCCGTTTTGGGCCAGAATGGCTTGAGTGCCAGATTCAAGCTGGTTGTCACCGCCCTGAAGGGTTTCGCCTAGGGTCGCAGCTGATGAACCACGGAAGCGAGTTGTATCGCGCTGGAATGGGTTGCGTCTAGTGCCGTCACGAGGTGTGGTTGGGTCGATTCCCAAAGCTGAACCGCGGCCTCCAGCATCTCCAACAGCTGCAATGATTGCACCGTGGGCATTGACAAACGTTGTGGTTGTCGAGCTCAGAAAGAGGAGAAAAGCAGAAAGCAGGGTGCGGACAGTTGCCATCTTGACGGGATTGGATGCCAGATCCAGGTAGAGAATGCTACAAGAACTAGAGTCCTGCTCAACAGGAGGTCAAGAAGAAAGAAAGAGAAGAAGATGTGTGGGTTGTAAGAGTAATCGATTGATGCTGTCGCTGATGATGGAAACAACTTGTTAAGGGTCACCGTCAAGGCCTTTTATAATCGTGTCCATATCTATTCTTGTGACACCCACGGCTCTCTTTCTTCATACTCAACAGCTTAGTTTCCGACCTCCATTGCTCGCTCGCTTTCCCGCTCTGACTTCATCTCAACTTTACAAACGATGATGGAACAAGGTGAGGCATGCCGGAAGTCCAAAGTCCCACAACCTATGCCCCCTCTGGAAAAGACTTCGCTATTTTGGGCTCTGTGATCAAGGGAGTGAGTAAGAGTGCAGAGTCGATCAAGAAGTGTTTAGACTGTTCTCACAAACACAGCCACAGTAGATGCTCCTCTGGTCACAAACAATTCGAGCTAATGCCGGCAATCGATTTCCCGTCCGTTAGTTTTGTGCTTTGGTCACAAGCCCTGCATTTTCCCAAGAAAATGTTTGATCTCCAAAAGGTAGGGGATTGATGGAGATCGTTGATTTGCGCGGATTTGCACATGCACGTCTATGCGTTTGTGATAGTTCGAAGTGCTGAAACAATGTTTCATCTGATCTGTTTCTTGGCAAGGACACAGCCTCAAAGTCTCTGGATCAAGTGATGTCCAAATGGAGATGTAAGGAAGAAATGAGAAGGTCGTTTGCTCCGTTAACAATGATTTGGAATTATTGAGATTGGAAGCGTTTCTGTGTTCTTGGCAACTGTCATATACCCCTTTTTAGAAGTATTAAGCTATGTCTTCGACGGTGGATTTAGTTGTGCTTCAGAAACATTAGTTAGGTAAACAGTACAATTCATGCACACAACGACAAAATAAGAAAAGACACAATACAGCTTCCCTGAACTGTACTGCTGTCATAGCATTTCAAACAAGCAATAGTGGCATCGTTCTTGAGGAAGTATTGGGTGTGCATCTTTGGATTGACGAGATCTTTGACTCTCGAATGGTTTCCAAGCCAGTCATGTCGATATTAGGTAAACTGGAATCAGGGAATGAATGTTTGTAAAGTCAAATAAGTACTACCTACCACTATAAACTAGATACTCATTTACCTTTCTGCCCATGGTTTATCCTCCAGGCTAAGCGTTTCAACCCTAAAAATAGATCCAACTGCCAGTCATCCCGCAAGTTCAGAGACCTTTCCCTTTGCGGCAGAGCTGGCAAAGAGACCCCTGCTTCAGAGGAAAAGACTCAGAAGGCCTTGAACCCTGATGAGCTCCTTCAAGCAGACTCATGGTACAAGATTAGTCCACATTGACAAGGCATCTCCCAGTCTCATTCGAGATTTCCGTCACAAAGATGCTAGCATCCATCTCTATTCGCGTCGCTATACCGCGGCCCATCTTGCTTATCTACACTTCGTTAATAACAACAGCAGCAACAGCAACAGCAATATCTATGGACAGCGTGGTATCTCGTATCATGTTCATGCCATGTTCTCACCAGAACCGAAGCACTGGAATGGGCAGGAAATGCCGAAGCCATGAATCATGAAGCACATCAATCCATCCCAGACATGCTCTACTTACTCTATCCGCCCTCGTTCTCTTAAACAATCTCTATGCCTTCTGCGAAGAACGTGTCATGTTTCAGGGTGACAAACCAAAAAAGACACCTAAAACGCCGTAGGGAATTTATCCCTGACAGGCGTTGTGGGTCCCTGCCGTTGCGACATGCTATAGGGTGCCTGTGCAGAAAAACAAGAATGTCGGGTCAGCACACAGCAACTTCCAACTCCTCGACATTTGGAGATGAGAGCGAGGCACTCACCAGAACCTCCTTCGCGCTGCACACTCGCCAAGCAAGCTTCCGCACGTTGCCATCGGCCGGTACCACAGCGGGAGCGAACTCAATACCAAACATGTGGTGAATGGCATACACAACGCGCCTGGCATATTTGCTATCCCGCTCAACGTGGGCGCCAAATGGCTCGTCCACAGTAGCTGGGGCAATGTCGGGGTCGCGGTCGAGACAGTTCTGGACGACAGGAAGGAGAGCCTTCCCGATATCGTCGATGCCCATCTCTCTGCCAAGATTCTCATCGTCAATTTTGGCAATGCGCACCTCGAACGGCTCTGAGATGGACATGACGTTATGGCCGCCGCCATGGTGGTAGCGGAATTCAAAAACACCCTGTGTCCACCACAGCTTGTCTCCCTCGAAGACCATCTCGCCCTCGACCAGTTCAACGCCGTCGCTGCTGGTAGCGAGGGGCTTGTCGTACGAAATGATACCCTGGTCGGTAGTTGTGTCATATTCACCAGCACAACAAGGCACCCAACGGCCGAGAGATGGAACTTCGGTGACTTCGCGTGACCGGTTGTCTGTGACCATGTAGAGACCGACCCAGTCCTTCTTGCTGTGGTTGGCAGGGGCAGTCCACTTAACTCGAATCGGAGCACCATATTCAAAGACCATGGTCTTGACATCCTTGGGTACGCGCGCATTGGCACTTTCCTTGCCGCTGGCTTTCTCATCGGAGCCGACCAGAGGAGTGCCCTCAAGAGTGATACGATAATGCTTGGGGTCGTAACCAGCGAGGTCGGGCGCTATCCGACTGAGAGTGAGACGAGCGGGATACTTGTTGAACAGGGCGGTAGTGTCCCGAACAATCGTAGAGGACCCGGCGGCGAGCTTAGAACGAGCCACTTCCACAAATTCATCAACGAAGTGCTTGGTCTCATCCAGAACCTTGTCAACACTCTGTCCGAGTTCCTTGACAGGCTGCGGGAGACTACGCTTGATGAACTTAGTCAGACCAGCCTCTTTGCGCAGCTTCTCGCCGTAGATCTTCTGCATGTGGGGCTTTTCAACATAATCGATGAAAGCGAGTGTCAGGATGTGACCAATCAATGCAAGCATGAAGATGGCCCGACTCCAGGTGATGAGGGCCAGCCCCCACAGCCCGGCAGTGCCCATGACGCGCTCCGGGTTATTGAGGAACCGGTAAATGGAAGTGTAAGTAAGCTTGCCGGTGCTCTCGAAGAAGAAGTCACCGTAGAACCAACCAAACTCGCCCAGCGATTCGTAAATGCTTGTGGCGGTCCAGATGTGGAGCGCGATCAAGCTAAGGCCGACCACATGCTTCAAGAGAACCCAGCCATAGCTCCAGTCCTCTGGATAGGTGTACAACTTCCAGCAAGCCGCAAGGAACGAAGCATGGCACATGGTCGTACTGATGTGGTACATGCCCTTCCACTGCCGCCATGCTTCCCCAGCAGTTTCACCGAACTTAACAAAGTGCCTGGTAAACATTTTCTCCTTAGACTGCTTGGTTAGGATGATACCGAGACCGATCGAGAACCACAGACGCCAGAACAACGCATTCAAGATGAAGACAGCCCGCCAGGTGGCGGTGGAAGGAGTAAAAAGAGTCAGAGCACCGAAATACGTGACGATAAGCACAGTCGAGTAATCCGTGGTGCGGAAGAAGTCGAAATTCTTCAGGCCTAGAAGGTTGTGCACCGGCGGAGGTGGGGCTTCCGGCTGTACAAGTGGTCTCTTGACTTCAGAGGTGCTGTCGCCGTTGTTGCTTCCTTCTGATTCAGTCCTCCTGCGGGGTGGAGGAGGGTTGTACGTTTTCTCAATATGCGGGTTCTCGACGAGGGCAAGGAAAGCAAATTGAGCAGCGTGTGCGAGAATCGAGATAAACAGAACGTCATAACTGGCCGCCATCATGGAAATGCCATAGTAACCCGCATAGCCGATAGAATACATCGGATGAGGTGCCATCTCGAACACACCATCAAAGGTGAGCTCCTGCTCGATCAGATAAAAGAAATCTTGATGGAGTTGTCAGCCGTGGTGTTGCATTTTTGACCAGGCAAAATCTTCAACTTACCGCCCCAGTACCAGGCATAGTCCTTCACAACTCTGTGGGCATCAAGTTTGACCCACAAATTGAAGGCGATCAAGAGCAGGCCAACGGTCCAGCGGATGAAAGCGATACCAAAGCCCTCGCCAGCAGGCTTACTGGCGCATACGATGGCGAACAGGCAGTACGAGAAGAAGTCGCACATGAGGATGAGATCAACGAGGCGACGGAAACAGAGCCAGGTATTGTACTCAATAGGAGCTTGGCTCATCTTGTAGTCCTTGGGGATCTTGGCTTCGAGTTCATGCTGGAGCAGGTGGTAGAGCCATGGTCGAGGGTTCTTCCCGGTCTCCGGGTCCTCGAACAGCTTCCACCTCTTTGCCCAGGTCACCAGGAGTTTGTACTTAGACTGGACGGTCAAGAGATAGCCAATACCAACATTATACGAGGCTCTCCAAAACAAGAAGAGAGCAGCGAAGACAGGCCGCTTGAGGCTCCATGGCAGCGCATACGCAAGCCAGCAGTGAAAGACAAGAGTTGCCAGCACAATGACATCAGAGAAATTCTTGGGTTCGCGAGGATCGAGAAGCTGCGAGACCATGTCATGGGTCTCGGGGACGACGAAGACTGCATGTGTATGGAAGTAACCAGGTCAGCAGATTGGGCCATTGCTTTTCTTGCACCTGAGCTTATTCTTCCCCAGATGTAAGAACTCCAAGAAGGGTAACATACCCGTGCCGTCGGGAGTGCGGCCGTACGTCCTCTTCCGGCCAGGAGCGTCCCGATCGGGCTTCTTCTCATTAGGCGCGGCCCCGTTGACGGGCCCGTCGGACTCGGGCGCCACGACATAGTTCCGCGAGTCAGCCGGGGCATTCCCGCGCTGTCGCAGGGTTTCGGGCACTGCGGCCCCGGTTGCTGCAGCTGACATTGTCGTGAATTACCGGTATTCGGTGTTGAAGACCGATTTTAGCAGAAATAAGCGTTGAGCTTTGTTGGCATTACCTGAGCGGTAATGTTTGGTTGTCGTGTCTTGGTCGCGACAAGTGTCACAAGGAGGGGGAGGGGGTTCTGGGGAGGAGAAACAAAAAGATGTGCTGCGATGCAATGTGAGTGGGGGCGTGAAGTGCAAATTACGACGGTGACAACGAAACGAAACGAGCAGAGGGGAAGACGGTAGAGGACAGCCACGAAACACGCTGACTTGGATCAAAGGGAGCACTTTTGATGCCAGACTCTCGTGACTCTACCCCAAAAACCAAATGCCTCCCTGCTGCTGTTAACAGGCACGTACCGCCAAGACGACTTAAAACTCTCCCGAGCTGTTCTGATGTGGATATACACAACGGAGGAGGAGGAAGGGAGTTAGAGCTCCTGCGTTCCAGCGCGTTGATAGACGGGCAAAAAGGCAGCCTGCGAGCGCAAAGATAGCAGATTGCTGGCGAGCCCGAAAAGCTGGAAGTTCGGCGAAGTCAGGACACGAGACGTCTCGGCACTTGTTGGGTGTTGCAACAGTGTCGGGATGGGTGATGGCTAAGCGCGGCCGGGGTATCCCCATTTTTTTTCAGGCCTCACATGCTTGGGACTCGGGTCGAAGTGGAGGGTTGGTGGGTTCTTGGTTGCTCCTCTCCCACGGGGCTCCACGATTTTTGTGTGGGGTTGAGCTAAGTAGAAGTTGTGGACAGCGTGGGCACTGGACAGTGGAGAGCTCAGCGAATAACACAGTCAACCCGCGGTCCGTTCTCGATGGCTTCATTGCAAGTTATGATGCTCTTGTCCCTCTCGACTGGTCTGTGTTTGAGGCAGAGGCATGGGCGAAGAAAGCCATTCATAATGTACCTAGCTAGTCGCGTAGGTCGGTTGGGCCCCGGTTCTCTATACATGGGGCCTTAAGTATCGCTGCGTGGACTTGTCGTGGGGGCTTGAGACGCTTGGCCGCCTGGAGGATAGGCAAGGTCTTTCTCCGTTGCTTAAAACGAAGTTTTGGTTCGGAAAGAGAAGACACTTACACTGAAGCGTCATCTACCCATTTCTAGAAAACTTCAGATGTTACAAAAGCAGGTACATCTGCACGTGTCATCGGCGATGCCGTTCTGGAGATTCTCCTGATTGCACCGTCAGAAGCCATCGAGCCCTCGACCTGCATGTGGTCCCTGGACTGGATCCTGCTGACGTCTCATTCGATTTGATGAGATTCATGCGACGACTGGCAGGGTCCACTAGACAACTGACAGCGGCTGTTAAACAGCCGGCAGACTTCTTAAAACAGAACTTACACGGAACACCACAACACCTTACCAGCCATCGCATGAACATGTTGGGAGACGGCAAGATATCGGCTTGGTCACCTAGCTGCAGCGGGAGAGTTTTTCTTTGCTCTGGTGTGGTAGCGTCATCAAGTGCCGTGAGAGGGAAAGGGGGATGAGGTGCATGTTACGATGATATCTAGAAGACCATGATCCCGTATATCTCTGATCAGTGATCTCTACTCTTCCTCTCCCCTCACTTACCCTCCACTCACTCATTATCTTCACATTGAGGCTCAAGATCTAGGTAGATCTGACCTATCTAGATCTCTTTGACCGTCCGCTCATTCGTATACGTACATACCTACTAACTAATTGAATCAACACTGGCATAATATTTGACCCCTCGGCATAGAGTCCATCCTTTTTGAGTCACAGCCCACTACTCAACAAGTCATGTTCAATATGGCCCGCAACAAGAACCACCGTGGCGTCGACGCCACCATCACTGCCGTTCCTTCTTCCTCCCCCAACGGTACTACCACAACCACAACCGCTAGTACAAGCAAACCCCTACCCAACTCCCCACCTGCGCCCCCAGTCCCCGAAGTCGAGGTCGAACCCAAGCGCCCGGGCACCTCCGGCACGGAGGCTGCCCTTACTCTCTCTCGGCGTACGGCCTCGGAGCGCCTGCGCCAGGCGCAACGGGCCGAGCGCACATACAAGGCAAAGAAGCGGGCGGCCATGGCCCGCGCTAACCGCGCCGAGGCCGCCGCTCACTTGCGACAGGCGATGCAGCACTTCAAGCTGGGCGTGAAGCTTGCTTTAGCAGCCGTAAAGGGTGTCCCGTACATTCTGAGGGAGAAGCGTGAGGTTGCGAAGAGGAGGCGCGAGGAGAAAGAGCGGAAAAAGGTCGAAGAGAAGAGAAGGAAGCTGGATGAAAAACTGGCTGCTGCCGAGGCAGCCCTTGCAGAGTCCAAGTCTAGGAAGGAGAAGGTCCAAGAAGAGGGCACTGAAGGAAAAGAGGAGGATGCTTACTAAAAGGACAGCATGATGGAGAGGGAAAAAAAAGGGGGGGTTGGGGAGCATGGAGAGTTGATGATGGCTGTGCCCAAAGTCTAAATGGCCCGGAGGGCGTACACCTTCGATCCGAGCTTCCTGCTCGTACACACAATCTTTCCGATTCCAAGTTCCTCGTTACAAGACTGTCCTTTCATATGTCTCTTTCTCGATGTCTCCAGACCTGCTTACCCTCTGGCATAACTTGGGAGCTTGACGCCCCAGTCTTAGCGGGCCTGCAGCCTGCTGCTGTTACACTCTTTTCCTTTTCCTTACTCTTTTAAATTTGTTATTCCTCGAGAGTTCTCTAATATCCCCTTGTTACTGATGATGGCTTGACGAAGCATGAATATGATGGCATAATAGAGGCATCAGGGGAACCGGTCAGGGCATTTCTTTTTGATGGAATGGCAATTGTTTATGAGGGAGAAGAGGTGCTCGGGCTGTTTTATTGATACCCCTGAGCTTCTGTGTGTTCTTGCTTCTGTCAAACTTGTTATAAACGAGAGTCGCAAGGCGGTGGAGGGCATTCCAGATTGCGTTATCCAACCCGTGGATATGGAAGCAGTTCGATAGGGAAGACGGCTGTAATCCAAATCAAGATCACCGAACTGAAGAATAGGCAAAAACACAGCAGTGTCATTCTTCATCGCACGATGTCCTTCTCTTGACCAAAGCAGGACCCTATGTTCCTATATGTCACCCTAGCGGTCACCCCTGCAGGAAGATGCCACCTCTAGAGATTCCGTGCTGCCCAATACTCAGATTACAGTTCAGACCCGTGATGACCAACCCAACCTAGACCGCAAAACGAGCCACTTTTAAATTCCCAAGTTGACTGTACTGCGCCGCTTCGATTTTCACCGCCCCCATCACCTCCAGCCAGCACCCATCGAGTCGCCCACGACCTCTTACTGAGCCTTCTTGGCAAACTCTACCCTGAGGATCAAATGCTTGAAACCAAAGCCGTCCATCTTCTGGCATGCCCGCACGGCGTCGGCGCGATCCGCAAAGCTGATGAAGGCGAAGCCCTTGGCCAGACCAGTCTCGCGGTCCTTGGCCAAGAACACACGAGTGACACGGCCGAAGCGCTCGAACATCTCGCGCAGCTCCGATTCTTCCGCAAGCTCCGAGACCTGTTATTTTGGTTTGTAAGTCATTGCTCTTGTAGCGAGATGTTTTCCGGATTCGTAGTGAGGGGGCATAACTCACGTTTGTGACTCTGAGGGTCGCCATGTCGTCCCGCTCGCCATACTTGCCACCCAACCGATCGCCCTCGGGTCTCGCACCAGCACGCAGGGCAGGGGGAATGTATGATCCCTTTTTGCCGGGACCGGCCGCACCGGGAGCCTCGTCACCCAGACCAGCAGCGACATCGGCAGGGGCAGTCTCGCCGATGGGCGCCATCGTGTCTTTGTACGGGCAGCGGGCAGTAAAGTGCTCGCCGTTGCAGATACGGCACTTGACTTTTTTGTCCTTGAGCTTGTCCTTCATAGCCTGAGCGTTGGGGTCCTTGCTCTCGTCTTTGGCCTCCTTCTTCCAGTTGACCGAGGGGCGGAAGATGATGTTCTCGCCGACGGAGGTGGTATCGGAGGCTGGGCCCGGGGGGTCCTTAGCCGAGGCGCCGAACTTCGCCCATGTCTTGCGCTCCGCCACCAGCGGGCTCACCACCTCGCGATGGGTGATGTACCGGATGCGCCGCGTCGTTTTGACCTTCTGGCCGTTCTCATTGTAGCGGTACTCAATGATGGTCGTGCTGCCGTCTTTGTTCTGGATCTTCTGGGGCGGCGGCAGGTCGTTGGTCGTCTCCTCAATGTCCTCGTCATCCGCCCAGTCGTGCCTGTATGGTAAAATGGTGTGGTCAGCGGGGAACAGCCCTTGCGTGTGCGGTGACCTGAAGGGATAATCTGCGATGGTACACTAACTTTGTGCGGGCCGCCATGTTTGCGATCTGTGAAGTTTGGAAATGCTGGGAACTGTCCGGGTTAGGCTCGATGCAGGCCTTATTCCTGTCAGCAGAATACGATTGATCTTTGTGTCGCAGGTGGTGGGCGTTTTGGTGGGGTTTGCGAGGGAGAATCAAGTGTTGGAGGCTGAAGCCGAATTTTTTGGGTGATATTCAGGTGTGGGGCAAAAATTGAGCGGCCACGACGCAATTCGCCCCCCTTCCCCTCCAAACCTCTCTCTGGGAGTGATGTCGCACGAGCTCGGAAAGCTTTCTGCTTGACTAAGAACTGGGAGCCTACGGGCAATTTCTTGCTCAGTTGTCAATCTCAGGTAAAACGGAAAGTCTGACTGCTCTGCACACCTGGGGGCGAGCCCTAAGGGGCCGGTTGCTGTGTAAGGTACATGTCCACTAAACTTGTCACAAGAGTAACATCCGTTCCACCCAATACGGAGGCCGTACGCTCACATTACAAGTACAGACGGGAGCTTCCATACCAAGACAAAGCCGGGCATCTCCTGCCATTGCCTGAGCTCACAGCTAGGGTACTCCCAAGTGAGTAGGTTGTCCTTCATACGAACGGATTAACCAAAGCCTTCGACAGCGTAAAAGCTACATTTACATTGTTCACGAAAACCGAGAAAAAAAGTCGGGAATGGTAGTTCAGCTGCTGGAGGACTTGGCTCTGTTTACGAATCACATCTATCAAACTATAGCAGATATCATCGAGCTAGGAAAACTTTCTCAGTAATCAGACAGGCTTCATATATGATATTCGTGATGCGGGTATATCTAGATATAATCATTAGACGTAGTTGTTGCTAATGTCACGCTCGCTTTGCTTTCCAAACTGCAATCCAAACTCCTATCAACAAACTAATCAAAAACCAAAGTGTCTTCCCGAGCGCCATTGTGAGGAATTGAGCAAACCGTCGGATCATTACAATATCATACCTCGCTCAGCCTGACTACATCCGAGCTGCAGATATGTCAGACTGGGTGGGCGAAACAAGAGGGTAATCGCAACTTCGGGTACTGGTTGAAGAGAAGGTCCACCATGTCAAATGAACCCTGGTGGAGGGCTGTTAAGGTCCGTCCTCAATGGCAGTTTCTGCGGAATCGGGGGCAACGCCCTGTTCGGCGGCGGAGCCTTTGGCGGAGGAACGGCGTATGCTGATGCTGGCGGCTGAGGGGGTGGCGGAGGAGAGAACGCCCGACGCTGCTTGAGAGGAGGTGATGCCACCGGGGGAAGAGGAAGAGCGCGGTTGGGCGGTGGAGCCGGAGGAGGACCCTCGACAAGTTGAGACATACTCTGTGGTTTGGTCACAATTGGCTGTTGCTGGTAATGAGCATTTGCTCGGAGTTGCTGTGACCTTGGCATGGGCTTCAGAGACGGAGTACGAGGGCGTTGCGAGGTGTCGCTTGGAGGACATGGCCCGATAGTATCGCGCGGAGAGGTGAAGCTGAGCCTCCGGGACCGCATGCTTTGCATCGGTGCTCTACTGTCTGTCTCGCGAATGCCTCCATATGTGCCCAAAGAAGTATGGCAGCGAGGAATTTCATGCAACTCCAGAAACGGCCAACGGACGTTATGCTCTGTAATGGTGTTGTTGAATGGTTGGCCGTTTGGTATCAGATCAGTATCTTCCGAAAGCCCCACAGCATCCGTTTGTGGTAGCTCATCCGAGTCTTCCTGCTGAAGCGACGCAGATGGAATCGACAACGTGTTAGGCGTGTCTGAGGGAGGGCTTTCCGTCTTCTCTGACTCCGTCTGACCCCCGATTGACGGCGATACCCCAGGCGAGGGTTGGTCAATGACAAGAGAGAGAGGACGCGGATTGATCGCTATGGCCGACGGAGGAGGTCTCCTGGCGCTTACACGAGGGGGTGACAGAGGACTAGAGGGGTTCGACGAACCGTTTTGAGGTCCCTTTCCAAGAGAATGTCTTTTGTTTAGTCCATGTGGCATGCTGAAGTTGGGCACCGTATGCTGCGAGGGAGCGTCGGAGGGGCTAGGATTAAGCAGGCCAGCAAGAGGACCTGTGGGCTGGGAAGCGGCGATTCGCATCTCTACCACATGGTTGATCGCTTGCAATGACTGTCGTCTGTTGACGATAGCCATGGCGTTGGGCCGCGGCCTTGGTTTCTGTTCCTCGAGTGGGGGCAGCTCAGAAGCCGGAGGATCCAAATCGAGGAATGAGTCGCGAATAGGGGAGCACGCGGGTGACGAGCCGGTAGAGGTCAGCATTGTTCGCTGACCAGATGACATGTAAGATAGGCGGTTCGTGCTATCTCTCAGAGAGTCAAGCTGTCTCCCGTCATGCGAGATGAAGCTTAGGGTCGATGTGTCATCGCGAGACTGGTCACGCGCCGGATCGTCGTGATGTTCATAGTGGGAATCCAAATTCACTGTTCCAGTCCGACTCCAACGCTTTTCAGGAGAGAGGACTCGAGAGAAGCGATCGGGATCCTTCACCACCAATGTCCTTTGGCTCGCCTGGTTCTTCAGTCGCGGATCCTCGTCATCGTGCTTTGGCTTGCCTGTTTCTGACAAGATCTTTCTACCACCCAGGTTTTCAATTGTCCGCCGGAGTGTTGTCAACCAGCTCTCCATGTCCTCAGCACTCTCGCAAACCATCAACATAGTTGACGAGTACTTCTTCTCCGAGCCACGGAAGGGAAATCGGGAACGGAGAGATGAGTGCGACGTAGGAACACGCTCTGGCTCCACCACCGACGACACCTGAATAACCCAATGACGGCCCGGAATAACATCGCTAGCAAAGGCTGCCGACTCCTTTCCCAGTTGCAGGACCTTTTCGGGTAGCCGGTCGAAGGCACCCTCACCCGAGTACTGGAGAAGGTAGCCTGATGTGACCAAAACATATTCTTTGGTCGTCCATTCGAACTTTCTCGTCGATCCAGAAAGGTTCCTTCGATGTTTGCGTCGTGGCTTGTCGGTTTTCTCGCTGCCAGCTGATTCCCCGGGTATGTCAGAGGTACCGGGGCTAAGAACACCCACCAGTGAGCCATTGCTCTTGTGATTATACAACCGGAGCACAGTCTCAGCAGAGGCGGTACAGGCGGGAAGACGAGCCGACTTGATGGCCTGCGGATAAGCCTGGAACAGCGGTGGAGGGTTCCATGCGGCCAGCCCATCGGTGGTCGACTGGGTACGGACGGCACTAGCGGATTTCTTGTGTCTGAGGTTCTGGCCAGGCAGTGGTGATTTCGGAACAGTTGGCAGCGAAAGTTCGGAGCGATGTCCCTGGGCATGATGCGAAGAATATGGCCAGCTGAGTTCAGCCAGAGAAGCTCGCAGACCGCTTGACTTTTGAGAGGGATCCCGCACATCGAGTCCACCCCTTCCTCTCGCAAAGAGACTCCTGAGCCCTAGCCGCGACTCCCTCTTATGAGCCTTTTCCCCGACATCCAGTTTCAGTGGCACTTTCTCTGCGTCACCTATGTCCGAACGCGGATCGGGAGGACGGGCCCTTCTTGAATAATGCGAGCTCTGGCTCTGGCTAGACTCCGGTTGTGAACTCCCGGCAGAGACCGGTCCTAAGAACGGAGCCGGGGGTTGTGGGTCAGGCATGACGTCTGCCCCCTTCAATTAGGATCAAAATGATGCTGCTGTCCTCGAAAAAGTTTTGACAAATATATTTCCTGGATACCGTGTGAATTGACCGTTGGTGAGACAAGATGTTTAGCTTCAGAGTGCTCAGGCTGAGCAGGTGTTGTGAATAATACAGTGAATTGGTAGTGGAATAGCTGAAAAAGGACAAGAACGCCGCAACGCAACTGACGATAACCCAGTGGCGCTGCAATTTGATCGAGCCAAAAAGTTACGGAAGAAAAATAGTGTTGATGACCTAGCAAGGAAAAAAAGGAGTGGAAACGCAGCACGCGTGAACCGGGTTGGTGAAGAAACAAAACCATGCAGGTGATTCAGGCGGTGCAGGCGCGTCCCGGCTCCGGCTGCAGCGGAATACGGGACCCTCGGGTGGTCGAGAAGGGTGCAATGAGAGATCGAGGGGCCGGAGGAATATAATATGGTTTGCCGAATATATGTCAGAGCTCAGCTCTCATTGCCCAGCTCTGGGCGCCCTGCTGCCCTGCTTGCAGGTTTGTTAGCGAAAAGAAGGAAAGCCGAAGGAAACGTTGAGCGCTGGGATCGTGAATGAGCGACGAGCGGCGAGTAACGAGCGACGAGGAACGAGCGACGCGATGCTACAAGCAGAAAACGAGTGACTGGCCGAACCGAATCCAGGCGATTGATGGATTGGTAGGGCGGGTAGCACGGCACCGCGTCACAGGAGGACTCGGAGACTCTCCAGTGGAGAGAAAGACTGGATAACGAAAATCCGGGGAAAAGATGCTGGTTTAATCATCTGTCTCTATATAAAAAATGACAGCCATGCAGGAATGCGCTAAAAAACCACACAGACGGATCCATGGATGCCAAGCAATCATGAGCGTCACAGGGCTGGACCAACCAGCTTCCGCAGCTCCCCTCCCGCGTGCAGCCTGGTCCTCCCGAGCTCGATAGGCTACTCCGACGCTTCTGCGCCCTCCATGAGACGACCTTACTCGCATGGCGATCTATGAGGATTATGCATGTTTACTGTCGAACGCGACAGATCTCATATCTCCTTGGCTCAATATTCCTAGTTCCCTAGCAGCATACAGATTATTGTTCGTCCGGATAACTTAAATGCAACGTGCCAGCGATTGTTGTGTTCGGCTCCGTCCTTGGTACCCCAAGCAAAACTGGGTAAAGACCATCTGGGAAAATGTGGTGTAAGAAGCAAGCAAAGTGTTGAGTTGCATCGTGTCCCACACGAACAGGGATCCAAGGCTGGTCCCGGGACAGTGCCGGCCCTTGTTGTGTGGTGGTATCGTTCAGGGGTCTTCCCTTCTGGATGACATGCCCGACAAAGTTTGGGCAGCTGAGCTTCAGCAGCTGTCTTCGCGGCGCTTGAAGGTATGGGTCACACCATTTTCATAGAGTATCTTGAGTTTGCGCTTTTGACAGGACGAGCGTCTGGCATTAGTCTCACATACCTACAGACTAGGGAGGCAGGGCTTCAAAGAGACGGCCAAGCACTGCATACTATCTTCATGGTTAGCAGAGAATCAGCAGCCGCAACTGGGCTGTTGAGCATGAAATCGGAGTGAACACGGGCAAAATTCTGATAAGACCTCGGCGCGGCTCACTTTCTCGCCCACCCACGCCCGCGAAGGGCATGTCTTCTCCCACATTTTCGGCTCTCCAACCGTGAACGGATCTTTTGGGTTGACTTTCGACGCGAGCAGGGTTCCGGTCATGGAGATCCGAAACGAAAACAACGTCGACTTGTCGGCGTTCAATGATTACCGTCTCGTTTCTTTCAAGCCTGACATGTACTGCGGCTACTCGTTTCGTGGGCTGAGCCATGACAATGCTTATATTTGGCCTGATCGTTCTGCAGATCGAGATGCTTACTCCGATCGGAACTGTATGAGCTGCTATCAGGATTGCGTCCGGCTTGTCGTATTTGGCACTGTGGAATTCCAACCGCATCCCGATGGGGTCTCACCCTCTTTTGTAACTCTGCCCACGTCACGCAGCTATTGGGTCTGCTTGGGCCTGAAGATGTGAACTTTCGCTATCCTCGGTCAGTATCATCATCAAAGTACAGATTAGATTTCTATGATGCTGCCGCTCTGGTCGATGATCAGGCCAGTGTAGCCCAGCTGTCCTCCAGCCTCGTTGTTAACATGCAAAGACAAAACGGCGGCCCGCTTCCGTGAGTTACCTTACACTAACAGGGACTGGTGGGTCCACAAGATGACAGCTCACAAAGCTGTCTTGTCAACTCAGTTTTGTGAGTGGACCAATTTTTAGAATCTCTTGTTTTCGATTTTTTTCGATGGCTGTAGAAAAGTAGAAAACAGCGGAGAAAACCTCAAGGGCCGACAGATCATCTAACAAAGATCGTCGGTGTTACCGGGAAGCTGCAGAGAATCGACGCACGTCATCAGCCAATGGATTGCATATCGCAAGAGAATCTGCAGCGGGGCGTTCAGGCGCAAAGCAAACAATTGGTTACCATGCGAGGAAGAAGGGATCAAGATGGACTGGTAGGTACTGATACGGTAGGCTAGAGGAGAGAGACAACTGTGAAGCTCGACCTGCGGGAGACGATATCCAAACTTCTTTCGCCGCCCGCGCCGTCGTCGAATTGGGGCGGTTTTGATGGCCTGTTCCTGCATTAGCGTCTGATGCGTTGTCACCCTTTCCTTTTCCTGATCCTTGAAAATGACATAAGCTGAAAACTCAACAGCAAGGGAAGACTTCACAAGGGAAAGGAGCCGAGCTTAGGAATATGAGAAGATTATAGCATCGTATTGATCTTTTCTGGTTAAAAACTAAACATACATTTTTCAAAATGATCCACAGTTGTACTTAGCGTATGAATTCACATCATCGCTCAGGTCGTTCCCTAGTCCGCCGGCGACCCGACAGCCAGGAGCCAGCGGGTCTTGGGATGCGGAGCACCCCGCATGGGCCGGACAGGGTTCCTCGAAGAAGGCCAGGAGGATCGGTAAGATCCGGGACTCGACATCATGAGAGGAACAGGATCCTACGTACACTACATACCTAGGTAAGTATACATACCAGAATACTTGTCGGTAACCGAGTTCCATAGAATCCTGAACCACGGGTGTTAGTGTTCTATTATTAGCGAGGATTAATGCCTACCCACGAGCCACCATCCAAGACAAGGTTGTGATAGGCATCCGTGAACGGGGCATGGAATTGATAAGGTAGGTACAATACCTACCTTCCATATGGGTCTCATCTGGGACTCTAGTTCAAATGCATCAAGACGATACCCAGTGAAAACGTATACTTTTTTATGGATTGAAAGAAACCTATGCCGCTAGACGCCGCTTTTCTTCCCACCTAGAATAATGTGCTATTAATATGAGCTAGGCAAGCGAAGAAAGATGAAGAAGCAGATGCCTCACGACGGAAGTTGATCACCACCCCCCACAGAGACCCATTACCTAAGTTCATGGGGGCCATTGCAAACCCAGGGCAGGCCCCAAACAGATCACCAAAGCCTGAGGAAAGGGAATTGAACCAATACCTTCAATGTCTCCTAGTAGGAAACGTTTGCACACTCTGAGGAAGAAACCAGCACTATGGAGTTAGGGTGTACCATACCATAGTCGTGTTTACGACCATATGCCATTTTCCGAGATGCTGACGTGCTGTTAAGATAAGCTGAGATTGACTACCTCTAAGCTCCATTTTCGGTCGCCGGCTCAGACGAAGGCACATTTTCATCCAAAGCTGAAATAGCCTGGTTGAGATGTGATGCGGAGCCTGGCTCATGAGTGATAGAGGAGGCATGCGCGCCTTGCGCTTCAGCCAGTTGCCGTTCTGTTTGTGGACTAAGTTAGCATCTGCGTTATTTACCTGACAGGCGACAAAGCAAACAAAGGGACTTACCCAATTCGCGAATGCGATGTTTCAGCATCTGATTTTCTCTGGTAAGTGACTGGTTCTCGGCCTGGTAGAACGCGATGCTCTCATCCCGGGAAGGACCGAGGCTCAGCGGTTCAGTGTTGTCAGCACTGATGGATATCGAGCGCAAACGAGGTGAAGCATGGCGGCTGGGCGTCCTAGACCTGTTGGTACGACTGACGTCGTACGAACCGCGACTGTATGGGAACGGGGTACTGGCTGGTGACCGCGACAAAGATCTAGAGCTGGCGCGTACATGACTATGTGGCTGCGCAGAAGAGAATGGAATGGAACCCGGAGCCGGACGCTCCAATGATGACAGGTCCTCGCCGGGATGCTCCCTTTCTTGCTGTAACCGGTAGAGCTGCTCCTGCAGCCGGCGGATTTCGCCAAGAAGTCGGTTGACCTGACGTTCTTGTTCGTTTTCCAGTTCTTGGTGCAGTTCGCCGAGGCTGGGGGTTCGGCTGTGGTGGCTGCGACCGCTGTTGGGTCTCATGGGTCCTAGTCGGGGTGAAGGAGAAATAATTCCTGAACTGCTGTGGCTTTCCGAAGCCATCTCACCAGGGGCAGGTATCGAAGGGTCGGCAATCTTAAGACTCATTAGGACTTGGCTGCGGCGCCGCTCTGGACTCAAACTTTCGCGGGAGCGATGCCCAAACGGGACGCCTGGAGAAGCTGGAGCCGAGGACAATTGTAAGCAAAGGCCGAGAATCAAAGTAATGCCAAAGAGAAAGGGATGACATACTTTGAGAGGGCGACTCGAGGTGCAGGCCGGCATTCAGGGTCGCCGCCGCTTGAAGGGAGATAGAGGCACGGCGTGCAGAAGAAGGCGAGGGCACATGTGAATGCGA
>Ga0065720_1003137_pt1 | contig 27207 bp, 24 predicted proteins | sample Thericmetagenome_FD_59107 | JGI IMG/M metagenome (GOLD analysis project Ga0065720, IMG submission 59107) | Thermophilic microbial communities from the Joint Bioenergy Institute, California, USA of rice/straw/compost enrichment - eDNA_2 v2... | ecosystem: Engineered > Solid waste > Grass >... | reverse complement strand
TTTTTTTTTTTTTTTTTTTTTTCGTTGGGCTAGCTGAGTAGGTTCTCACCGTGTGCAGATGCAGACGATATACGATGGTCACCACTGTGTAGGATATAAGGGGAGAATGGGCAGCACTGGCTCGGCCCTTTGGTCATTCGATCAGGTGTCCGGACCACTTTGTGTCATTCGCATTTAGACATGCAAGCTTGTCTGTGGACTCGGATCATGATCTCCATGACGACTTCCTTTCCAAGCTAACAATCTAGATGTCAAACTCGAAAGCCGTCTTGATCAGGATGGTAGTGTAGCGAGCTGGAGGTACATAATCTCGAAAACAGGCAAGAGGACTGCGTCATCGATGGGCGAGTGACGACGATCGATGGATAACAGGGGATGCTGTGAACGAGGATCGAGCGAACCACGGCGGAACAATGAATGGCCTTGATGATGAACCTGATGACGACAGATACGAAAGGCAAGCTAGGAGGTACGGATAGGCAGGGAGTAAACGCTTCTTCTGGCTGCCGGCCTAGTCCCAACCTCGTCGTCGATCAAACAAACCGATATCGAGATATGAAAGCATGGAATTGGATCCAACTCCCCAACAACAACAACGACAAAAAAAAACGCCCTCCAAGCACCATCCGTCACCCCACCCATTGCATTGCGATCCGACCGACCAACCAACCACACCCACTTCCAAACCAAACGACGAGTGAAAAAAAAAGCTGCAGTTAATCCAGTTTAGCTAGTTTCTCAATTGCCGATCAAAAAAGAGCAACCAGGTCGATTCATGCCATTCATCCACCCATCCGCCCTCCCTCCCTCCAAACATCGTTATCATCACTTCGTTGCTTCTCTCTGATCAGGACCAAATAAGTTCTTCCGCGATTACGATTTCATTTCACATGACTATCGCAATCACGAACCCAAAGTCCTATTCAATCGCCTTTCCAATCTCAATAATACGACCCTCCACCACCGCTCGGATTCCCCCACCCCTCTTCCAGTGTCCGTTCCTCCAGCGTCCTGATGAAATCTCTTCCTCTTAGCGCGTTCGCCTGAGTTCGAGAACCTCTTCGCCCAGGAATTTGCCGCCCACTATCCACTCCCACAACGCCGCTACCTCCCGCGGCAAAACTCTCTGGCGGAGGCGGATAGTACGCTGGACTCGGCTGCAACCGGATGGGATGGTTCGGATCCAGCTGGCTTGCAACCCTCTGGATGGCCGGAGGGATACCGCTTTGCTGTTGTTCCATAGTGGATGCGCGGGGACGAGTGCCACGGTTGGCCGACGCAGGGGGGTACAGGCTGGCATTTACCGCCGAAGATTGTGCGTAGTTTGCGGGCGGCATCTGCGCAGGAGGAACGTAGGAGTTTCCCGACGGCTGCTGTTGGACACTACTGCTAACACCACTGGTATAAGGAGGTGGTGGCTGGGTGTTCGGCTGCTGCTGCTGGTAGGAGCCGGGAATCAAATGAGCCGGAAACTGAGAAGGAATCGGGGGACCGTAAACGGGCGGCTGGCCATTATTTGCTGCTGCGGCGGCGGTAGCGGCTTGTGCAGCGGCAGCGGCTTCAGCAGCAGCCTGAGCAGCTTGAGCTCTCTGCCTGCAGAGGGCCTCGGCCTGCATCTGTTGCTGCGTTCCAGGAGCGGGTGACCGGTTAAGGGCGCTGGACTTGAGATTCATGGGCGGGACAAACTGGCCGGTGAACTTCTGCTGCGTGATGAAAGGATGTAGCTTAGCCTGCTGCGGTGACCATCGCTCAAGCGGATTGATTTGCAGCAGGCCCCGAACGAAGTCGATGAAAGCAATGCGGTTGTTCATTTCTGCGACCAGTGTCAGCCTGCGTAAAGTCCAGCGAACGTGTACAAGAGGATATCGGATGTACGAATAACCTACCTCTTTCAATTTCATGTGGTTTCATGTTTTTTCGCGGCATTGGGTAGGCTTTGATGATCTCCGGAAGGGTGTTTTGCTGGAAGTACTTCTTGCTTGGCTGCTCTTTCACTCCGTTCTCGCGCGAGTACTGCTCGATACTCTTGAGAACATACGTACGGCGGCCAAACTCGTCCTGTCGCTTTTCGAAAAAGTGACTACCTTGTTTGCCCATCTCGATCATCCAGTTCGGCGGGTTGCCTAGCATTTCAACGATACGCGAGATTTGATTGTACTCGGACGAACCCGGGAACAGAGGCAAGCCTAGGAACAGCTCAACGACGATGCAACCAAGCGACCACATATCAATCGCCGAGCTATACGGAAGGCCGAGAAGGACCTCCGGTGATCGGTAGAAGCGAGATTGAATGTATGTGTAGACTGTTTGGCGTTCGTCGCATGCTGAGCCAAAGTCAATGATTTTGATGATAGGGCTCTCGAGATTCTTGAGCAGTATGTTCTCAGGCTTCAGATCGCAATGGATTAACCGCGCCTTATTCAACAAGGCCAGCCCGTTGAGCAACTGCTGAGCAAACACTCGGACGAGGGTAGTACTAAGACCGCGAAACTGATTTTGCTTGATCAGCTCGTACAAGTTCACACTCAACAACTCAAATACTAAGCACAAATGCTGGCGGTGAATAAATGTGTCCTTGAGCCGCAGGAGGTGATGGTCATCATTCTTATCTAGCTTCGAGTTGAGCTATGACATGGTTAGCTTTCGGCCGCCATTGATAGATACATCATGGACATTAGGGAGAAGAGCGCACCAGATCCAGAACGGAGACCTCCATCATACTCTGGTTGAAATAGGCAGTGCGGTTTTTGATGACCTTCACGGCCACAATCTCTTGCGTCTTGAGATTCTGGCACTTGACTACCTGGCCAAATGTACCTTGGCCGAGGACGTCAAGAATCAGGTACCGGTTCCTGCAGGTGTCAGCATATTGCCTGAAGGCAAATCAACTACCGTAGTTAAATGATAATCACATACTTATGGCCGGCCTCCTCAGAGCCCAGAATATCGTTGACATAGAGAATGTAGTCGCTCTCTTCGTTGTCATAACCATCGTTCTTTACGCCCTTGCTTGGTTTGGTCAACACGCGGCGCGGATTCCGCGACGACTCGTACTTGAAGGATGGATTGCAGATGCGGTACGTGGCCGGTAAATGAAGTGTAAGTGCTTGAAGGGGCTGTTTCTGGGTTAACTAACTGTGGTAGCATACACACGGGGGAAAAAACTACTCACACTAATAAAACCGCCTTCCGGATTTGCCCGCCGGAACGGCGGCTCGTCCTTAACGCGAGGATTGAGGTCTTGGGGGCCTCTGACCCTCCTGAACTCGGGCACGGGGCCCTTATCGTTCGCCGGTGGCTTCGACTGTGGAGGGGGGCCATACTTTGGAGACTTGGGGTCGGCATAGGAGCCATCGAGCGGCGCTATGACTGACGTAGAGTACGGGTCAGCGGCGGGGGCATATGGGTTGATGGGAGGTAATTGCTGGGGCTGCTGGCGCGTGCTATAGTAGGACGACTGCTGTGGATGCTGTGTTTGCTGATGCTGCTGCTGCTGCTGCTGCTGCTGCTGCTGCTGCTGCTGTTGTTGTTGTTGTTGTTGTTGTTGCTGTTGTTGTTGCTGTTGCTGTTGTTGTTGTTGTGATGGTGGTTGCTGCGGGGTATGTGCATAGTCGGACGAGCGAGTGGTCGGCGACTGGCGCGGCAGCGCCGACTGCTGTTGCTGGTGCTGAGAGTAATGGGACGGGCCGGTGGCCGACTTGATGGCGTATGGAGATGCTGGAGACAGGGCCTCCATGGGTGAGTAGCGCTGGGCTGCCGACGACGGCTCCTGCTGGAGGGCAGCAGCGCGGTTGCCCGACGAGAGATGGTGCTGGTGATGTGGTCTCAGCGGATACTGGCCGTGGACGGTGTTCTTGACGCCGGCGGACGTGGCAGCGGTGCTGCTGCTGCTCGTGGTGTAAGACTCCTGGGCATCCTGCATAGGCACGTCGCCGCTGCCGTCGCGCACGTGCGGACTGCTTCCCATGGACGATGTCGCCGGCGAGGCCTGGTGAGAGGAAGCCAGCGCCGGCTGATACTGGTCGTACTTGTAGGGCGGCGGTGGCTGCTGCGGCGGCATGGACATGGCTGATGGGCCGTTGCTGGGCACGGCGTAGTCGCGAGGAGATATATGCATCGGATGGCTGGTCATCGGAGCGACAGTCGAGCCGGCAGGACCTCCGTTGTGGTGGCTAACGTGGTTGACGTTGACGGGGTTGTACCGTCGCGTGCCGGCGGTGTTGGCAACGTCGCCGTACGTCTGCCATTGCTCCATGGCTGCTCACTCGGGCAGACAACACCTCGCGCGGATGCGGCGGGAGGCGATGCGGAGCTGTGGGAGCGATGGTGGTGCTGATGATAGATGCAGTCGAGATCGAGGCTGTCGCATGCAAGTGGCAGAGGAACTTGCTGAGGTAGTTAGTAGGTTACTGCCCGGAAATGGATGCGCGGGCGGCGGGCAGCTGGCAATGAGTGGGCGGGCTGCGGCCTGTGGGCAGAGAGCGCTTGGGCTGTGATGCGGAGAGGACCCACTTCGCAGGACTTCGCAGGCACCCTGCTTGGCGTTGGTCCGCTGTAAAACAGAGGCTGCTGTGGAGATCACGCTGATGACTGGGAACCAGAACTAAAGTTGATCAGAATGAGGATGCCCAAAACCTGAAGAGTCGTGTGCACTTAAGTAGGTAGGTACACCACCGAATATCCAAAGTTGTAATTCAGCGTCGTCACTCGCAAGCCCCAGGGCCTGAGGTGAGTTTCAGCCTTCCCTTCAATAAATGACCTGGGAAAATGTAATCCGTAGGTAGTGTAAAATCATGTATCTTCAGATGCGCCGACCTGTTTACGAGATACCTAACATCAAGCCAGAACCATTGCACTTGAAGGCATGAGCAGGTACTTTATGAACTTGAATCTGCCTAGTCATGGTTCAGATTACCTACCCATCGCCTAGGTAGCACTTGAATATACAAATTCAACTAGATAACCTTGGAGACACAAAGTATGAGAATGTAAGTACCCTACCTTTGTGGGTAAGGTACCTCAGGTAGATGGGTAGTGCGTGTAGGTGTACAAAAACAGGTCGAAATCCCTTTGGCTGTGAAAACGGGACATTTCACGGTATTTCACAATTTTCGACCAATGGGAGGATGATCTAAGATCCAAAGTGACAAAGTGGTACTTTTTAACCCTATAAGAGTGGCAGATTGGGTACAACAGAGTATGCCAGGAAATATCACATTTTCACAAAAGGGATGCCCCATTGTTCCAAGCCGGTGCTGTCCAGACAAAACGGAAGCTGCTTAGCTAGCTGACCATCGTAGTCGCGTCATGAATTTTTCTGGTGTCAGGATACCAGGTGAGAATCCCCGTTAATTTAGAATCGTTGAGTATTGATGTTAACCATTATGGCACCACACACCCTGGGCCGGGCAGTCACGGTCCTGTTTCTTACCAACACTTTACGCGTCATACAAGCACCAAAACGCTCCCGGATGTAGTCTGCACGAAAGGGCTTCCTTGGCGGCAGCCGTGTCATTGCAACATCAAGCCCTGATGTCCTGGGGTAACTCTCTCCGATCCCGATTATGTATGCCTGCTTGTCTACATGTTGTGACTATGGTCATTTCGAAACAAATGCTCAAAAACTCCACATGCTTCTGGATTCAACTGTGCAGAATTCACTGTTAAGGTACCCAGGTACCCACCTTCGCTGACCTAAGCTGGGACTCTGAGATACTCATCCACAACGATGACATCACTGCACCTGAGGAATTGCGTAAGACGTGGAAGCTATATGTTCTTCCCCAGGCCATCTGTCGTCCAAATGCCTCATTTTCGACCAATGTGATGTCCCCGATCGAGCATTCATGAAGCTTGAATCACCCGGTAAGCTGGCGATATAATCACGGTACTGAGAACCTTTATAATAATAGCTTTGTCGTGGGTTGCTTAGAGTGGGACTTGATAATACCGTACTGGCTTTGGGCCCGTGTTGGTCTCTCTATTGACATGGTAAGTAGACATGGTAAGTAGAGGTATCTGCCGTGAAGTCCATCATGACACAGCGTTAAACAGGATATAGTTGGAGGGGGTGTGAAAAGGCTTGAACAACAAATAGGTTCCATAAGCGGGTATCTACCCAAGAACATTACCAGATATGGATGTTCGAGCTAAGCACACCGCGAAATTAGGATCCAACAGTCTTGAAATGCCCATAAAATGAGTATCTCCAACCTAGTATATCTCTTGGTCGCTCGATCGCATACCTGGTCATTTACATGCCAATTGGTTACGCAGACTAAGGGGTTGCTGTAGTTCAGATACCAGTTAAAGGTAGGGTTTCCAATCGAACAAGAGGGTAATGATCCAGTGGCGGTGTTGAGGAAGTTACACTGGGAGAAGGCAGGGTGTCGTTAGTGTGTGGTCACCGTTCTTAGATTTATGGCATACCTTTTCTGCTGAACTTAAGCTCACCAACAATTTCAACATGGTGCTAGGTGGGTAAGGGCAAAGCAATGCATAATAAGTTCAGGGCTAAACCTGGGTCAACTTCGAGTTGAAAACTCTATGGAAGGATATAAGCTTGTCAGATCCAATAGCCCTAGAAAAGTTGGTGCCAATGGAGGCTACAAATCCAGGAGCCATAAAGAAGGAGTTCGAGTTAGGGAGTTTATTGTTCTGTTTGATCGCTGGCTGATACCCATAAGAACCCCGGAGGAAGAGGAGCGAAAAGAAAAAAAAAAAGCTGATGAAACGGAGATTATAACATCTATCTACAGCTTGACATACTCGTCCAACGACCGTCCTTTATCCATTAGTCAAGCAGTAACCCATGTAAACATGGGCAATTAGCAATCAGTGCGGTCCATGCTATTGTCCTCCCAAGGTTTTTAAAGATAGCAGATCATTACAACCTCAAGAGCAATTGCCAACATACCTTTTTAAGTCGCCCGAGAAAGCAGGCTGATATACTAGTGGACTGGTCTTAGCTATACTAAGCAATATCATTTGGAAAGACTGCCCGTAAGACTCGAAACTACCTCGAGTCTCCCGCATGAAAGCTCCTATTCAAATGCCATGCACCAAGCATGTCCAAAATCCAATAACTTGAGAGCTGGAAAGAAAGAGGAAGAGAGTATTGAAATTAAATCAATGTATTGTGTGGCGAGTAATGTGTTGAAAGTTTGTGCCTATGCACCGTTTTATGTCATCCGTCTCGTGGCGCAGAAGTAAATTATCAGCCCACACTTTGTGGTCACAATCAAGTAGGCACTTTGCTACTTTCCTTTGCATGTGAAGTAGTCCTGGCCACGTCAATGAATCCTACATACATTCAGAAGAAAAGGGGTTTGAAATCCAGGTCGAGGAAGGCATTCTAGCTCAATAAGTCTGGTATATCCTTCCGAAGTAGACATGTGATACATGTTACAGTGAAACACATACGCGGTTGCAATGCAGATAACGTTAGGAGTCGCAAAACAAGCGATAACCGACATATTTGCAAAAGGAGATCTTTGCATTCGGCATTGAAGCACAAAGCCTGGAGCTGTTGAGATCCTACCCTGGATTCATATGACGCCTTGGAACTCTATCCATGTTCTCCAGGAAGCTTGCCTTGAACTCAAGCGAATAACACGATATGTCTCTGTGTCATAATATTGCCAGAGTTCATGCATTTGATCTAAATCGGATTATGTTGTTTTGGTAAGAGCCACGCTGCGGCACTTAGTAACTGTGCCGCAGGTTAAGGCCTCAGCCGCCAGCGGGTACGTTGTACAACATGCGGATATAACATTGGTCACTTTACCGACCAAACTCATGGTCATCAACCCTCGCAAGTTCTCCTATGCCCATCTGGTTGTCAACAGCCGACCGGCGCCACGGACCTAACATAAGGGGAAATGAACAAACCCATCTGCATTCTATCACAAAGGCCAAGGACAGTCCTTATATATTTGCCAGTGGAAGACCATCATCACAGCAGTATTGAAAGGCGAACTCTGTCTCATATGATACCCCAACTCAAAGTAGCGAAGCCCAAATGTCGGACCACCACTCTTCATCTTCAACCTCCGATCTCCCAAGCACCTCTGGATTCCAACACCCCTAGTTCAACATGCGGGCCAGGTTCGCAGCCGTGCAGATTCCCATGTTCACTACAATTCCAGCAGCGAGGAACCCAGAAATCACTGTGCCGACTCCGTGAAACCGGGGTGCTCGGGCCGGTAAACCCACAGCTTCGATGTAGTAAAACCCGCACTTGCCAGAACGACCTCCTAGTCCTTATCAATCACCAGCGTTCGCAGTCGTATAAGTCGCGTGGGTACACTTCTAACTGTTGATGGTTTGACGATTTTACTGTCCGACACTTGTTGGTATCGTTTGTCTCCCCTCTTCGTTTCCTATCTTCCTATCTCCCTTTTTTGCTCTGCCCCCTTAAATGAACAGCCGAGGTATTTGAATCAACCGACCTATGCGCTCTTCGTTAGAACCCAACGTGGATCCAAACAAGCCAGACGGCGGCCATATCTCTATGCTTGCTCTGAACACTCGCTGCGAAACCACCGTGGTCGACTTTTCTCGGGATAGCCTTTCCATCCAGAGGCTGAACAATGAAACACTTCCAGAGTTTCTAGACCACGCACAGGCAGACTGGGTAAAATGCCGCTGAATCAACATCGATGGCCTCAGCTGGGATAGTATCCAGGCCCTAGGTCAGTACAAGAGCTTACACAAACTTACAACTGAAGACATTACGGACACCAGGAACAGGACGAAGGCAGAATGACGCATCCATTTAATCCGTGCTCACCATGTGAGATATCAAACAAGCTTTCTGCTGACCTATATGTTTCAGGTCCCCCACTCACGCATTCATTGTGATGACCCTTAAGAAGTTGGTTCATATATATGACTCTGATGAAGCAGAGTCGGAATTGACTGATGATGGAGTGAACACTCGGATTATCCCACGTTGGCAGAGCAACAGGAGATGGCAACAACTTTTTCGGCGGCTCCTGCGCGATCCTAGACATGACCCAATTGGCAGTTGCCATGGTTGTGCAGAAGCCTTGCCGTTACCTGCGAACGCGTCTCAATTTTTATTTCCATAGATAATTTCATTATCAGCTTTTTCGAGCAATCCGCACTGGATATCGAAGCCCCAATAATTCGTCCCTTGCAGACAAGTGATACTATCATAAGAAAGTAAGTGTGCGGCACCGTCATATGCCTATATATCAATCCTCCGAGTCTTAATGTTTCGATGCCCAGGTCGTGTAATGCTTCCAACGTGGGGCAGGCTATCATCGATGGGATTGTCGACTTTGCCATGCCGGTTGTGGCTTGTTATGGTGACGTACTTGGTGACTTAAAGCTTGATGTGTTGAATATGCCAAATACCGGCCACACAAAGCAGCTATATATCTTCGTTACGGAGATAAGCAAAATCCTTGGCTTTATAACCCCTGTTGTTTCTCTGATGAACGCTCTTCGAGGCCATGAGACGAATGGATCTTCAACTTCTGACATGAGGAATCGCTTGACCCAAGCCATTGTGTTATCGTCAGACCTCTAACTTACCTCGGCGATGTTCTCGATCACTATGTTCTTATCACTGAGGCGTTGAACCGGCTAAAAAAAGGCGGAGGGATGATCGACCTCATATTCGACACTATCTCGGCCTACCAAAACGAGGCAATGGAGTAGCTGACAGTGGCAGCTATCATCTTTCTCCTGTTGACATCCCTTACCGGGTATTAAGGCACCGGAATAAGCGAAACAGTCACATTGGTTGAAGATTGGTTGTCTGTCTGACCTAAACCAGCCAAAATCTGCAACGTCAACCTTGTTTGGCCTGGGAGGGTAATTTGCCTCTATATGCGGTCTACCAAACTGTATTATTATAAACAGGACTTAGCATTGGTTGTTGATACCTGGCTACCGTCCTTGTGTGATATCTACTACAATTCTACCGGAACATGCAAACTACAACTATACTCGACGAAAGAACTTGAGATATCCAGATTCGTTGACTCCATTGCATACTCTGGCAGCTGTCATGGTGACCCTGAAGTTAGGCTGATTCGACAGCATCGTATATTCATCCAACGTCAGCGTTGCGACACAGCCTCGGACCTTGACAATACCGCGAGAGCTCGTTGGTCCGCTTCGGCGCTTGCTTCGTAAGCAAGACAGCCTTGTTCAGCGGAGCTTCTGTGTTCCCCTCCCTATTGGAGTCTTAGCTGATAGGCGAATGATAAGTAAGGTGTTCCGGAGTGAACGTTTACGAAAGGCAGAGATAGTTCTCCACGGTCTATGGTTAAATGTATGCCTTAGTCTCGTATTTTGGGGTTTTGGACCAATATGCGGAACATTGGATGCAATATGCAGGTCGGTTTTGACTCGTGTCTGTATGGTCTTGTTTGGATGGAAGCTTACTCATCTTTCCGCGGGAGGTTGGCGTGTAAACAGCCAGTCCCCGAAGCCACCGAGAAAAGGGCCGCGGGTTGTGCTAGTCGACCAGATTGCGACGTCAGGCGACATTCGATTGTTAGATTTGGGATCCCACGACCCGGGAATACGAGGTTTCAGAGGCTTCTCTGCAGTAGTTCTTGTTTTCCCTCGAGTTACCCTGGTAGGAGACCTTAAGAATAGGTGGATCCTATGTCCCAGATATATCTTTATCTGGGGTATATTAGCTGGTCTTGACTGGCTATAGAGTCACTGTTGAATATTACCAGGCATTCATCTCCCTTGACCCAGAGGACTCCTTCAATCTGCTTCCCCAGAGACTGAGTACTTTTCCAGTCCCTTGAGTCGGTGCTACTATACCATTAACACAGCACGCAATGATTCTTCCTATTGTTAGTGTGTTAGCCTTGGCTTTTACGCCTATTGTTTTAGGCGGGCTGCGGGCGTGCGGAGAGGCACAATATGATCCATCGCAAGTGAGTTATGTGACTGATGCCCGTACCGCTGTCCTGGTTGTTCTTTAGGGAGAACTACTAATACAGATTCGTGCAATGCGCAAAGTATGTGTGCTGGTATGGTGAAATCTTATGCCCTGTCATCGCTGGAGAACCTCTATCGTACTGCGCGGGTGCTTGCTACAGCAAGTTTATGTATACCTGCACCGACAACGTTCTGGCGCTTCTTCCTGCCGTCGATACGCCGTTTACTCTGAGCGTCGACAATCCGGCGGTTCCCGTACTCCATGGAAAACCCGTCACTGCGGGCGCAGGTCACTGGGTCCTTGGTGGGCAGACAAGCAGTTACTGTCCCTCGGAAGTTGGTGATGCGTGTCCTCCAGGAAACGAGACCGTCATTGTTGCCAGCAACGCCTTGAGCACTGCAGCTATGAGCGTCGTGGTGCCCGGGGGTCAGCAAGCTTACTTGACTGCCAACGGGTATATGGCGTATACGCAAGCACATTCAACATACATCCCACCTGGAAGTGTAACTACAGGATTTGCAGCTTACCTAGGTGGAGGATTTGTAAACCTGAATGGAAACGGTCGGGGATGGGTGGCATGCCCTCCCAGGGCGTCGGGAGGAGGTGGGACAGCGTGGAACTTGGTCGCCAAGTATGACACAGACCCAGACAGGTTCAAGGACTGTACGGCTATCAACCTCAAAGTCAACCCGCTACCCAGTGGCACTTTCGGGGCGTGGCAATATACCTAATCAAAAGGGCAATAATTGCTACGCCCCTCATGAGTCAGAGGGCCATAGTTGATATGTTGTGAAGGGAATCATCTTTTGAAGGCGTCACCGATATAGGTTAACTACGGTTCTACTTTGGGGTTAGGTAATAAAAGAGGACGGATAGACATACTGCTTTAGCAGAGCTCAATCAGTCAGAGCCTCATCAGTTCTTGCCTGTGAAAATAGTCAGGTCTCTTCTGGACATAACCCTGAAATACAACTTCCTAAGTCGGATAACAAAGAAAGTCGGGCCTGGGGGTCGAGATAGCTCATGCTAGAATACCGCAACTTGAGCGGAGCGGAAGTTCAGCTTGGTAGAACACACCGGATGGATATTGAAAGAAGGCTATCCACCATACTAGGGTACAGCTTCTAGGAAGAGCTGCAAGCTAGGATGCGCTCTCGGGAACCTCTCTAGAAATGTAAAAGGAAGACATCGTTCTTATGAAAGTTATCATTATAGGTAGCTGCCAATTAAGCCCACATGGGGGAGTGGTCAAGTTTGCGTTGCCTGCCGTTTGACCAGATCTATCATGCTCTCTCTATCTCTATCATGGAGAAAGGGGATGGGGAGGTGACCCTGCCTTCCTTTACTCGGTTACATGATCAGGTTATAGATTGTCGTCCAACCCGGCATTCTTTGACGATTCAATGATGAAGGATGGAGCAACTCTTTCATAACCGAGATCGCCACGCGTAATCACTGGGATTGAGTGTGGATCAACAATCCACCCGAATCAAAATTTTGTCAAGGATCGCGGCCAAGTCGTTCCTCGTCGTCATCAGTCAGCTCATAGGCTGGCCGAAACTTCGTCTCGTCGCCGCTAACTGCAAGTGCTGGATTTGGACGAGTGTCAGCCACGCCACCTAGCGAAGTGAATCCTCTGTTGTATAACTCGCAGAATGGAATTTCGAGATGTCGAATAAACTGTGCGCGGTCAGTCCCGTATCTTATACCCCCCGTACTGTAGCATCGAATGCACCCTCTAGAAACGGCCCTTACTTGGGCAGAGATGGATTATTTTGATGATGGCAACCGGAAGATAGGGATGCGACTCACTGCCCAAATCTCAACATAGTGCCAGTCAATAATAGGATGGATGCGCATAAACTGTGGCCAGCCTTGGTCTGTTGGGTTAAAGTGCGACAAGGCTTCGCTATGGGGATCTGTTCTCCGTGTTCCCAGGAAGATTGCCTTCACTGCTGGTTTGTCTTTCAGGTACGCCTCGAGGGCTGGGCGCATCGGCAGCTCATATCGTTTTAGGTCCAGGTGGTAATGCTGAGCGGACTTTTCGACAAACTCTTCCACTTCGGGGAAAGGGTCTCGTGAAACTATGTATACTGCCTGCAACAGTCGACTGGAAGAGACGGAGTGTGTCTCGGAGGGTGCGATCTCGGATGCTTGGGCTACTGAACGGGTAGGCGGACAGGAGACGACGTCAGGATGCGACGGACAAGAAGTCCAGCCTGGCATGCAGGCCAATATGAGGATGAGGAGAACAAGGCAGTCTTTCCCGCCATTATACGATAGCGACAGATGCTCGAGCCTTCAAGCCAGTCAGCCAAATCCAACCCTCTTGTCGCCGATCTTGAACCGCTCCCCGCCGCTCTCACCTCGGCTAAGAGTACCATACGGCACCTACCCATAGCGGCGTAGCGCCTCTTTGATGACACTTAGTGATGTTCTGACCTGGCTTTGGACTCTGTGCAAGACATTGTCATCAACATGTTTGTTCAGGAACGCATCGATCTTGGTTTGCAGGTCGAAGCAAATCTTCGGGAGGGAGAAAGGGTGGGGTGGCGCGTTATCAGCCGCAAAGTCAAGTTCCGTCATTGCGACTCCATTCCCGCTTTGCTCAAAATTGCTCGCGTTGTATATCATTCTGCACAAAGGTACTCTTGAAGAGATACCCGAGAAGAAAGTGGCGATAGTAGAAGCAGCACCATCGCCAAGGAGTTGTTTCAGTCAATTCGTAAAACGCCGCCGCGCCAGCAACCGATCGATAGTGGCGGGGTAGAGATCCGGTGGGGGTTTTCTGATTAGCGGCTGCCCCACGAGTCCCCAAATCAGCCCGAGTTCCACCCACACCGGTGGAGCCATCGGGAACAGCTTGCACCCTCTCGCTGTAGAACACATCATCCGATTCACATATGGCTAATGTGTTATAGAAAATTGTTATGGATTCTGCTACATGTCACAACTAGCATTTTGTATCAAGCGGAAAAAAACAAGGGGCCTGACGAAAGGTTGCCAGAGCTAAGAACTACCAACAAAAAGATCGTTAAAGCTGAGAATCTCCGACGGAAGACTGAAAAGTCTTTGGTAAAATAGTCGAGGAAGGATTACGAGTTTATAAGGTAGATAGATTCCTCGCAGCAGGAAGGGGGACGAAAAGAACCTCCCAGAAGCAATACAAACAATTGCCTAAAGCAGTTAGTGACCGCAGTACGTCTGAATCTGTGCGAGAAATCTTGTCTCTCAGATCCACAAGCCTTGAACCAAGCTCAAGCCCATCTCAAGGAGGTAGTTGGATCGCCACACGACCAAACAAACTACTTTCTATCTTTCTTACAGGAAACACTTGGTAGTTTTAGACTGAATATCATTGTAAAAGCAGCTACTAGATTTATTTCTCCCATAGTAGTAGAGTTAGCAAAAGTAGTTTTTTAAAACCTCGTATCTTAGTGTCTTATAGTACACATTCTGAGCTTAGGACCTACTAGCCTATAGCTGTCATCAGCAGAGTATCAATGTATTAACAGCTCTGAACCAAGTGAAGAGTTCTGCTAGACTTACTATAGACTATTAGATTTTACTAAGTTACTGTTTTTCATATAGTATCTCTACTTCCTTCATAAAGGTAATCTAAACAAAGTCTCTAACGAAAATAGCTACCTAAGGAGAGAGCAAGATGCATATTGTCACGACCAATAATGAGTCTATATAAGAGACTAGCTTCCGTGCAACTCACTGATCGAAGTAAAAGGGAGTTGTGACCTATCAAACTGGGATATCCGCCCCAAACAACTGAGGATTGGGAAAGTGTTTCACACCCAAGGATATTGACTCTCAACAGTCTGTGCTGTTGAGAGGAAGCCACAAGAGTGCATGAGATGATAATTCTATTTTTCGGCCACGTTCTACCCTAACGGGGTACTGGGCCGTGCCCACGACGCTGGCGGGCATAGTTGTACTATCTATAGCTACTTACAACTTATGAAGTCCTGCGCACAGGGAAAGCCCAATGGCAGAAACCTGCGCGTGGTTTAAGGAAAGAAAAAGGCGTATTCTTTACAAAGTATAAAGAGAGGAGAAGCTACCCGTTGGGGGAAGCCTGTGGGAAAACAATCTCAAGTGGGTCTTCCTCCTCATCTACGTCCTCTCTGGCGGCAGGTGAAGAAAAGCGAGGCGGAACTGGGTGGATGGGAATTGGTTCTAGTGTCAGTGGGTCGGCTATCTCCCCATATCGACGAGACTCGGTGACCCGTCTTAGGTATAAATTAAAGGTTTTGCAAAAAGCGCGCGCATCGAGCCGGGCTGCATCTGGGTTGCCCAGCTAGCGATAGGGCACATACCGAGGTGTCCGCGGCGGACTACCTGACCGCACACACATGTCTTGCTGGTCTCCGGGGGGTGGCCAGCTAGCTATCAATGCACTAGTTTCCTAGCTATAAGTTACTAGAGTGTAGCTATCGGATTACTGTTCGTCTTATTCTTTACTAGCAAAGTAAGTGTTACGGCTTAGGTGCGGACTAGTAGCTACATCGCGGCAGTGATGGAGGGGCTGGACAAGCCAAACAAAGGCGGGAAATATTATCATCGCCAAGAGCCATCGATAGCCTAAGCCCTCAAGGATACTCAAAATTGGCCAATGGCAATCTGAATGGCAGGATGTGACAGTTCCGCTACCTGCTGAGATGAGTCCGAAGGTTATAACCAAGTTGTAGAACTTGAGGGACCGGAGTCCTCACGCACAGTAGCGCCTATGATTATACGGTAACCAGCCATTGATTGACAACTTGTTCTATTTCTGACTGAGGAATTCTCGTATCCAAAGCTGTGGCATGTCTGCCTTATTACCATTACTAATATGGGGGTGACGTTCCAAACAGGCCTCCTGAGATGAATTCAAGAGGGACTAGGTCGCTGAACCTAGGAGATGGGGTTCTCACACAGTTGGAATGATAGCTGCGGTCATATATATTTTTTGTGGCTTCGTTTGCTCCTCCTCAATGGCATAGATTGTCGAGGGTCGGTATCCTTAGGTGTTGAGGATCAATGCCTCTTGGCATGAACACTTCCTGGGTTTAATTGGTCACAAGAACCTTTGCTCTAATCGGTTTAGCAGCGGGGGACCCACTCTCCCAGATCGAGCTCTTAATCATAACATTGGGCCTTAATCATGGCTTTCTTGTAGATATCGCAATGTGTCAACTGTGATACTTGCGCTTCTCTTTCTGATTGGTCCAACTGTTAACCCCACGCAGGTCATTCCACTGGTCTCTCACTACGCCGTGGGTAGGTCAGTTCCCGACCCCATTACCAGCCGTAATACCACAAGACAGGCATGCCAACAACAGCTTTTGAATACAAACATGTAAAATTTTCTACCCAGAGCCACAATGAGAATTTCTCAATCAGCAATAGAAAAAATTGTCTACCAAAAGCCGGTGACCACAATACGTTATATACAATACTGTAAGAGGACCCTACCCGCTCATATCTACATGTGACGATCTAGCTAGCCTTGTTAGATGGGTTCTGGTTTGGCCTAAGGCATATGGATCTGGGAGACGAGTCACACAGATTCAGGAGCACTGGGTTCACCAGTTGGTTTGAGCAACTGTTAGTATAGTTGACTGAGGAATTCTTCGTCCTTCTATGCCTACATGGACTCTATCTGCCTTTGTTACGACTGTAATGGAGTAAACTGCTGCCCAACAGACGGGGTAAGAAGCGACCAATAGTAAAGCCCAAAGTGGGGTGAAGAGGGGACCAATCAGCAGAAGAAGTGTAATCATCAGTCATCGCGGTGCGAGAACTGCCAGAAACTCATACAACAATACTAAATCAGGTAATGGCAGCAGAACAGGCATATAGTGAAAATACCACAACCTTATGAAATCGGTTCGAAGATAGTGGCGAGGTTGTTAAACCTAAGGGACTGGGATCCTCACACAGAAGAGTAAAGAGTATGGACTTCACTGCTCACCAGTTGTTGGTTACAACTGTTTCTATTGCTTACGGGAGGAGTTCTCGTCATGGCTCTAGAAATGAGCGATTTTATCTATATATTTATACGCATGGGTGGTTGATATGCCTACTCTGTGATTCCACCGTCACCAAGCACTAGACAAGTTCTAGGCCGTTGGATTCAGGAGGTTTCTGGCCATGGAGATTTCGCCGAATATCACCAATGTTTCGACCATCCTCCGGAGGCCATTAAGACATGCACGTGCAGTCAGGTAGTTCGCCGTGGACATCCTGGTGTGTGTCCCATTGCTACTTGGGGCGACCCAGACGCAACTCGGCTCAATGCTCGAGCTTTTCATAAACCCTTAATCTATACCTGAGCCGTGTCAACGAGCTTCGCCAATATGGTGAGATCCTTGACCCGTTGACACTAGAGCTTCTCCCTATTTCTCTAAATCTCCCCCTCGGCTCCCCTCGCCTGCAGTCAGAGCAGACGGAGAAGAGGCGTCAGAACGACTCGAGATTGTTATTCCACAAGCTCTCCCTAGTGGTTGATCTCCTTATTTTGTTTGTCGATTGCAAACGTTTCTCTCCTCTTCTGGTAAGCTACGCGCAGGTTTCTGGTAGTAGGCTTTCCCTCGCGCACGATGCGTTAAGTTGTGGATAGGTATCAGTAGTTTAGCTATGCTCGCCGCCGTCGTGAGCACGGCCTAGTACCCCAGCTGGGTAGAACGTGGCCGGAAATATAATCATCATCATCATCATCGTCACCAACCTGGAGCCTGCTTCGAACCCATCCCAGGAAGTTATGGAATCGTGACAAGATCGCTGTATATATATCAAGGCCGGGTTACATTGAAACATATACCATGCATCTAGTATGGTAACTAGCTTTAGTTCTCATGAGGAGTAACTTTCTTACGATGAAGCAAAGCTAGCGCAATCTGTATTTGACATAATCCCATTCCTGCCACTAAGTGTAGCGCTTACGTACCCCCCACAATAGTTTAGGCTCGGTTGAAACCTCATGAATTTAAGAGACAAGGGTTATGACACAATTCCGGCTTGTTGTGGTCACCAATGGTTCTGGGTAACTGTTACTTCGCCAACTTGGGAGTTCTTTGTCCCGTTGTTTTATGAGCAATTATTCTCTACCTTACGTATTCATGATCTGTTCTTGTTTCTGCCGAAGGCCTTTCTTGTTGGTGAATCTTGATCATACTTTTCTATTGGCCGATTCAAACTGCGTGAACTGCTTCGTTATTGGCCTTCCGAAGCTGAGCGTACTTTCCCTTTCGATCCCTATTGGAAAGGTAACACATTTAAATTCTTCTAATAGTAGCAGCATAATATAACCTTTTTTGGGTAGCTGCACGCAATTGCGTAAAACGTTTTTCCTAGTACTATCCACTGCACATTTTCATCGCACAATTATCAAGTCCGTATATATTAACTATAAAAATTACCAGCCTGACACCTCCCAGAAATAACGAGGGAGGGCGGGGAAAGAACCAGCATTTTACCTATGGGATGGCTGGTCATCCAAGGCCTTTCTAAAACTCCTTAAACAATTCCTGGGCCGTGGGATACAGGAAGTTACTGGCCTGGAGACTTTGCTGAGTACCATCAACGGTCTGGCCACCCCCGGAGGCCATCAGGACATGTGTGTGCAGTCAGATAGTTCGCCGCTGACACCCCGGTATGTGTCCTATCGCTACCCTGGGGCAATCCAGATGTAGCCCGACTCGATGTGCGCGTTTTTTTTACAAAACCTTACATTTATACTTAACATGGGTCAACGAGTTGCGTCAAGATGGGGAGATCCTCGACCCGCTGACACCAGAACCAATGCCCATCCACCCAGTCCCTCCTCGTTTTTTCTCACCTGCCTCCAGAGCGGACGTAAATGAGGAGTTAGACCCACTTGAGATTAGTTCCCCACAGGCTTTCCCCAATGGGTAACTTCTTTTCTCTTTATGCTTTGTAAGAATACGCCTGTTTTTTTCCTTTGCCCACGCGCAGGTTTCTGCCACTAGGCTTTCCCTTGCACAGGACTTTATAAGTTTTAAGTAGCTATAGATAGCATAACTATCCCCACCGGCGTTGAGGGCACGGCTCAGTACCCCAGTAGGGTAGAACGTGGCCGAAAAAGAGAGTCAAATAGAATCAATCATAAGTCAGGGGAAAAGGCCTTAAATTATTTAGTTGATATGGTAGGGAACAGCTTGGTATCTTTAGGTAGTACAAAATTGATAGCCAGTAGTTTTACATAGGGCACTATTTCCCGCTTTCCTGATGCTGATCTCTTGGTTAATGATAAGGTTATGTTCCGCAGCCTCTATAGCCCTAAATAATATTTCAGTGTATAGCTAAAAGCATATAGTTGAACTAGTGGAGTACTGGTGTTATCATCAAAGCTCTTCAGAGCAACTCTCTGCTGTATGTGCTGATATATATATACAAATTTTGGTCAAAGCATCCCTTATGGCTTCATTTTTGCTAAACGATTTTCTACATTAAATAACATAGCAAATTCAATATATCTGATTTTAAAACCTTCATACATAAATAAGCTGTTGGTTTTTAACGATGGTTTATATAAGGATTACCATGGAAATCCTCTCTAATTGCTATCTATATAATCAACAGAGAGAGCGTGCCTGTCTATAAATGCGGATTAATATGAAACGATGTAAATATTGTTATTTAGCATGTTACCAGTAGAGCACAACAACCTGATAAATGTTCCCTGAAATGTTATTGACTATTACTTTTTGTAACGACTAACAGGGTATCAAAAGAAGAACAGTAGCATCAAGCACAGAGGACAAAAATGATGCGGCTCACTCGGGTACGAAACGGCTAATAGGAAGCAGGAAGAAGAATCTCTGACGACAAGTAACCATCGTGACAGTGGTTTATAAAATTTTGACTTCTCAGATCCATGATAAGGATTGAACAGAACCAAAATACATGCAATGAGGGCTAGGGAGATATTAGCCTACACCAGCGTCGTTTGTGAGATGGCTGGTCGTTCAAAGGCCTTCCTGGAGCTCTCTAGGCACATTCCAAGCTGATGGATACAGAGGGTTTCTGGCCACGATGACTTCGCTGAGTACCACCAACGTTTTGATTACCACTGAAGCTGTCAAGACATGTGCGTATGGCCAGGTGGTCGGCCGCCGGCATCTCGGAGAGTGTCTTATTGCCACCTGGGACAATTCAGATGCAGCCTGGCTAGATACTCGTGCCTTTGGCAAAACTTTTATTCTATATTTAAGGCGTGTCAACGGGCTCCACCAATATGGAGAGATCCCAGATCCGCTGACACTTGAGCCACTTCTCTGTTAGACTTGCGTCACCCTCTCACCCTCCTGTACCTATGATATGACAGATGAAGGTGATGAGCTAGAATCACCCCAGATTATTATCCCACAAGGGCTTCCTAATTGCTAATCTTCTTTTCTTTCACCAACTATACAAAGTAATTTCTTATTTTTTTGAACTATGCGCAGGTTTCTGCCGTGTTGGCTTTCCCTCGAGCAAGATATTCAATATTATTACTAGGTGTAGCTAGAGACGTAGTTTTGGTATTGCTCGTTACGAATATTTATTTTAATCTCAATTCCTGCGTTATCTACCAGTGTATCGAATATCCTATTTTTTTTGTTATTAACAATTTCGAAATCTTTTTCTTACAACCTGTGAGAATCCGCCTAGTCCTCCCGAAATAAGTTTCCTTTCGGCTTAAAACGATGATGATTCTATTTTCGACCACGTTCTACCTTACTGGGGTACTGGGCCGTGCCCACGACGCCGGCAGGCATAGTTATACTATCTATAGCTACTTACAACTTATAAAGTTCTGCGCAAGGGAAAGCCTAGTGGTAGAAGCCTGTGCGTGGTGCAAAGGGGAAAAAAGGCGTATCCTTTACAAAGAGAAAATGAGAAGTTACCCATTGAGGAAAGATTGTTTTCCGACAGGCTTTTCCCAGTGGGTAACTTCTCCTTTTTTTCTCGGGATGATGAGGATAATTCTATTTTTCGGCCACGTTCTGTCCTAGTGGAGTACCGGAGGTATATATGAATTGTCACATATTCTATTACTGGATTTTGTTGTTTTAGCGGCTCGTGAGAAGCTATCCAAAAATGGAGGGCTATTAGCTTTGTCAAAATATTGGATCGTTAGGATGCACTAAATTACTACAATAATATACACAAACTACTGCTTAGATAGTCCAACAATATATCATCTTACCAGTTTTCTTGATTCGTGTTCAATATACCTATCTAATCCTATACTGCATGTGGCTAAGCACCGTTATAGTTCTAGTCATATAAACCTCCGAGTATGACTATCCCACAACCTCCCGAGACGGGTTGGAAGGCAGTGGCCAGGTTGCAGAACCTAAAAGGCTGGGGTCCTGACGGAACAAAACAAACGTACGGCTCACTGCGGTCATCAGTTGCTGGTTGACATGTGTTTTATTGGTGAATGAGGGCCTCATAACGAGTGGTTACATAGAATATTAAGGTTTACATAATGATACCAAAACAAGCCATATCTACTTCGCAGATCTGAATGTATTGAATAAAATTGCTATACGAACATTAATGAGAAGCACTTATTAAACTTTTAACTACCTTAAAAACAGAGAGATTGTTAGCTACAATATTTAGTGCATACGTATATTTGATCGTCGACAATAAGATGGCTAGGTTATACCAAGTTTCGTTTTCAGGATTATAATCATCTGTCAAGCAACATGACTAATTTAGTCACCTAAATCTGTTTTTAAATGTACTTTGCAAAAATACATAAGATAGGTATATTAATATAATGGATTCCAAGTTATGTAAAGCGAGTCGAATATCGAGAATTATCCAGCCAGTAGTGTAAAATATAAAGATTGAATAATCATCAACTGAACTTAAGTCCTACGAAAACTGTAGTGGTATCGATATTTTCACAATTAACAAGGCTCTACCTGGAAGAGTGCGTCCGTGCAGCCGAACAATCATGGAAAACGGAGCCGCAAGCTATCTATCATCTTAAATATCTGGCCTAACAACCAGATATCAGAAGACGTTACCTCAGCGCCAAGAGAAATTGATCCTCTCAACGCCCAAGGATGTTGACCATCAACGGTCTTTACCATTAAAGAGGAATGAAAAATGGAAGCCACAAGACTGCATGAGATGTAATAGATTCCACGCAGGGACATCTAATCAAAGAAACTCCCCAGTCGGCGATATTACAAAGAATTACTGACTGGTAACCGCAACGGCCACTTGGTTGTGTGAAAAATGATGTCTCTCAGACCAACAACCTGGCATCTCTCGAACCCATCTCAGGAATTCTGTCAAGATAATCATAAACATCGGTAAGTAGATGTTGTAGCTACTACCTTATATGGATGTTGTTTCTGAAGCACTTTGGTTACTTCCTAGCCTTTACCTAACACTAAGGCTGTATAATATTTTAGTTATAACAAAGTTTTAGCCATTGGATTAAAGAGATTTGTGTGTTAGATTCAAGACTTACCGATTGGTTTTCTAACCTCTAAACTATCATAAACGTGGTATAGCGTACTATCCAGACCCAAATGCTCTACTAGCTGGTTGGAACTCCGCTGGGACACGTTTGGAGTCTGGAGCGCTACAGGTGGCGATCTCGGGCTGAACATCTACCCGCCGGCCATCCGATCTCCATTAGACTTGCCGCAAGGCCATGGAATGGATGGTCTCGTTTACATTAACTTGCGCACGGCGTCAGCCCTAGTCGAATCCCTGGGAACCAAAACAGCCCGGCCTACGGAGCTTGGCTTGGTCACCAGCCAGTCTCGCAACCTAAACCTCCTAAAGCGCTACCACTCGATACGCAACGATGGTGGGATGAGAACAAGCAAGCATCATGCCTATGAGATGGCTGGTCATTCAAGGCCTTTCTAGAGCTCCTTAGGCACGATGATGATGATGATGATTCTATTTTTTGGCCACGTTCTGCCCTACTGGGGGTAGTGGGCCGTGCCCACGACGCCGGTGGGCACAGTTATACTAATGATAACTACTTACTACTGAACCCTTGTGCGCGAGTGAAAGCCTCCTGGCAGAAACCTACGCGTAGATTACTAGAAGAGAGGGGAGACGTTCTTTGCAATCAACAAAAAAAAGGAGAATCAACCACTGGGGAGAGCTTGTGGAACAACAATCTCGAGTGTCCTGACGCCTACTCTTCGTCTGCTTTGACTGCAGGCGAGGGACGACGAGGAATAAGATTTAGAGGAATAGGAAGTGGCTCTAGTGCCGATGGGTCAAGGGCCTCACATATTGGCGAAGCTCATTGCCACGTCTCAAGTATAGATTGAAGGTTTTGTGAAAAACTCGAGCATCGAGCCGGGCTGCATCTGGGTTGCCCCAAGTAGCAATAGGACACATACCAAGATGTCCACGGCGGACTACCTGACTGCACATGCATGTTTTAATGGCCTCCGGAGGGTGGCCGAAGCGTCGATGATACTCGGCAAAATCTCCATGGTCAGAAACCTCCTGAATCCAACGGCCTAGAACATGTCTGGGAAGTTCCAGGAAGCCCTTGGATGACCAGCCATCCCAAAGACAGGAAGCTGGTTTATTCGCTGCCCACCATCGCTGCATGTCAAATGGGGCGCTCGAGGAGGTTTGGATTGCGAAGCTGGTTGGAGACCAAGCCAAGTTCGTATGCCAGGTAGTTTTGGCTCCCAAGGTTCCGATCTGGGGCTGACGCCTTGTGCGAGCTGATGTAACCGAGACCATTCTTACTATGGCCTAGCAGCAAGTCTGGTAGAGATCGGATGGCCGGCGGGGAGACGTTCAGCCCGAGATCGCCACCTATAGCGCTCCAGACTCCAAATGTGCTCCGCCGGGGTTGGATACAGGGGGTTACTGGCCATGGAGATTTTGTCGAGTACTATCAACGTTTTGGCAACCCCCCAGAGGCCAACAAGACATGTGTGTGCGGTCAGGTAGTCCGCCGCGGACGCCTCGATATGTGTGTGTCCTTTTGCTACTTGGGCCAATCCAGATGCAGCCTGGCTCGATGCTCGAGCTTTCTACAAAACCTTCAATCTATACTTAAGACGTGTCAACGAGCTTCTCCAATATGTGAGGCCCTTGACCCATCGGCACTAGAGCCACTTCCTATTCCTATTAATCTTATTCCTCGTCTTCCCTCGCCTGCAGTCAAAGCAGACAAAGAGGCGGCATCAGGAACCATTCGAGATTGTTGTTTCACAAGCACTCCCCAAAGGGTAATTTCTCAATTTCTCTCTGTGGTTTGTAAAGAAAGCGTTTTTTCTTCTCCTTTTAACCCAAGCGCAGGTTTCTGCCATTAGGCTTTCCCTTACGCAGGATTTCATAAGTTGTAAGTAGCCATAGATAATACAACTATGCCCGGTGGCATCATGGGCAAGACTCAGTACCCCAGTAGGTAGAATGTGGCCGGAAAATAGAAATCATTATCATCATCTGAGGCAAGAGTTCTTATACAAATTGAAAAGTACTGCGGTTGACAGTTGGTTTGGGCAGCTTTTTGCATTGTGGACTTAGGAAATCTTTGCTTTTCTCTGCCCAGGAGGAATCATTATTATTGATATTGTTTTCTTTTCGGCCACGTCCTACACTAGTGGGTACTAAGCCGTGCCCACAACGGCGGCAGGCATATTTTTACTATCTATAGCTATTCAAACTTTCATACTCGAGCAAATATCTTCTAAGGATCTCCCAGTCTCTCGTCAGCGATTCTTGGTCTGACTACTGTTTATAGCCGCATGAGCCCTGCTTTTATCGATCCTTGTGCCTAGCTCCACGTTTCCCGTGCAACACGTTCGTCGATGCAACATCAGAGATGAGCATCCTTATTATCTTGTGCAGGCAGTCTAGGTTTATAGTGTGATATTATTTTGTATCAATATAAATAGGAACTTTTTGATTATTCTTTTAAGGGCTATTGACTAACTATATCTACTGAATGGCTATTACTGCTCTTTAGGCCTCTTGCGCTTTAATACTTATCTGTATAGTAGTTTGAGAAGCAAATATTACACGTCTGCTGCTCCCCCCACGTAATGAATTGGTTAGAGGTTTTTTAAAGACTAGTTGAAAATAGGGAAACATGGAGTTATGGATAATATCGGCCCCTAGTTGATATTTATATATAATTTCTTTATTGGTATGTACTAGAATTTAATTATTTATCGTATTAAAACAATTATATTGGAGACAATACTCATTAGCATTTCCCTACTTATAGTATCAAGGGGTTTTGGTGCTATATTATATAACATAGGTATAGAAAGCTCGATTACCTAGTATCCTGTTCTTATACTATTCCTATCAAATGATTAATGGTAGTATTTGATGCAATTTCAATTGTTAAGTTATCCATAGACCACGCTATTGTTGTAAATAATTTTCCTACTGCTTAGTAAGTGAAGTTTATCAACCTCATCAGTTTACCCCAGTATAAAATATAGAGCGAATACTGCCACTAATCTTTTGGATTATGCCATAACCAACAAAGACCTATTTGAAAGACTGGCTTCCGAGCAACCAATTGATCAGAGTAAAGCCAATATGGAGGGTTCCCAGATCCGCTAACATTAGAGCCACTTCCATAACCCATCACAAATGCCGTAAGCTGGCGCCTGTGTCCTGGCTGCTCTAAAGAGAGCCAGGAACGATAAGGTCAAGGAGCTGAACGCCAACATCTCGATTGTCGAAAAGCTCGTCGACGCCATGGTGGAGAGCCATCCCAAAAGCCCGCTGGAGAAGTCGGTAAGCCGTTAATCGACAAACTTCATTCCTTCCTGATCCAAGAATTCAAAAAAACGACGAGAATTCTCGCCTCTTCCCCCACCTCCATTCCGGTTCCCTCTAGATCCACGAGACCCGCAGCTACGAATGTCTCTAACATTCCCATCAACCGGGCTCAGGATGATGTTCCCCCTACTTCGGTCCCTCCAAAACAACCCAATTGGGCTGATGTGGCTGCGACTCCTTTGCGAGCCCCCCAACGGATGAAACAAACAATACACAGCCACCCTTCCCCGAGCGGCTCTCACGCTCGTCCGATGGATCGCACCGCGAGTAGGCACGTCTTCCTTCGGATGAACAAAACCGAGTCTGCGAACGCGTTCTGGAGTCAAACCTCCTCAATCGCCGCCAATTGACATGCAACGATGGTGGGCAGCGAATAAACCAGCTTCCTGTCTTTGGGATGGCTGGTCATTGAAGGGCTTCCTGGAACTTCCTAGACACGTTCTATTCCGTTGGATTTCGGAGGTTTCTGGCCATGGAGATTTGGCCGAGTATCGTTAACGCTTCGGGCATCCTCCAGAGGCCATTAAAACGTGCATGTGCGGCCAGGTGGTCCGCCGCGGACATCTTGGTGTGTGTCCCATGGCTACCTGGGGCAACCCAGACGCAACTCGGCTCAATACTAGAGCTTTTCATAAAACCTTTTATTTATACCTAAGCCGTGTCAACGAGCTTCGCCAATATGGTAAGATCCTTGATCCGTTAACATTAAAGCCTGTTTCTATTCCTCTATATCTTCTTCCTCGCTTTCCCTCGCCTGCAGTCAGAGCAGACGAAGAGGAGGCGTCAGAACGACCCGAGATTATTATTCCACAAGCTCTTCCCAACGGTTGACTTTCCTTTTCTCTTGTTTATTGCAAAGAACAATTCTCTCCTTTTTTGTAATCCGCGCGCAGGTTTCTGCTAGTAGGCTTTCCCTCGCGCACAAGGGTTCATTTGTAAGTAGTTATTGTTAGGATAGCTATGCCCGCCATCGACGTGGGCACGGCCCAGTACCCGTCTGGGTATAACGCGGTCGAAAAATAGAATCATCATTATCATCATCCGATCTCCGCTAGATTCGCCGCAAGGCCATGGAATGGATGGTCTCGTTTACACAAGCTTGCGCACGGCGTCAACCCTAGTTCGGAAACCTGAGAGCCAAAACGGCCCGGCCTACGAGCTTGGCTTGGTCTCCAACGAGTCTCGCAACCTAAACCTCCTCGAGCGCCACCATTCGATATACAACGATGGTGGGTAGAGAACAAATTAGCATCCTGCCTATGGGATGGCTGGTCATCCAAGGCCTTTCTGGAACTCCCTAGACACGTCTTGGGCCGTTGGATACAGGAGGTTACTGGCCATGGAGACTTTGTCGAACACTATCAACGTTTTGGCCACCCCCCGGGGGCCATCAAGACATGTGTGTGCGGTCAGGTAGTCCGCCGCGGACACCTCGGTATGTGCCCTATCGCTAGCTGGGGCAATCCAGA
>Ga0065720_1003057_pt1 | contig 27209 bp, 16 predicted proteins | sample Thericmetagenome_FD_59107 | JGI IMG/M metagenome (GOLD analysis project Ga0065720, IMG submission 59107) | Thermophilic microbial communities from the Joint Bioenergy Institute, California, USA of rice/straw/compost enrichment - eDNA_2 v2... | ecosystem: Engineered > Solid waste > Grass >... | reverse complement strand
ACCAACTCATTTATAAATTAAAAATTACCTTGATATTGCCACCTTACTGTCCTAGTTATGATAAAGTCTAAAGGAAATTATTGGATGTTAAGAAAAATAAACATACAGAAGTAATCAAATCGACAACTTCACTTCAAATGAACTTTACCTAATCCAAGAAAAATATTTTGTAGCAAGTGAAATAAAGGCTAGATTATTTTGGAATTTTCTAGATAAAAACGATTTTTTGCTTTTTAGAACTGACCTTCTTGAAACTGGTTTTATTAGTCAGTGTTTTCAATGTCTCCATATTGAGAGAAACAGCTTTATTTAATCTAAAATTGCATGTATTAAAGAGAGAGAGAAACGAATGATAATTTTCTCAAGGAGAATTAGTAAGTGCAATATTCAATGAATCTTACTGAGGCATAGATTAGTAATCTTTAGCCTCTAAACAAATATCAAGTAATGATCAATATAATTCAACATGAAAATACTATGAATTCTTTTAGTTTTAGTTAACTGGTTGGGCTTCGAGGTTTTGGGCTTGGCGCCACTCAGGCTTGAGGACTCTTCTGAACAATTTCTTTCCTTTGCAGCAAAGGTATCCACTGAGGGCAGCCATGAGAATAAGTCCAAAAATACCTCCGAAGCATCTCTTTCCTCTTCTTCCGTGACCAAAGACAAGATACATAACCAAATTATACACATTAATAATAAAGATAGCCCAAGCCATCTTCAAGAATCTCTTGAATCCCTTGATATCCTTGGTCTTGATGGACTTGACTCCTTTTCTGAAGGTGATAAAGAAGAATAAAGAGAGGATAAGACCAAAGATTCCTTGGGCACGGTGCCATTTGTAGATGGAAACTTTCACTGAAAGGATGATAGCAATGAATGATAAGACAGACAAAACGTTCAACACAAATCTATACTTATCAGTCTGGGTCATGTTTCTGAAGTAATCAACAAGTCTGGAGAAGCAGTTGCACTCACTGGACTCAATACGTGGGGCTGCCATCATAGGATAACCATAAAAGACTTGTCCTTGGGGAATATTTTGCATGGGAGGAACATTCTGGACAACTTGGCCCTGAACAGGCATGATCTGGGGGTATTGGGCAGGGATTGGCATATACATGATGCCATTGGGTCCTTGGACTGGCATATAGTACATTTGGGGTGGAGCTTGGAGCTGAGGAAGCTGTTGTTGCTGTTGGTCAGTGAAATTCAATTGTGGGTTGATTCTAGGTTCAGGATTCTCGTCTCTGGAGTTGGATCCTTGAGGAGTGTCGGGAGTTTGGAGAGTGTTGTAAGGAATGTTAGGATAACGAGTGTCTTGGCTCATTTTTTCGATTGAGAGTTTTGGTAAGTGTTTAAATTGATAAAACCTTGTCTGATACTATTTTTCTCTTCTGAGTATAAATAAGAATATATTGAATAGACCCAGATTTAGCTTTGAAATTTTTCTGTATTACAAAGGGAAACAGTCTCGCTCAATTTTCCTATTCAGACTTCTAATTTATTGTCATCTGGCCGTTTTAAACTTTACCTTTTTCTCCTAAGAATTTTCAATTTTATACTCCAAATTGACAGAAAGAGCTTAATCTCACCCTCTCTCATCCTTGCTGATATTCCCTTCACTGACTTAGAGGAAACTTCACAAAAAATTGCTTTATTTCTCAGGTTTTCTATTTTTCAACTCAGTTAGACTTGCATATGACTTCTTATTGGACCTTGTGAGAGAAGATCTTGACCAAGGGACTAATAATATCAACTTTTCTCGTCTTCTTTAAATCTGCTCTATAGCTTTGATGTAAGCCTAAAAATAGAATTTTTTAAATGAGAGTATATGTTTGAGCAACAAAAATGTATTAGTATAGCTTCAGTGAGAAATGGATTCCTCATGAAGAATTTCTGGGCCATGAATGTTTTTGCATTTTATAGGGTCACTGGAGTGTTCAAAGTAAGAACACAAAATGTTACATACCAAATACGTTCTGTAAAAGTTTAATTGGACCCAGCCCAAGACATCTCATTTGACTGTCGAGATGTTTGCTACCAAGGCAGTTGCTGTACTTGAGACTGTGGATTTGGCTATACAATGTACTGTTAATTTCAGAACAGATGCTACTGAGCACAATGAAAAATTTTCAATTGTAGTCTCCTAGTAATAATTCCTCTAAATCAAAAAGCAAATAACTATTCAGAACACTAAATCAAATAGATCAAAAGCCATTTGACCACAATCGAAACTAATGATCGGTCTCAAGGACTGTCTTCTTAAGGCCTTCCATTTGAGGCAATTTCTTGTTCTCAAATAAGAATAACAGCAATTTGTCTATGACAGTTTATAATTCTGTAACATTACTACTCTATTCTTTCGATTTCAATTTGTTGTCACTCTTATGGCACATATGAGATGAAAACTTTCTACATGGATGATTTGTATGTGGTGCTTGGTGTAGCTAATGACTCCCTCCCATAATAACCTGGCTTTTTAAATCTCTAGGTAATTCAGCATATACCTCTACATTCTTTGTTTATTAGCTATGATAAATAGAGCTTATACTGCAATATGATTTGAAGACCATTGTTTTCATATTGCAAGCCTAGACAACTATGTAAGCAGGGGCATAGGATGGAAAAATAGGAGACAATAATAAGGTTTTTTCAAAGGAAACTAAATTAATCATTGTGATCAGACCTAAGTGCTTATTTCTCTAACTAATACTTACCAAATTTAGACATAGGACTCATTTCCAGCGTTACATATTGCCTCAAGCTAGAAAGAATGTGCGAACGAGGGAAAATGTTTCTAAGAAGATAACAAGAATGGTAAAATGAAGAAAAATCAATGTTTCTTGTTGATAAGAGTCAACATGAGAATATAATTGTGCAGGACATAGATGTATACTTTGAATAGACTCTATATAGTTTCAGTAGAGTTACAATAAAACCAAGCGCTGATGCACATATACTGACCATTTTGTTTACAGCAAATTTTTCCATTTAGACAGCAATCATCTCCACATACCAAGAGGCTTGGACAATCTTGAAGATTTCCATCCTGTTTTTTCTCCAGGAAGTTTTCAGAAGCCCACATGGAGCTAATAAAGAGAGCGATGAAGACAACCAAGATGAACTTCTTCATTAGTTTATTTTCTAAAAATGATTATATTAAGATTCGAATGAATTGATTAAGTATCAGACTCTAATATATTATTGGTTTCCTTTCAATGCAATAAAATTTTATCATAAATAAAAACTTAGATCCCCTGCTAGCTCTAATCGTTAGGCGGAGAACCATAGATAAATTTTTTTGAGAGAAAAATGGCAGTGTTAAAGAAAAAGGAATACGAACAGGCCTGAGTCTGAAAATTGATTTGTGAACTTTGTTAGAATACACATCTCTTATTACACTCATCTTTTATCTTTTCCATTCAAAGACTTCTTAAAGTTCTCTTCATAGTTATGGAAATACCGATAGAATGAAGTGGAACTAGATTCAAGACATGATAACAGTAATGAAGATCAGCTTAGAAACCAAGACTAGAAGAATAGTAGATTCTTAGACAATTCTGAAGGAAAACAGAGGAACAACAAGCTAGGCTTGTTCAAATGAGGAAAACATAGATAGTAGAGGAAGGCATGCGAACTTGAAATGAGCTATGGCTGCCTGCATCCAGACCTTGCCAGCTTAGAAGAGCTTCTTTCCCTAATTAAACAATTTAATATTTTATTTGACATAGGGTGTAATTGGCAAGCTGACGTAAAACGAAATTCAAATTTGTGTTTTCGCAAAAACTTTTTGACCAAAATATTCGAGAAATCTTTAAAATGTAATATTCAAGTGGAGATTAATACCGATAGGCATATTCCAGTATGAAATACCAAATACGAGGACACACTATTACAAAATTCATTATTGGGCATTTTGGGCTTCTCCATCAGCCTGTTGGTTGTTATCATTATTCCATTCGGTCTTGAGTTGTCTCAATAACTTCTTGGACTTGCAGCAGAGATATCCGGTTTGGAGGAAGAAGAGTAAATTAATAAGAGAGGACCATCCAATTCCCCACATAACCATTTCATAAATCAATCTGTAGATGCTGATGGCGTAGAAAGCGAAGGTAATCTTTCTATGGCGCTTGAATCTGTTGAGCTTCTTGTGTTTAAGGGCTCTTAATCCACTAACAGCAACAAAAACATTAATAATGAGGTTGATGAAGAGTCCATTGAAGGTCGAAGACCTCATATAACCTCTTCCACTAAGCCAGATCATGCTGAAGAAGATAGTGAAGGACATAGCCACGACAAATCTGAGTAAAGACTTGTAAAAGAATTCAGGAGTTGAATTTTTGATCAATTCAATCAAAGTGGGGCTGTTGTCAATAGGTTCAGCAACCAAGGGAGCACTCAAGAAGTACATGGGACTTTGAGGGATTCCCTGGGCATTAATGGGCTGGCCTTGAGGGATTTGACCACTTGGGACTTGAGGAAGATAAACTGGGTACATCATGGGTCCATTAGGTTGAATGGGCATGTAATAGGAGGGAAGAGGGACCTGTTGACCATTTACAGGAGGGAGGACAGGATATCTTGCTCTTTGTTGGTCATCAGACTCCTGTAAAGCGGCATAGGGGTTGGAAGAGTTGACTTGCATGCTTGTAATTAACAAAAATTCAATATTATTTATCAAGAGAAAAATCGAAAACACACAGCCAAGCCAAAAAGTGAAGCATGAATAAGAATGGAGATCATTACATCTGTCCTGACACTGACAAAAAGGTTGTCCCTATAGTTTACTTGCAAAATGGTGGTCTCGCTCAATCTTGCTTGGGGACACAATTAGTGTCTGTTTCGAAAATTTCATGCTGATAAGCTTAATATTTTCCGCAGCTAGAGGATGTTGAAAGAGCAGTTATTTAGGTCGTAAGACGGATTAATATAATTCAAAATTAATTATATATCTCAGACATGAAAATAACAGCCAAACAAGCTACTGTCGTGAACTGGGCTTTCTTCATCGGTTTCACCATTTCCGGGTTGTTCGGCGATGACCCCAAGCTATACTACACCTGTTTCAAGGACATTTTCTTGCTTATAGTCTGCACTGTGTACCCTGCTGCCCTTCTCATCTACTTATATTGTCTTATTGCTGGCAAGAGGATCCAGGTCAATAACACTCAACCTCCAAAATACCTTAGAGAATTCTTCGAGACAACCGTATGCTTCTGGATGGTCGCAGCTATGTTTGCATGGCCCCTTAAGAAATATAGACAAGGAAGACTCCACAACTATGTTTGGGACATTGAAGAGTCCACCCCAGGTAGCGGAATCATTGGAAATCTCATTTACCTTATCATTTCCTTCTTAGTTGTTGATCTTGTCACCTATTGGAAACATAGATTGCTCCACACTAAGACCTTCTTCATTTTCCACGCTACACATCACCAATTCCATGACCCCACACCCATTGGTGCATTTGCTGTCTCACCTGTCGAGGCCTTTTTGACCTTTGGTCTTGGTCTTTGGGATTGCTTGCCCTTGCCTCCTATCTTTAAATTCTATTTCCCTCTCCACAGCTCCATTATTATTGGATTCACTGTCCTCAATCTATACCTCCATGCTGGCTATACCTTAAACATCCTTGAGATTATCTTGCCCAGATTATTTATCAATTCTTCAGGTTTCCATAACGTTCATCACGCTAAGGGAAATACCCACTTTGGTGAGCTCCTTACACTTTGGGACTGGATTATGGGCACTGGACAAACCTTCTATACTCCTGTTGCAAAAGTCAAGGAATAATTAGAAGTATATTCTTCGTATGATTAGATTCATCTATACATTTATGCACGAATGCACTATTTTTAAAACTTAATAGAAAAAGTACAATTTGAATTATCATAAAAAAGAGTTAGGTTCGTTTCCATTCCATACCCCTCCTTTTTCGCAAGTTGGGCCTGTGCCTGGATGATAGTACTGCTAAGGTTTTTCGTTCTCGATATAGCGAAGAGCTCGCTCCCAAAAACTCCCAGTCCCCAGGAATAACTCACAGGATCCACTGCAATCCAGGTGAGCTGAGTATTATTAGTACTATTCCATACCGAACCTTGCTGACTAGCGACAACCATGCTTATTGTGTGGTTAACGAATGTCCCATTGAGGGTAATGCTCGAGTTCCAAGTTATATTCCCATCTTCAGTTGTTCGAACACTGTTGAGCCAGCAGGTGGCGTTTGTACCATTAGTGGAATTTGGATAACTCCAAATTCCGTACCAGGTGCCAGCCATTCTTTCAAAATCAAGATATGGGATTGGCACAGGTGTTGGATCGAAAACTGGTGATATAGTTGATATTCCTATAATGAGCAGCGTGCACAAAATAAGGAACTTCATCATATACCAAAATTGAATGTGATATTAATTTTATTGGGCTTTACAACAACAGTATAAATAAAGAGATGGTAAAAGTCTCTGGAAGATCCTTCTCAACCCTTAACGGTACGTGTCCATTACTTTAGTCAGACATAGTTCGAGAGTTTAACTTTAAAAAAGCAATCAGGTCATGTAAGGGACTAAATTTCATTTTTTCAGGATAATTCTCAACATTTTCTTTTAGACATATGATGTTTTCTTTGATTGGCAATAGATTCGCTAATCGAAGTTCTGTGAGAAGGTCGATATCTGGTCATATCAGAATATCTTGAAACCTTATAATTAAAATTTGCTCTGGGAGAACATATTACATAAGCTCTTGTAGCTCAGTCGGTAGAGCGCCAGGCTGTTAACCTGTAGGTCGGTGGTTCAAACCCACCCAGGAGCGATTTTTTATTAATTAGTAACTCTTTTTATTTATTTATTTATTTTTATGAGCGAATTTCTTCTTACTTGGCTCAATGAAGAGCTCTGTCTCTCCAGAAAGGTCACTAACTTCTCCTCTGACTTCTCTAATGGCTTTCTCTTTGGAGAAATTTTCTCTCGTTATGGAAAACAACCAGACTTTGTCCAATTCTTAGACGGAACACAAGAAAGACACAAATTTGCCAATTTGAATAGACTTACTGGGAGCTTTAGGGCAGCCAATATCCCCTACAATCCCTTCATTGCAAGCTGCATCATGAAAGGCGATAAGGAAGTCATTATGGGGCTACTTTCTAAGATGAGATTATATTTAGGACAGGCCCCTCCACGAACAGTAAGGTTACCATCTTTAAGAAAGAGCGACAATTCTACTGAGGCCAGCCCAGTCAGATCCTTTGTGAATAGGGAAATTTTGAAGCGATTTGAGACAGAAATGAAAGAAAAGAATACTGAGAAGATCTATAAAAGTTCCAGTCATGCCAGTTTAGGAATGAATAGCAGGAACATTACACCTATAAAGGTCAGGGCATTAGATCTAAGTAAGTCTCATGCCCAATCAAATGGGTCTCTTAGGGGTTCACCACAGAAAAGCCCTTACAAGCTTAACACTAAGAAGTTGCATAATAGTGTGGCCAAGAAAGAGGACTGGGAAAAAGAGCTCAGGGAATGGAGGAAGTCAATGGAAAGGAAGAGAATGGCTGAGCTAATAGAAAAAGTCTCAGAAGGGAAAATCTACGTAGCGAGAAGAGATAAGGCCACAAAACTGAGGGAAAAGGAGAGAAATGAGGTGTATAGTAGCCTTGATGCTTTTGATAGGAGGCTGGGAAGAGATACTAGGGAGGACTTCTTTGGGTTAGAGAAACCGGCCCTAAAGGAAGAGCACCCTGAGTTGTTTTACAATCAAATTAGAATGCCTGAGTTAATCAAAAAATCTCATGACAAGAGCCTTTATTGTATATCTTAGATATTACAATTTCTCTATTGAACATTAAGTAGTAGTAAATAGTAGTACACATTATTCTAACAGTCTTTCTGAAGTTATTAGATTCAGATTGACCCTCCCTTCAATTTCTCTCTTCAGTTCAGAATTTTCCTCATAGAGCCGGTCCACAAGGAACTTTTGAGCTTCTATCTCACAGTCCTTTTCCTGAAGAAGTCCCTTAAGTCTATTTATTTCCTGAATCAACAACTTCTGTTGCTTGTGCCTTGCTCGGTCATCCTCATAGGTTTGATTTTTTGCTTGGAGGATTGCCTTTTCCAGCTCCTGGTTGATGTACTCTAGGGATGACTCGTTGATCGGACCGCTATCAGATTTCTTATTTATCTCTATAATCTCCTTTTTGAGTTCTTCGATTCTATTCTGCTCCCTAGCCAAAATATTCCTCAGGGGGTCTCTCTCCAACTTAATCTCTAGAATCTTGGACTTAAGGAGCTCCATGTCCTTTCGACATTTCTCTATAGCTCTATTTGAATTTTCAATTAAAATGGCCTTTTCTCTCTGATAACTAGTCTCCTTCTCAGCTATTTTCACACTAAGAGCTTCCACTCGGGCCTCAAGCATTCTGACCTTCTCCTCATATTCTTTCATATCATCATATTTTGCATTCCATGCGTCGTCCTTCCTCAGCGCTTCCTGTCTCTGGAGCTTTTTTTCGAGGTTTTCAATTATGGATGCCTTTCTGGCCAGATCCTCCTTTAACTTTTTGTTCTCAGTGATTAAGGCGGTTATCCTCTCTTCCAGGAAGAAGGACTGCATTGATAGTAAGCCTTCTGACTTTTCGTCCTCTTTAAGCAAGGGCTTTGAGCTGTTTTGTTGACTAGCCTCCTTATATGCCAACAAATCTTGGCTAAAATTGACCTGGGAGCGAAGGGAATAAGAATCAGAGTCCAGAAGGTTAATTTCTTTTACGGATTGAGTTTGAAAAGTTGTGATCTCAATGTGGTCAAAGATGTTCGTTTCGGGAGTAATGCTGATGGTAGTGTCTTCAAAGAAGCTTGTGTTGGAGGATAGGGTGCGAAAATGGTCAAGTGATGCCATGAATAGACTTTCTCGGAAGGAAAACAAAGTAAATAAAAATTAAATTATTTCTTTTAGCAGCTTTTTAGCCTAATTGAATTTTTTTATTAGTTGTAGCTATCAAATTCATTAGTAATATTTCTAAGTGTTCCTCAAAAAAAAAAAAAAAATAAAGACTTGAATTATACAACATTGCATAGGCTCAACATTTTTTCAACGAAAGATCACCCTCATGGTAGGGTTCTTCGCTGTAGAATTTCCTTACATTTCAGGTTTCACAATTACCATTTCCGGCAAGTGTGTATAACACTATCTAGTGTTTTGGTTCTCTTGTTTAAGTCTACGACGCTTGACACAAATACAATATAGATCTTTAAAAATGAACTTACTAGAAAATGATTTCTTAAAATAATAGTCTAGATTTATATTTCCCAAACAAAATCCTGTTCCATCAATTCTAATCCGCTATCATAAGCCTTGGAGATTCCTCTGCAATGAATGCTGTCCCCAGAAGATATGATGTCAGAGAATAAAGGCTCTTCTTTATCCCAAGATTCAGCCTTGACCACTCTGTCAACATATTTTGGATGATAGAATGCAATATTATGCTTGCCCCAAGTGAGTTCCTCAAGGATATAACCACCTTGGAGGGAATTGATATTGGACTTATTAGTTGGACTGTTGACAGGTAGTGTATAGTTTAGAAAGTTATTAGAGAGTTTACGAAAAGCAAGATTCAATCCCTGATGAATAATAGTTTGGATAATCTTAGCTTTTTGTTGTATTTCCGTTTTGAACAATGGGCTTGTGAATATGTCATAATTCAGGAAAATGGTGTGATTAAAGCCGACCATGCTCCAAAATTTAGCATTGATAACCCAAACGATATTGATTTCTTTGAAGCAAGCTATGATCAAGTCAAAAGAGTCTTCAAGATTGTATTGTTTGGCAAGCTTTGCTAAAGCTGTGTTGAATAATTTTGACCTTAGGATGCCATCTTTGAATAAGTTCTGAGCTTCTCGAGCTATTTTAACTTCATCTTGACTTAGGAATGTAAAAATTCTAGGTCTACTGACTAGATATTCAGGGATTTTAGAAGAGAAAGGGTCAGTTTGATTATTAATAATACTGTTTGTAATGTTATACAGGTAAGACTGCCTTAAGAGATTTTGAGTTAAGACAGACTCCTGTAGATTTCTGGCCCAATTGATTAGGCTACGATACAATAAGAAGACATTAGCAGAATCCAAAGGTTCTGACTGATCGAGGAATCTGGCTATAAGAGTCGAAATCCTCACTAAGACTATTGAGAGAATGTTATTCAGAGAGGATCGATTAGCTACATCATCCATTTTAAGAACAGGATTATAGTTATCATCTATTTTGCATTTAATGTATTGTAAGTATTGATCTAAAATTTCCCTCGCGGGGCTAAGTCTATCTGGAAAAGGCTCTTGGAACTCATCTATCATCTCTTCTGATTCTTCTTTCCATTCTTCGGGCTCAATTGCATTTGTTAATTCATTCATCAGCCTCTTGTATTCAGCTAATACTTGAGGGAGCTTGTTCACAGGAATAGCTAGTAAAGGCTTGTCAAATTCCTTCATGGGATCTTCTGAATCAACTACGTTGATTGTAGGATTGTTCTCATCCTGTTTGGTCTCTTCTGAGTCTTCGATAATGTGAACTACTTGCTTTTTAGAAGTGCTTCTCGCTTTCCCACTAATGAATTAATCAAGTCTTATATTCTTACTTGGTCTTATTCTTGGTGACAGCTGACTTACCATTTGATTTTGTAGAGCTTTTTCGTTTTCTCTCCCTACAAATTGATCAAGAAAATTTGTTAGTTCTTACCATTTCTTAGGAGATTCTTCTTCAAAAGGACTGGAGCTACTCCCAGAGTACTTGTTGGCAGCCCTTCTATTGTATCTTCTGTCAAAAGAGCTGGATCTTGTTCTGCTCCTGCTCCTCAAAATAGAGCGGTCTCTGAATTTTTTTCCTCGTCTAATAAAATGTGGGCAAACAATACAGACTGTTTACCTTGAGTCTGGGGACTTACTATTTCTTCTTGACGAGTTCCTACAGCATAAGTAACAACAGACTAACCAATACTTTGACTTATGTTTTCGAATAACCAATTCTTTCTTGGATTCATGGGACCATTCCACACGTAAACGTCTGCCTTGAAAACGTTCTCCATTGAGTTTCCTTAGGGCACGAGCAGCATTTTCTTCGTTCTCAAATCTGACAAATCCATATGCTCCCTGATATTTATTAATCAATTTCAACAAGCTTACTAAGAGTCTGACTCTGCAATATCCATATTCAGAGAATAATCGAGTGAGGTCTTTCTCTGAGGTCTTGAGACTGAAGTTGGATACAAAAAGTTCCATTTTAAAATTTATTTACTAAAATTTAGCTAAGTTCAAAAATTTGGGTCAGCTTAAATTTACTACTGATGAAAAATAGTTTAGTCCAAAGAATTGGTATTTGAAGTATGAGCTCAAGTTAATTATGAATGATGCACACAGTAAAGATGATCATAAGTAATTTACCAGAGATTGATCTTTTGAACGTACCTAATAGAACTTACATTTCAAAGAGAATGTCTTCTTCCATTAACTCCAATCCACTACAATAAGCATTGGATATTTCTCTGGAATGAATCTTCTCTCCTGATTCTATGATATCAGAAAATAAAGGCTTTTCACTATTCCAACAATTTGGACTGATCACTCTATCAACATAATTGGGATGATAGAATGCAATGTTGTGTCTGCCCCAGATGAATTCTTCAAGTCTGTAACCCCCTTCCAAAGCATTTATATCGAGAGGTTTATTTGGATCTGCCTTGCAAGGTGTAACTTCTAAGAAATTATTTTTTGCTTTGCGAAAAGCTAAGTGCATCCTCTCATGAATAAGACATTGTATAATTTTTGATATTCTTTGCTTTTCTGTTTTGAACAATGGGCTCGTAAATATATCATGATTCAAAAATATGGTCTGATTAAAGCCTACCATTCCCCAAAATTTAGCTTCTTTGACCCAAACTATGCAAATAGACGTGAAGGAACCAATCATCTCCTTAAAAGAGTCTTCAAGTTGATACTGTTTAGCAAGTTTGGCAACTGATATCTGGAATAATTTTGAGTTCAGAATTTTACTTGAAAACAAGCTTTGGGCCTCTCGTGCTAGTGTATCTTCTCCTTGAGTAAGTGTTACTCTATCTATAGACTTTCGTATCAGGTATTCTTTTATTTTAATTGAAAAAAGGTTAGTCTGGTCATCATCAATACTGCGGGTGATATTAAGGAGGTAAGACTGACTGAAAAGAGGGTCCTTTGAGTACCTTACAGACTTGATCAGATCTCCATAATAGAGAAAGACATCGATATCGTCAAAGATATATGGACTTGCTTGATTATTGAGGACTTTCGTCATTAAAGATGAAATGCTTGAAAAAACTCGTGAAAGAATTATATTCAGAGAGTTGTTGTTAGGAATCTCGTCCATTTTGAGTACAGGGATGCATGTTTCTTCAATCTGACTTGTAAGGTAATTCAAACAGTCCCCTAAGATTGTCAATGATTTTGCGAGTCTGACTTCATAAGCTTCCTCATCCAAAGCATTTTTTAAACTCTTCATATACTCGTTATACTCCTGTAAAGCTTGGGGAATATTTAAAATAGGAATCCCAGGTTCTTCTTTCTTCCCTTCTTCTTCCATTCTTATATTTGCCTGCGCTTCAATCTCTATGGATTCTTTCTTTTTGTCCCTACTGGTCACATATAGTTTCAAGGCTATATTCGGGGGCCTTTAAGAGTTTTCTTGCCTTTTTTTAGATCTTGATTTGGATCGTCTTTTGAAAGTCTCTTTTCTACAACTATTAAAACTTTTGTCAGTGATTACGATTTTTTAAATTCTGATCTCTTGTATTCGTCTTTGGTCTTTCGATTATATCTTTTGCCCGGAGATTTCGGTTTTCTATTTCTACTCTTTGATCTTGAGGGGGATCTCACCCTCTTTTCAAACCTAGAAAGATAAAAACTAACAAGATACTCCCTACTTATTGTCGGGAGATCCTCTTTTTCTGTTTGATATATTCCTACAGGAATAACAACATGACTTAGTGCTTTTAGACAATTCTTTCTGTGATTCATACGACCATTCAACACGCAAGCAAGAACCTCGAAATTTTCCACCATTGAGTCCCTTGAGGGCAGGAGCAGCATGATTTTCATTCTCAAATTTAATAAATCCGTATGATCCCTGCTATTTATTGATCAATTTCAACAAGCTTACTAAGAGTCTGACTCTACAATCTGCATACTCAGAGAATAATAATTTGAGGTTCTCTTTCGTGGTCCCGAATCTGAAATTGGAAACGAAAAGTTCCATTTAACATTTATTTTACTGCAATTTCGCTAAGTCCACAATTTTTGATCAGAACATATTGTTATGGAAAAACTTGTTCAAGATTTGTTAATAAGTTTGATAAATTTGTACAGATAAGATTTTAAATTATACAAATTGGAAACTACCCTCGACTTTTTGATACTTTAAAAGAGAGAAGTTCTTCTTCTGACGACTTGTAGGACCAGTATATTCACTTGATGGTTCCTCTACATATGAAGATATGACCCTAGAGGAGTCAAGCTTTCCTTTTTTCAAACCTTCATAAATATCCTCTAGATCTCTATCAACAAATTGCAAGCTTTTAGCGTGGAGACCTTTATTCATCTTCACTGAATCTAGATTCCTGAAGAGATTCAATACATACTGAATGATCATGGTCGTCAAAGGTATCACAATCATATCCTGAAAGATCAAAACTGCCAAGTTAACAGCCCATGAAATTTGGTCCTCTGGAGTCTTCTGTGCAGCAATAATAAACATTGCCATAATACAAAGAATGATAATTAAGAGACTTAGAGTATAAACAATAACGTTCTTAGCTCGTGAGAGGCAAGTCTGGCTACTGCTATTCCTACTGAATTATTATGCAAAGAGCATTACTTACTTTCCAGAAGAATAAAAGAGTACAGAGTCGAGAAGAAGATTAAGTGGAACCAAGCTTATATACGGGAAGATTATGACATAGATTTGCATATTCTTTAACAAACTTAAAACTCCCTAGGATAGATAAATAAAATCGAAAATTGTGATTACTTGATTATCAGTGACCTTGGCAAATATCTGGAAAGAGGCAGGGTGGCCAAAATTTTGACTAAGTACCAAAATTATTTCATTTTTTTTTTGAAGTATTCATTTTTTGAGAAGTATTCGGGATGAGTCAGATATAGCACTATATGTTGCATACAAAATTATCCTGACATAGTAAAGTATAGCTCTAATTTCCTTTCTTTGATGAGGATTCTTGAAGAGTAGAGCGTTAGTGAGTCGATTAGAAATCTATAAAGTTAAATAAAGAAAAGTGAAATTACTATGAAGGCTGCACTAAGAGCTGAACGAGTTGAGAACTTAACGTGTTTATAGATTAATTCTTGGAAAATGCAAGTTGATTTCAGAGTCGTTTTGACAAGAACTATCATTATTCCAAAACTGAGGGCCATTGCTATATTAAACCAGAACATGGGCGATTTTTCCCATTCCCAATCCGCGAGTGACCCAATATTCACCAACTTTCCTAATTCTGATTTACTAAAGATCATAGCCATTTGTGCTTTTACATCAAATAATGACAAACTGCAACGACAAGGACTACCTTGAATGCAACCTGGAGGACAAGGTAAGGATCCAGGCATTGTTAAGTGTACTTTGATTTCAGAAGTAATGTCTACACCTGTCTCCACATCTATAATTTGAATCATTGTGTTTGGCTTGAGATTAGATGAACTATCTCCTGCATCACAGTTGAAAATAGCTCCTGGGGATCTAAAGGCATAAAGCTTTATGGCTAGCTCTTGTGAACAGTTCAGGTTAGTCGGATCATCCCAAGATAATCTGACTTCTGGCGTATCACTTCCCGCATTCAGACTTAGATCTGAGATAGTGCAAGTGGTAGCCTTCGTAGTTACTACATCAAAAAGGTCTGTTTCTATGATAGTTGGTGGCTCCCCAGGTATCTTATCTTGAAGACTACTCTGGCTAATTTCATCTAAGTATTCACGAGTGGCATTTTCAAGTTGTTTGCAGTATGCTGTATCACAATTACAATCTGAGTTCATGGCAAATTGAAGAAGATTATTTGTAATATTAGCAACTATTCTGCTTTCTTGTTCAGTAAGAAGGGTGCCATTTCCTATTCCGAGAGTACTCTCAAGTATATTTTGAACATCTTGGAGGGTATCAATGGTGTTAAAGAGAGGACTATTAGAAAACGATTGTAGACTGTTTAAAAGTATTTCTCTCATTTCATTTGTTTGTATAGTATTATAACTTTCATTCAAGACACTGATGGCTTCTTGCCGAATGACAATAACTCTATCATAGATGTCTTGAGAGAGACTACAATCAGGGAGAGTCCATCCAGAATCACATATGCAAGTATTGTTGCCAACCGGACAACTACCATGCAGGGAACATTTGGGGCATGACCCTTCTCCATTCTCAATATCCTCTTGTATTCTTGATTCCCAGTTAGCTAGCTCAGAAGTAATATGTGAAGCAACTTGAAGATTTTGATATGGATCATTTGGAGATAAGGAGTCAAGTAAATCATTCATATTCAGCAAGGATTCTTGTAAACTTGAAGAGCTGACCACCACTGTGACATTAGTAATAATTCTACTAGGATATTGGAAGCTATCAAAGACCAGAGCCATAATGGAGACATTTTGACTTGGTGACTGTGCTGTCAAATATGTAGAAATATATCCCAAGTTTTGAACTGTGGAAAGTGCTCTCCAAGCATAATCATTTTGCATATCATAGCTATAATAAAATTGATAGGTCAGAGGAGTATCTTCATCAGTCCAATTATAAGTATTCACATAGAAGAAAGTAGAGAGAGATTCCCCTATGAGAGGTGAAGCTTCAATTATCCCATTTTGAGGAGGAGTATTGATTGCAACTGAGGTAAATGCATCTCCAGCTTGTGTTTTATTCCTGACACTTACATCTACTCTCATACTAGGTTCACTATAAGAAAGACTTGGATTAGCAAGAACTCTCAAAATGTTCTGGTACGATATAACTTGAGTAGGAGGATCAATACTCCATTCATAGATAAGCAAAGGATTATAGCCTTCACCCTGGAGATTAGCACTTAGAGTAATTGTAGAATCTAGATTCCAAGTGATACAGGGTTTCCCATTCGAGTTAGTACAACTCACTTCAATAATGAATGCTCGAGATCCAAGGATTGAAAATTTTGTTGTTTGGGAAGCAGTTCTTGAGTCCTTAGTAACGATCAATGTAATCTGAAGGATCTGATCTTTATCGAAGTAGGAACTTGGAATAACAAAATTTTGGGTGGTCATTGGAATGTTAAATATATTATCTGGATCTGAACATGTGTTGAATTCAGATTCTTGATCTTGAGCCACTTTGCATTGCCATGTATATGTAACACCTGAGTTATCAATGTTCAAACAGTCAATCTCATATAATATGTTTCCAGTAAGTGTCAGATCTTGGGTAAACGGATGTCCACGATTACCATAGTTCATTTGAGCATAAAATTTATCAAAGGGAGCGACGACTTTAATTTTGGCCACAGAAGCAAATTCAGGGTAATTTGTTACCTTGGCCTCAATTTGAAATTCATAGCTTGAGTCTTCACTTAAGCTACAATTAGGAAGATGTAGCCAAAGAGGAACTTGCGGATTAACTAAGCTAGGTAAATCTAGAGTTGGTCCTGACAACTGAGTCCACTCGATGGTCAGAGGCTCACTAGGAGACAAACAGTTGGAGTATTGGACGAAAGTCTTCAATAGAGTATTTTTATCGCGAAGGTGAATCCTTTGGACAGCATTACCATCAATCATAAGAGTTGGAATCAGATCTGATCCTGTTGTTGCAGTCAGACTTGCAGAAATAGTCATGGAGACATAATTGACAAAGGAACATGAGATTGTATAGGTTTGATCAGGTTCTAACAGGGAAGCTGGAATGAGTAAGTTAGGTGCTTTGACCGATGCTGCTAATTGGCTTAGGGCATCTAGCTTTGCCTGATTTGTTGAAGTTGATGAGGAGATATACCAAACAAAGCTTAATCCACCTCCTAGATACTGCTCTTCTTCAGGTCTAATGGAGGCAGTGAAGACCTGGTCTGTGCAGGATGAAATACTTTCACTTCCTGAGATTTGAATATAGGAATTGGTAACGCAATTTCCAGATATTTTGCTATCTAGTGGATGACATTGAATACAAACTGTGCTATTCCCACAAGCTAAACATCCTGGTGGACAATCACCAACACAACCTTGGCCAGGGATAAAGTATTTTCCTGGGTCACTGCATTGAATAGAGCACTCAGTAGGACTGGACTGAACTGTACCTATTGGACAAGTACTTTCACAGGTTCGATGAGCTTGATTTATGAGATATCCACTAGGACAAGATGAAATACATGTACCTAATGGTCCCAGATAATAACCCTGGAGACAAGATAAGCAAACGCCTTCTAAACAACTCTCACAATTCCAAGCTGGGTTGCAAGTAGGAAGACTGGGATTAGTGATAGGGACGGTCATTACGGCGAAAACATAGCCGTGGGTGATTGCTTTTGCATTTAATCCATCTAGATAGAGAGCAAATATTCCAGAATTTGTTAAGTAGAAGCTGATGAATGTTAGACCTGTGAAGATTTGGCTCAGTGTAATATTTGTTGGAACAGTTCCCATATCGTAATCAAATAATATAGTTCTCTCATTTCTTCTTAGTATGATATGACCCTTAGTGTAAAAACTAATCTTACAACTATTTGGACAATCAAGATATGTTGATATCTTTGTGAATCTTTGGGAGGGATATGTAAAAATTGAGTTGAGGGAACCATATGAGTTGAGCAATCCATTCTGTAAGAGTTCCGGATTTGTAGTTGGCTGCGCAGTAAAAATATGGATCATGAGATTCTTAAGAGGATCATCATTTAATATAAAGGCATTCATTCTGAAATTTGGATCATTTGATTGAACTCTTGTGTTAATATCGAAGTACATAATCCCATTGCCATCAGGGGAGCCTATGTAGGTACTAGTTTCTTGAATCATAAAATTAACAGAGGGAAGTCTGTAAGGTAAATTGAATGCTCCCCATGCATTAACAGACATCATTAGCTGCTGAAATAGAATTCGTGTGTTTGGGGGAGTATCAATATCCAGAGTTGCTTTAATGTGTTCTGAAGAGGTAGTAGCATAATTTTCTAGAAACAAATAAAAGCCGACTCTTTGCCCAGGTAATACAGTCGTGCAGTCATTATTTTTGTCTGGAGTGATTTTATTCAGAGTATTATTACAGAGTGGTTGACATACATGATCATATCTAAAATAACCTTCCTGGCATTTTAAGGCCCAGTTTTCATGATAACACCTTGATGCATAAGGAGGGCATGAGCCTGTGGGTGCTATTACAGAATAAGTGTCAGGAGGACTTGCTGGAGTTGAGTGGAAACTGTAGTAGCTGAATGTTGGTGACTGAGCGTTTCCATTAAGATACCCATCTTTACAGTTTACCATTGACAAAGAAACAACTTTGAGGCGATATCCTATCATGTTAACGATTATAACCTCATTTTTCTTGATCAAGATATCTTTAAATTGGACTGTGAATTGCTGAGATATTGAAGAAGGAGTGGCAGGCGTAGAAATCTGATTATATTGCCCTCTATAATTATCATTGAAATAGATTCCTCTTAACATCCCAGAGAAAGTGAGACTACACGCACAATAGAGCTCCTTATCTAGATCGTGTTCAAGGAGAAGAGTATTGATATGGGTTTTTTGTTGATCAGTATTAGGGATAGATGAGTAAGTGCCACCGAAGATGAAGTCATCTCCAATTTTTGGAAAATCCCATACTCTAGTAGTAGGACTGTAAGTCACTGTAGGAGTGGTACTGCTTGTAATGGCTGCATAATGAAATGTTAAGTCTTCAGCGGCAGGAACAAACAATGGTGGAATAGTCACTGTTCCAACGGAGTTAAACTTCTTGGCCATGAAGATGCGAGGATTTGGCCCGACAAGATTTTCAAATGAGAAGGTGTCACCTACTCTGATTGATTTTTTGGTAATAATTGCAATGAAAGTAGGGGAACCTGTTCCAGATAAGGTTTTTGTTAGTTCAAGAGGGCTTGATGCATCATAGGGGATAGGAGATGCTGTAATCCAATTGAAGAGCAGATATATTAAAAGCAGGACAGTGTTGGTTGATTTCTCAATCATTTTGAGCAATAAACTAAATTTAATCAATCAATATTCAATAAAATAGTAACGCCCAGCAAGTTTCAAAGAGTATACTAAATTACTCGAATCTATATCATAATAAACATACATTCGCTCATATATGAGACACAAGTTCATAAAACAATAAACGTCTCTAAACATTGCAATTTATTCATGTACTATCAAAGCAAGATCATATTACAGAAGCTAATAGAAAATTACAATAGGAGGAAGGGTGATGTAAAAGATCCACTTGAGTCGTCAGTGAGAATGAAAAACGTCCTCATGCAAATGGCTTGGAATTCGTGGTTTAAGAATTTTTAAAAATTTTGATTCAAAATAGATTAGTAAATTTGTTGCTTTAGCCAAATTTCACTATACAACGCAGTGAAATTATAGAGAGAATCTTTGCTTAACAACAATGTAAAATATTAGCTCATAAAAAACTCCTGCACAATCACCAAATCGAGTCAAGTTTGATATTGTTAACTATAAGAGGGAGGGGAAGTCTCATACCAAACTGGAAGAAGCTCCAAGGTAATGGTTATTATTGATAGAGGTTTCATCCTCCTCAACGAATTGAGGGAGGTAACTTTCAAAACATACATATATTGTATAATGTCTTAGGTTATTTTTAATTAAAAAGGGGCTTTGAATTTTAGACCCAACTTGAATCTTGTAAGTTTAAAAATTATCTATTAAGTACTGCAGTTGGTATGCCTAGCTTTGCAGCTATACCACCGAACGCTTAGTTTACTTCTGATTCGAGATAGCTTCTAGTAATATTGTAAACCTTATTCCAGGATTTCTTTGTTAACAGAATGTGAGTGAACAAAAGAAGCGAGGGAGTTCCTAAAGAAGGCAATCTAGAAGATAACTCATAAACCAATCTCCAACATTCAGATTATTCATTCATTTAAAAAATAAAAATGAGATATTCAAAATTCATCTCAGATCAGTTGGTTTTTCTTTGGTTTTGCATCATTAACCTAGCTTCATGCGCTACTATCACCTATGATGCATCAAGCTCTCTAACTATTTCGAAAAGTCTGGCTTCTCCATTAACTTCAATTGTCATTATCACTAAGAAATCAGTGAGAATTGGTGACACATTCGCATTTCATACCCATGCAGGTCCCAATCCTCGAATCTTCATGGTTAAAAGGTTTAACTCTGCAGGAAAGGTCACCATACCTCCCTTATTTGTTCCTGCAGCAGAAGAACTTACTTTTCATTATGCGACTGTGGCAACTGGAAGTATCCCGAGGGTAACGGCTAATCCAAAGACTCGAGTGTTTGACTTTCCAATTATTGGTGATGACTTCACCTCTTTTGGAAATACATTTGCTGAAGTGCCGAATACTGCTACTCAAAAGACCCATATTAGCACTTTGCTGTTACAGCACGATTTAGCTATGAATCTCTACTGTACTTTTCAGATTAAGTATGGAGGGCTATTGAGAGCTGTCTATTTCAACGACAATTTTAGAGGAGATCATGGCAGGGCAGGACCTCATGGAGCTGCAGCCCCGACAACACAATCAACTTTCAATACACCTGTGGCCTTGTTGAAGAAAAATGAGCTTACATTAGTGACATTCATAGGATATCGCCTTCGTGTTGATTCTTTTTCTATCATTACCTGCCTAGACAGTTACCCAAATGGAAATACTCAGTCTCCAACACTAACCTATTTTAATCTCCAAACTCCTATACCAACTCCTCCTGACACTTACTCAGTCGTAGCTCCAACAGGTTCGTGTCCTCCTTATGCAACAAGGTGTGCTAATGAAAATTGGGCTCTTCAGTGTCAAGAGAATTACTTTCGATATGATCATGTCTGCCAGCGTCTTTGTAACAATACTGGAAAAGCGCAAAGCAATTTTATACATGACTGTACAAGTATTATGCCAGCCAATCGAAATAAGCAATATTTTTATCTGGAGAATTATGCCAGTAGCACAGGCAGTCGAGTTAGAGCAAGTATAGATATTGATCTCCCTCCAGGCAAAAGATTGATATATCATCAATCTTTAATGACAACTAATTATTGGGGAGGATTTAATCTTCCAATATCACTACTAGCATCAACATTTTCTGCTTTTGAAACTAAATCTATAATCGTGTCAGTTCCTCAAGCAGGGATGTTAAATTTTGATCAAACATTCAAAATGATAGAACCTGCAAGTAATTTAATTATTATCGCATATGTCGCAAATGATGAACCCAACAAGAACTTGATGATCCATCTTTTTCAGAGCGAGCCAACAACACCTGCAATATTGAACAGTGCAGGTATTCTATTTGATATTACTGCGTTGGGTGAAGTGTATACTTATCCTTCAAATCAATATGGAAGAATTTCTACATACCTGGAGTGTCCTTCAGGATGTAAAATTACCTTCTATACATCTGGCCATATCAAGCTTGTAAAGAATGATAGAACTATTCTCTTCGATTATGATATAGGATCTGTTCCCACAAATATATCACATAATACGATCTTTTCTGGCTTTACATTCATCAGCTTCTTTATAAAAAATTCTGGAACATTTGCTCTTTATCTTGAAGGAATAAACGCAAAAGCAATTACTCATGGATATCCTTCTGGATCAATACATATAGCTTTTGATACACCAACTCCAGATTGTACTTCCTCATGGAACTGTGAGAACTGTCTTGATGGTGTATGTCTTTCCTGTCCTTCTGGCTACTACCTTACCCCCACTGGAAGATGCCTTGCCTCGTGTCCTTCTGGGTTATTGGTAAACAGAATGCAAAGAACTTGCGAGAGCACATGCCCTCTTGGAACTGTACAAGCTAGTTCAACTGAGTGTACTATAGCGTGCGCTGCACCACGTAAATATTTTATACCTGATCAAGGTTGTGTGGGTGATTGTCCTCCAGGATGTTTGGTATGTGGTAGTGGTACTTTTTGTGTGGAGTGCCATCCCATTACTAAACTGGTCTCTGGAAGTTGTATAAGTGATTCTTACTTACAGATTTCAGGAAGTGAGAATATTTCATCCTGTACTAATCAGGTCTTCACTGCCTCTATAAACCCTGATGAAGAAAGAATGTTTCAGGGGAACCTAAAATTTGACTGGAAGATATCTTCTACTTCTATGAATCAGACAAAACTCGATGAACTTAGCCAACTCGCAGCAGCTACTACATCAGCCAATTTAATGATTCCTTCTTCCCTGTTGGAGCCAAATCAAGCTTATACCATTGAATGCTCTTATCAAAATCCTGCATTAATAACTATCTACAGTAGCATAACTGCATCTACAAGTTCAGATCTGATTCCAACAATTAGGATAGATGGTAATGCTAGACAAGAGATCTACTCTCGAGATAAATTGACTATTTTGAAGACTTTTGCACAATATTCTAACTGTCTTTCCCTGAGTGAACCATTTGATATTCAATGGACTCAAACTTCAGGCCCTATATTAAGCATGAGCAGTATGTTCAACCCTCAGGTCCCGCTTTGGTTGCAGATCTCAAATTGCAGTTTAGAAGAAAATAGTGTTTATGAATTCCAAATCGAGGTCAAACTCACCAATTTTCCAGAATTTTTTTCCATTGCTAAGGTACAATTAAAGGTAAACGAAGATAGGTTCTATGCACAAATGAACTATGGGAATAGGAAGCAACCATATACACAAGATCTTCTATTAATAGGACTGATACTCTACGAGATTGATTGTGCCAATATTGATAACTCCGGCATTACCTATACTTGGTCCTGCCAAGTTGCTGAAGATTCTAATTCAGAGTTCTACAAATGCCCAGATCTTATTTCTATCTTTGACATCCCAAGTTCTGATCAGGAACTCGTGATTCCAAGTTCCTATCTCAATGAAAATCAAGTTCTTATGATCACACTCACAGTCACTAAAGACTCAAGGAGTGCCTCTCAGACATCTCAATTTTCAATCTCAGGATCTAGAACATTTATTATCGAAATAAGCTGTACTAATTCCAAAGGAAGACCTTGTATTACCTGGAATCTTAATTCCCCTATAACACTCAGTGCCACTCTTCAGGGAGAGTCATATAATCCCTTGCTTCTATATGAATGGACTATAGACCCACCCACACAAGTTATTACTTATCAAAACATTCTCAGAGTATTAGCTAATCCTAATCTTGATTATAGCCAGCCTAATGTGAAGGTTGATGTTAGTATAAAAAATAAGACTCACGGAGGAGATGCATTTGCTTCATTGGCGATCAATACTCCTCCACAATTCGGTCTGATCGAAGTATCACCCAGTTCAGGTGAGTCCCTATCTACCGATTTCTATGTGAACACATATAACTGGACAGATGAAGATGCTCCTTTGGCATACCAGTTTTATTATAGCTATAATAGTCAAGATCCTTATGCCTGGAAGGCCCTCTCAATGGTTCAAAACTTGGGGTACATTTCGACACTTTTGACTGCACAAGCTCCAGGTCAAATTGTCTTCATATTAGCGTCTGTCTCTGACAGTTTCCAATATGCTAGTAAAGTAAGCACTAATGTAACCGTAGTGGTTAAGTCATCAATTCTTCAGGAATCCTTACTGAATATGAATGACTTGTTAGATTCATTATCACCCAATGATCCATACGAGAATTTCCTTGTTGCTTCACATATTACCTCTGAGTTGTCCAATTGGGAGTCTAAAATTCAAGAAGTTCTGGAAAATGGCAACGAACTATGTCCCATGTGTTCGTTCCACGGATTCTGTCTAGCTGATAATAATACTTGTATATGCGATCCTGGATGGACACTTCCTGATTGTAGCTTACCACAAGAAGTCTTTGATAAAGTCATTGCTATCAAAGAAACATCCATGACTGTACTGAATCAGACTTATAATGAACTGCAAACCAACGAAATAAGAGAAATGTTGTTGAATACTCTCGAATCATTCTCAAATAGTCCTATTTTCAATACTATAGATACCATAAAAAATGTTCAAGATATCTTAGAGACTACTCTGGGAATAGGAAATGGCACTCTTCTCACTGAACAAGAAAGTAGAATAGTTGCTAATATTACAAATAATCTCATTGAATTCTCAAAGCATACAGATTGTAATTGTAGCACAGTCTATTGCCAACAACTAGAAAATAAGACCACAGAATATCTGGATGATGTCAGCCAAAGTAATCTTCAGGAAAAGATACCTGGAGAGCCAGCAACTGTCATAGAAACCGACCTTTTTGATGTAATCACTGCCAAGACTACCCCATGTACTATCTCAAATCTGACTTTGAATGCAGGAAGTGATACTCCAGAAGTGAGACTCACCTGGGAAGATCCAACTAACTTGAACTGTTCTCAGGAATTAGCTGTTAAGCTCTATGCTTTTAAATCTAGAGGAGACATCTTTGACTGTGAGGGTGAAGGACGTCCATCTGATTACAAGACAAATGTGATGATTAAAGTAACAGATTTTGAAACAGGAAAAGATATCACAGAAAGATTGAATGTGCATATAACTATGCCTGGATCTCTGCCTTGTCCACCTGGTTGTACTTTTATCCAAGATAAACCCTGTTTCTGTAAATTATCTTTATTTGATGTCAAGTCTCAAATGGCTGACATCTTCAGAAAATCAGATTTAGGGAAAGTCCTCAACTTTGGGTCTCTTAAAAAGTGGGAATGGCATAAATCTCCAATGTTTTGGGTCAATGTAGGGCTAACCCTAGGATTTAGTGTCGCTATCGTTCTGAGTAGAACTACTCTCAAGTCATTTTGTGTTTTTTGTAGATTAATATACTCAAAAGAAATACTCACATACTCCTCAGGTCTTGTTGCTGCCTTCTTGGTATATGATAACTTGATTCTTAACTAATTCTTTTAGATCTCTAATAGACTGACAAATAGCTTATTCTTCAGACATCCTCAGCAGAAAAAAGAGACTAGAGTTATTCTCTATTATGTTAGACTCATCCTGTATGCCACCTATAGCGCTCTTTTTGCTAAAGTCAATGACAATCAGGTAAGTCTTTTGGTCTCTTTAATGTGATCGCCATATAGGGAGTAGCCTCTTTATTAAAAAATATGCAGATCTATGTGGTCATCTTCCCCTACGTTAGTGTTGTTCCCTTGAATCTCCTTATTGACTCGATGATTGTTGATACTCCTCAAAAGTATCATATTCTTTGATATAATATTTAACAGAGTTAGGGGTGTTACTACAAAGCAATCCATTTTGAAGAAGCTAATCCTTTATATTATTTGCTTCCTGATTATTATAGGATGCATTATCTCAATGTTTGTCATAGCCGCACAAAAAACTCAACAAGATCAACTTTCATGGCTTATCAACCTATGCGTCCTCATCTTCCAAGACATGTTCATCATTCCTGTGTTGACAATAATTACTCAATATATTTTAATGTTATTGAGAGGGTTTAATCCCATGCGAATGAATAAAGGACTCCATGCCAAAAGTTTAAGTTTTGTGGATAGAGAATTAGAAGATATATTCGAAGGAATTAAGACAGGGAAGATAGATGGATGGCGGTTTTTGTCCCTCTCAGAAATAAGTCATGCTGATTTCGCGTTATCAAATGCTAAGAATAAGAGCATTAAAATTTACAGAGCAACAAAATACCAAAAAATAGAAGCTAACTTTGTTATTTTTGACAAGTAATTTTAAGAAAAGAAACTTTCATTTATGCTTGAAACGCTGTACTCGGATATATACAGATTCCAGTTTATTTATTATTCTATGACTTGGCCTGGTTGTATGCTTTCGTATTACATTTTTCGTATATTAGTATCTCATATTCAATTTGATTATGTAAAACTTCAAAGATCAATTGAGCATTAACACCTGAATACTCTCTTGGTTTTCTTCTAAGCATAAGCATAAAACAATTTCATTCTCGTTTGATTCTAACTTCTCTACTTGAAGAATCGGAAATTATGATTAGTGACGTTGTAAAATACCAATTGAATGCCCTCATGAATAAAAGAGTTAATGTGGCAATATGAAAGAGGTTAGTATGCCTAGAAAGTTTAGGTCATATCAAAAGTAGGATCGCATCGAAGACGCTAATTAATTTTGTTGGAGAAGAAAGTTACCAACACTTTTTTCCCTGCTAGACAATAGGGAAAAAGCGGCTTTCAAAGATGCAATTGAGTGGTTAATCATGGTCTGATTAAGGGAAAAATTTAATAATGTATATCTATCATGATTTGTAACGTAATGCATTGAACAGGGTATTGCTGAAGGTTCCAAATACAAGTTATACAAACTGGAAATTATCATAGACCCTTTCATACTTTAAATGAGTAAATTTCTTCTTCTGACAATTTTTAGGACTAGTATATTCACTTGATGGTTCCTCTACATATGAAGATGTGACCCTAGAGGAATTAATCTTGCCTGTTTTCAGACCTTCATAAATATCTTCTAAATTCCTATCAACAAATTTCAAACTTCTAGCATGGAAAGCTTTATTCATCCTCACTGATTCTAGATTCCTGAAGAGATTCAATACATACAGAATGATCATGGTCATCAAAGGTATCACAATCATATCCTGGAAGATCAAAACTGCCAAGTTCACAGCCCATGAAATTTGGTCCTCTGGAGTCTTCTGTGCAGCAATAATAAACATTGCCATAATACAAAGAATGATAATTAAGAGACTTAGAGTATAAACAATAACGTTCTTAGCTCGTGAAAGGCAAGTCTGGCTACTGCTATTCCTACTGAATTATTATGTAAAGAGCCCTACTTACTTTCCAGAAGAATAAGAGAGTAGAGAGTCGAGAAGAAGATTAAGTGGAGCCAAGCTTTTATACGGGAATATTATGACATAGATTTGCATATTCTTTGACAAGCTTAACTCCCTATAATAGATAAATAAAAGAGCGGATTGTAATTCCTTGATTATCAGTGACCTGGGCAAATATCTGGACAGAGAAGCAGGTGGCCAAAATTGTGACTAAGTACAGAAATTATTTCATTTTTTTTTTTTTTT
>Ga0065720_1003052_pt1 | contig 27235 bp, 30 predicted proteins | sample Thericmetagenome_FD_59107 | JGI IMG/M metagenome (GOLD analysis project Ga0065720, IMG submission 59107) | Thermophilic microbial communities from the Joint Bioenergy Institute, California, USA of rice/straw/compost enrichment - eDNA_2 v2... | ecosystem: Engineered > Solid waste > Grass >... | reverse complement strand
GAGCCGATCGCGGTAGTGGCGGGTGATCTCGAGCCCGGCCGAGCGGGGCGGGGCGTTGACCAGCTCCGCCTGCCGCTCGGTCAGCAGCACGGCGCGGAAGCTCTGGGTGATCGACACGACGAATCGGCCAGAGCGCTGCTCGACCATGGAGCAGATCAGGCCGTCCGGTCTGCTCAGCTGGTCGCGCACCGCGTGGCCCAGCTCGGGCTCCAGGTAGACGTCCGTGACGCAGATCGGGCTGTCGCGGCGCTGCGGCTCGACGCGGGTCATGGTGACGTGCATCCACCCGTCGCCCGGAGCGCACTCGAGGCGCCGGGCCAGCCCGGCGTCGCAGACCACGTGGTCCACGGAGTGCAGAACCCGCTCGGTCTGCTCGGCGTACTGGATCAGCTCCTGCAGGGTGGTCATGGAGGCGACGTACTCCGCACGCGGACGCGTCGCCTCGACGACCGTCCCGAGCTTGCGGCGGCGCGAAACCAGTCCCAGTTCCTCGACCAGGTCCAGCGCCGACCGCACCGTCGTTCGACTCAACCCGTGCCGCTCGGCCAGCTCCACCTCGCTGGGCAGCCGCGATCCGACGGGAAGCGTTCCGTCGGCGATCTCGCGCATGAGCCTCTGCGCGAGCTCGACGTAGCGAGGTGTGCCCATCGGCGCGATGGTGCCACGCCGGCAGGGACCGATGAAGCCGGTCCGTCGTGTGGAGCGCCGGTGGGGCCGGGGTCCTCGGTCAGGAGTTCGTCACGAGTCCTGCCCTCGCCGCGGCGGCCGAGAGCGGGATCCGGGCGGCGTGCTCGGCCAGCAGTGCGGTCACCGCGGGCGGTGCCAACGGGTACTCCCAGCGCCGTCCGGGGTGCAGACCCGTGTGGCGGTGCAGCTTCACCAGCATTTCGGCGTAGAGCAGCGAGACCCCGACGCAGTCCATGACGCAGACGCCGTCGACCTCCTGCAGACCGCCCTCGACCAGCAGCTCGTTGAGCACTCCCTCGGCCGGGATGATCACGTCGGCGCGTTCTGCGATCACGGCGCGGGCCTGCGCGGTGAACAGCTCGACGAACTCCGCCGGATCGGCGAACATCGCCAGCAGCTCCTGCTCGTTGACGGGTGGGTCGACGCGCCGCACGCAGGCCACCCGGTCGCGCAGGTGGTGCTTGTCGACGAGCCTCTCGGCCATGTACGCGATGTCGTCGGTGACGCTGATGAGCGCCGCCCGGGCCGCGACGGAGCAGCCGACGAGCAGGGTCGCCTCGGCCATCGAGGCGATCGGGATCTCGACCGCGCACCGGGCCTCGCGCAGGAACGGTTCGCTGTAGGAGCCCAGCACCACCGCGTCGAAGCCCTCGGCCTGCGCCCGCAGCACGTTGCCGATGACCTGCTCGAGCAGGACGTGGTAGCTGTAGGGGTACTTGAGGACGGTGACCGGTGGCTGCCCGGCGTACGTGCCGGGGGCGACGCCGTGCACGGCGACCGACGACTCCGGCCCCAGCACCCGTCGCGCGTGCGCCTCCAAGGCTGCCCGGTAGGTCGGGTACGTGTCGACGTCGGTCATGGTCTGGTACCAGATCCGCGTGCCCATCGGATCAGCCCTTCTGCTCGACAACGGGGCGCACCGGGATCGGGCAGGTGGGCGTCTCCAGGCCGAAGACCATCGCCATCCGCCCGAACCCGAGGAACTGGGCGCAGAGCATCCCTATCTCGACGACCTCCTGCTCGTCGAACAGCTCGTGCAGCCGACGCAGGTCGGCCTCGCCGAGCGAGAAGTGGTCGGCGCCGAACCGGAACGCGAAGTCGACCACGGCGGCCTCCCGTTCGGTGAGCCCGGTCGTGTCGCGCTCGCCGAGCCGTGCGATCAGGTCCTCCGTGAGTCCTGCAGCCTCGACGCGTCCGGCGAGGCAGTTCGGGCACTGCGTGGTCTGTGCGATCGCCAGCCGCAGCAGTTCGCACAGCCGGATACCGATCCGGGTGCCGAACCGCAGCCCGACGTAGTACGGGAAGAACCGCTCGGCGTGTTCCCCGGCGTGTGCCGTGGCCTGGATGAAGCGCTTCCCGCCGGGTGACGCGTCGTCGTAGAACCCGCGCAGGGCCGGGGAGAGGTCGGCCGGTTCGACGGGCGTGACGTACATGGGTGCCTCCTCGCTGAGGTTGCGCGGGACTGTATACGAAGCGGTGGTATTCAAGGAAGAGTCCCGACGTTTTCGTCTAGATCACTGTTGACGTGCATACAAAGTGGGCTGTAGGAAGGGCACCCCACACAACGAAGCGTGGTCATGGACGGAGGCGCGATGCGTGGTTCGGGCGCATTGTCAGGGTGTCTGCTCGTCGCAGCGATGGCGTTGAGCGCGTGTGCCGGGGCAGATGGTGGCGGCGCCGGTGACGACATCCGGGTCGGGATGATCTTCGCCCAGACCGGCGAGGTGAGCGCCCTCGGCGTCTCCGCCCGGGTCGGTGCGGTGGCGGCCGTCGACAAGATCAACGCGGCGGGCGGGGTGGATGGCCGCAAGCTCGCGGTCTCGTTCTGCGACGACGGCGGCGACGTCGCCCGCGTCGTCACGTGCGCCCGCCAGCTGATCGACGAGGGCGTCACCGCCGTCGTCGGGCCGATCACCAGCCCGCTGTCGCTGGCCGCCGCGCCGCTCACCGAAGCCGCCGGGATCCCGGAGTTCGGGCTCGGCTCGGCCACGGCCATCACCGAGCCGGTCAAGCCGTACCTGTTCCGAGCCAGCTCGGGCAACCAGGAGGAGATGGAGACGCTCGCCGAGTGGCTCCAGAAGGAGGGGGTGAAGCGCGTCGCCGTCCTCACCGACAACGGCGCGTCCGGACAGGACCAGGCCGCGATCCTGGAGAAGGTGCTGCCGGCGCACGGCATGGAGATCGTCGGCAAGGAGTCCTACGAGCTCTCCGACACCGACATGACCGCGCAGCTCACCCGGCTGAACGCCACCGGGGCCGAGGTGCTGCTCACTCCGGGATCGGTGCAGCAGGTCGCCGTCATCGCGATCAACCGCAAGGCACTCGGCATGACGATGCAGCAGGTCGGTGGCGCCGGCATCTCCAGCGACTCGTTCATCAAGCTCGCGGGCGACGCCGCCGAGGGCATCAAGTGCCTGGGCTGGAAGGTGTCCCTGCACGACAAGCTCGACCCGGCCGACCCGATGTACGCGCCGATCAAGGAGTTCGTCGCGAGCCTCGAAGGCGACGTGCGGCCCGACCAGTTCAGCGGGCTGGCCTGGGACTCCGTGCACATCCTCGCCAAGGCGATGGAGGCGGCCGACGACCCGACCGACCCGAAGCAGGTGCGCGATCAGATCGAGGCCACCCGAGGGCACGTCGGCACTGCGTCGACCTGGACCTACGGGCCGGACAACCACCGCGGCAACGACCGCTCCGGGTTCGTCATGAGCGAGCTGCGCGGCGGGGCCTGGGTCCCGCTCGCCTCCTGAGCCGGGTAGCGGATCGATGGGGATCCTCGCGCAGCTGACCGCAACGGGGCTGGTCAACGGCATGATCTACGCGCTCGTCGCGTTCGGGTTCATCGCCGTCTACCGCGTCACCAACGTGGTGAACTTCGCCCAGGGCGAGTTCCTGATGGTCGGCGGGTTCGTGGCGCTCGTCCTCCACCAGGTCGGACTGCCCTGGCCGATCGTGCTGCTGGGTGGGGTGGCCACGACAGCTCTGCTGGGTGCGGTGGTCCACCGCGTCGCCCTGCAGCCCGCCGGGCGCGGCGCCAGCGTCGAATCACTGGTGATCATCACGATCGGGGTGTCGTTCCTGCTGCGCGGGGTCGCGCAGCTGATCTGGGGATCCGATCCGCTGCCCGTGCCGCCGTTCACCGGCGGCGAGCCGATCAGCATGCTCGGGTTCTCCCTCCCGCCGCAGGCGCTGTGGATCCTGCTGTTCGGACCGATCGTGGCGGCACTGCTCTGGCTGTTCTTCACCCGCACGACGCTGGGGCTGTCGCTGCGGGCGTGCGCGGAGAACCGCTCGGGGGCCGATCTCGTCGGCATCGACGGCTGGCGGATGGGCCGGGTGGCGTTCGCGCTGGGTTGCGGCCTGGCCGGGCTCGCGGGAGTGCTGCTCACGCCGCTGTCGTTCGTCTCGTTCAGCGTCGGCGTGCTGCTCGGGTTCAAGGGCTTCACCGCGGCGATCCTCGGCGGGCTGCGCAGCTTCCCCGCCGCCGCGGCGGGCGGCCTGCTGCTCGGTCTGCTGGAGTCCTACTCGGCCGGTTACCTGTCCTCGGCGTACCGCGACGTGGTGACGTTCGTCGTGCTGCTCGTGGTGCTGCTGGTGCGGCCGCAGGGGTTCGTCCGCGGCGGCCGGGCGACGCACGCGGCGACCGAGACCACGTCGATGACCGACGTCCTGTCGGGCTCGGCGGGTCTGCGCCGCAACCTGCCGGGGCTGGTCGCGGTCGCCGCAGCGGTCGCCGTGATGCCGCTGGTGCTGTCCCGCGCGACGCTCGCCGCGTTCGTCTTCGCCGGACTGATCGCGATGGTGGCCGTCGGCGTGGTGCTCCTGCTCGGCTACGCGGGGCAGATCTCGCTCGGGCACGCGTCGCTGATGGGAGTGGGTGGATACGCCTCGGCGTTCCTCACGATGAAGGCGGGCTGGCCGCCGCTAGCCGCACTGCTGGTGGGCGTGGTCGTCGCGTGCGTCATCGCCTGGGCGATCGCGCGCATCATCTTCCGGTTCGAGGGCTTCTACCTGGCCATGGCCACGCTCGGCCTCACCATCATCTTCACCGTCGTCGCCACCCAGTGGACGTCGGTGACGGGTGGGTCCAACGGGGTCCCGGGTATCCGGCCGTTCTCGATCGGCGGCCTCACGTTCGGCAGCACCACAGCCAACCTGTACCTCGCGTGGGGGCTGGCGCTGCTGACGGTCGTGTTCGCGCTGCAGCTGGTCAACTCCCGGTTCGGCCGCTCCATGCGGGCGATCAAGGGCAGTGAGCAGGCCGCTGTCGCGCTCGGCGTCGAGCCGGCCAGGGTGAAGCGGCAGGTGTTCGTGATCTCCGCGGCGCTCGCAGCGATCGCCGGTTCGTTGTACGTGCACTACGCGTCGCTGGCCCACCCCGGCAGCTTCGACCTGTTCCAGGCGATCAACATCCTGGTCGCGGTCGTGGTCGGCGGCATGCAGACGGTGTGGGGCGGGCCGCTCGGCGCGGTGTTCATGACGCTCGTACCCGAGTGGATCCAGCGGCTGCTGCCGGGTGCGCAGGCCGGGCAGGTCGAGCAGATCGTCTTCGGACTCGTCCTCATCGTCGTGATGGTGCTGCGCCCGGGCGGCATCACCGGCCTGGTGCGCGACGGCGCGGCCTGGGTGCGCGCCCGGCTGCGGACGCGGCGGCCAGCGCCGATGACACCGGTCGCGTTGGCCGAGGAACCCCCCGATCCGCCGCGGCGGCCCGCCGGTCCGCCCGGCCCCGTGCTGGTGCTGCAGGGCGTGGCGAAGTCGTTCGGCGGGCTGCGCGCGCTGCAGCCGCTGGACCTCACCGTCGAACGGGGCTCCATCACCGCGCTGATCGGCCCGAACGGCGCCGGCAAGACCACCGCGTTCAACTGCATCGCCGGAGCGCTGCGCCCCGACGCCGGCACCGTCGTGCTCGACGGTGAGCGGCTCGACACCGTCGCCGAGCACGACGTCGTGCGCCGCGGCTTGGTGCGCACGTTCCAGAACGTGCAGCTGTTCCGGGACATGACGGCGCTGGAGAACGTCATGGTCGGGTGCCACTCGTGGACGGGTGCCGGGCCGGTGGAGGCCGCGCTGCGGATCGGCCGGCACCGGCGCGAAGAGGCGGAGATCGTCGCCCGCGCCCGCCGCTGGCTGGCCTTCGTCGGGCTGGCCGACGTCGCCGATCGGCCGGCGGGCACCCTGCCGTTCGGGCACCAGCGGATGCTCGAGCTGGCGAGGGCCCTGGCGGCCGAGCCGTCCGTCCTGCTGCTGGACGAGCCTGCCGCCGGGCTCAACCGCATCGAGAAGGACGAGCTGGTCGGGCTGCTGCGCCGCGTACAGGGACTGGGGATCACCCTGCTGCTCGTCGAGCACGACATGACGCTGGTGATGGACCTGGCCGAACAGATCGTCGTGCTCGACCACGGGTCCGTGATCGCCCGCGGCACCCCGTCGGAGGTTCAGGCCGATCCGTCGGTCATCGAGGCTTACCTGGGGGCTCCCGCATGATCGAGTGCACCGGACTGACCGTCCACTACGGTGGGATCCAGGCGCTCCGCGAGGTCGACCTGACCGTCGCCGAGGGCGAGTTCGTGGCGCTGACCGGGGCCAACGGTGCCGGGAAGTCGACGCTGCTGCGCGCCCTGCTCGGCATCGCCCCCGTCTCCGCGGGCCGGATCAGCTTCGCCGGCACGGACGTGACGGACCTGTCCACGCGTGAACGCGTCCGGCTCGGCATGGGCCTGGTGCCGGAGGGCCGTGAGCTGTTCAGCGGCATGACGGTGGCGGAGAACCTCCTGCTGGGCGGAGTCCGGCACACCGGGTGGCGACCGGTGCCGCACGCGGCCGACCTCGACCGCGTCGTGTCCCTGTTCCCCCGGCTGGGCGACCGGATGGCGCAGGATGCGGGCACCCTCTCCGGCGGCGAGCAGCAGATGCTCGCCCTCGGCCGGGCACTGATGGGTCGGCCGACCGTGCTCATCTGCGACGAGCCCTCCACGGGACTCGCGCCGATGCTCGTCGCGGAGATCCTGGCGACGCTGCGCACCCTGTGCGACGAGGGCCTGACGGTGCTGCTCGCCGAGCAGAACGCCGTCGCGGCGCTGCGGGTGGCCGATCGCGGCTACGTGCTGGAGAACGGCGAGGTCGCGGTGCACGGCAGCGCCGAGGCGCTGCTGCACGACCCCGCTGTCCGCCGCGCCTACCTCGGGGCGGCGGCGCCGGCGTCCTCGACCGGGCCGGAGAGCGACCAAGGGATCCGGTGCGAATGCTGACCGCCGACCGCGTCGTGCTGTACATGCGTCAGGGCTGCCACGTCTGCGCCCGGGTGAAGCGCTTCCTCGTCGAGCACGACGTGCCGTTCCGCGTCCGTGACGTCGACGCCGAGCCGCTCACGCCCGACGAGCTGTGGGCGTTGTTCACGCGCAAGGCCGGCCGGTTGCGGGTGCCGTTCACCGCGCTCGACGACGGCTCCGACGTCGTGCTGGGGTACGACCCGGTGCGGCTGGAGGGTGTGTTCCTGCGGGGCGACCGCGGCGGCCACCAGGCGTCGATCCGGCTCTCCCAGGCTCGGCTGGAGGGTGGTTACGCCGATCCTGCCCGCTGGCGGACGACGGATCCGGTGGACGGCGCAGGCACGGACGCACTGACCACCCGCACCGCCACCCGCTACGTGTCCGTGGAGCGGTTCGCGACCCCACCGGGCACGCAGTTCTCCGCGGAGGTCGGGATGGCGGTGGCCGCACCGCCGGGCGCCACCGGCTGGGCTCGGCTGAACGACGAGCCGGGCGGGATCCGGTTCGGCTTCGAGGTGTCCGCGGCCGGCCTGGTCGCGGTGCACGAGCGGATCGCGCTGCCCGGCGTGACGCTGCCGGAGGAGTGCTTCGCCCACCGCGTCCTGCTCGACGGCGGGCCGGTGCCCGACGCGAGCCACCGCCTCGCCATCACCTACCGGCACGACACCGGGCTCGTCGAGTGGCACCTCGACGGGCACCGGGTCTACTGGGCGACCACTCCGAACCCGGTCGAGGGCGTGAGCCTCGACGTGGGGCTGGCGCTCGATCCGGCCGCCACCGGCCGGCCGCGGGCGCGCTGGACCGCGTGGACCGCGGCGCTGCGATGACCACCGTTTCGATCACGACTCGAGGAGCGGAACTCGATGCATTACCTGAACACCACCCGGCACCTGGCCCAACCGCCGTCGGACGAGCTGCTCGCGCAGCTGGTCTCCGAGCTGCAGGAGAAGATCGTCCCCAGTGCGTCGTCGCTGGCCGGGATGCGGTCGATCGCGTGGATGATCTCCCACGACCGGCGCACTCTGCAGGCGTTCAGCGGCTGGGACTCCCACGAGATGGTGCTGGCTGCGGAGAAGAGCCCGCAGCACGTCACGAACAGCGCCCGCATCAACGAGCTGCTGGGCGGGCTCGCCTCGCCGCAGGAGCACCACTACTACCGGCTGCTCGGCGAGTACCGCTTCGACTGACCCGCTCAGCGCAGCGCGTACAGCTCGTACACCAGCGTGCGGCCGGTGCGCACACCCTTGCCGACGGCCTGGACGTGGTTGAGCCAGGCGTAGCGCTCGTCGTCGGTCTCGAACGTCGGCGCGGTCAGGATGATCCCGCCGTCGGCCGGAGCCTTGTCGGCGCGCCCCTGGTAGGCCATGGCGATGGTGGCGCCGTCGTCGGTGCGCAGGACCAGACGGGCGTCGACGGCGACCGAGCCGTCGGCGTGGAAGCGGACCCAGTCATGGCCCGCGTGACCGACCATGCTCGCTCGCACGCGCTCACCCTCCCACCGGGCGGAGGCGGCCTCGCCGACCAGGCGGCCGCCCTGGGGTGTGTCCCGCAGCACCGTCTGGTGGTCGATCTCCACGGTGAGGGTGCCCAGCGGTTCCAGCTCGATGCTCACACGCGCTCCTCGATCGGCGCAGATTGGCTTTCCGGGAGAAGGAAACACATTCTGTTCCAAGGAAGTCAACGACGACGAAGGGATGCAGGACGTGGAGCTGGGGATCGCGGTGGCGAGCCGCAGCGGGCTCGCTGCCCAGGAGATCGCGGCCGCGGCGGCGGCGGCTGAGGAGGCGGGCCTCGCGGCGTTCGCGGTGGCTGAGCGGGTCGCGGACGGACTCGCGCTGGCTCAAGCGGCGGTGGCCGCGACGGAGCGGATCGAGATCGGCACCGCGATCGTCAACGCCCGGCTGCGCCACCCCGCGCTCGCCGCCATGACGGCGACGACGCTGCACGAGCTGTCGGGTGGCCGGTTCGTCCTCGGCCTGGGGGTCGCCAACCCGGCGCTCAACGAGGGGGCGCTCGGCCTCGACCCGGTGGATCCGGTCGGGTTCGTCCGCGAGTACGTCGCCGTCCTGCGGGCGGTGCTGGCCGGCGCCGGGGACGCGGGCGGCGGGAGCGCCGTCCCGCGGGTGCGCGGCCTCGTCCTCGACCGGCCTGCCGTAGCTGCACCGCCGGTGCACCTGGCCGCCCTGCAGCCGCGGATGCTGCGGCTCGCCGGCGAGATCGCCGACGGCGTACTGCTCAACCTGGTCACCCCGGCGAGCGTCGACGCGGCGCTGCAGCGGGTGACGGAGGGACTGCGCGCCGCCGGACGCGATCGCGGCGACCTGCGCGTTACGTGCCTCGTGCCGTGCTGCCTCGGCAGCGGGGCCGATGCCGACGCCACTGGCCGCGAGCTCGTCGTCGGCTACGCACTGCACCCCGCGGCCACCCGCCTGTTCGCGGCGACCGGCCACGGCGAGCGGATCGACGAGATCGCCCGGCTGCTGCGTGCGGGGGACCGCGCGGGCGCGCTGGCCGCCGTCGACCAGCGGATCGTCGATGACTTCCTGCTGCACGGCGACACGACCGAGCTCACCGACCGGCTGGGCCGCTACGCGGCTGCCGGAGTCGATCGAGTGCTGCTGTTCCCGATCGCGGGTGCGACCGATCCGGCCGGGTGGGCAGCGGCCGTGGAACGAACGATCGCGGCCGCTTCGGCCGCGCTGGACGAGCGGAAGGAGCGGGCACGATGACGGGCACGCTCACCTCGGCGAGGTACGAGGTGGCCGACGAGCAGGCGGTGCAGGACCTCTTCGTGCGCACCGGCTGGGGCGACGGGCTGCCCGTCGTGGCGCCGACGCCGGAGCGGGTGGAGCGGTTCGTGGCCGCGTCCGGGCGCGCCCCCGACGAGGTGGTGGGGGTGCTGCCCGAGCAGGCACGCGAACTGACGGTGGAGAAGATCGCCGTCAACGCGGTGGCCGCCGGCTGCCGCGAGGAGTACATGTCAGTGCTCCTCGCGGCGGTGCGCGCCCTCACCCGCGAGGAGTTCTGCCTGCACAGCACCACGGTGAGCGGGGCGACCGCACCCCTGTTGGTGCTGAGCGGCCCGATCGTCGAGCAGATCAACGTCAACACCTCGTACAGCGTCTTCGGCCCGGGGCACGTCGCGAACGCGACGATCGGCCGAGCAGTGCGCCTGATCCTGCAGAACCTCTGCGGCGGCGTGCCGGGTCTCTACGACAAGGCCACGTTCGGCCATCCCGGGAAGTTCAGCTACTGCATCGGCGAGAGCCGCACCGCCAACCCCTGGGAGCCGCTGCACGCCGACCGCGGCGTGCCGGCCGACGAGTCGGCGGTGACCGTGTTCGCCGGGGAGGCCCCGATCAACGCCCGCAACGACTGGTCGCACGAGCCGGGCCCGGTGCTCGCCACGATCGCCGACGCCATGCTGGTCTCGCACTACACCGGAGGCTGCGTCCTGGTCGTCCTCGGCCCCCTGCACGCCGCGATCATGGCGCGGGCCGGCATGCGCCGGGCCGATGTGCAGGCCGAGTTGTTCCGCCGCGCCCACCGCAGCGTCGCCGACCTCGTGCGGGCAGGGCGGCTGCCCCCGGACACCCCCGCACCGGCCGAGGAGCGGCGCGGTGTCGTCCGCCGCCCCGAGGACGTGCTCGTGACCGTCGCCGGCGGCGATCTCTACGGCTACTCGGCCGTCATCCCGTACTGGATCGGTGGGCACGACTCCACGCCCGTGACCGAACCCCTGCACCCACGTTCCTGACGGAGGAACCATGACCACACCACTCGTCGTGCTCGATCCGACGGCGGGGGCCGCCACCCGCTCCGTACAGCTCGTCGCGCGTCCCACCTCGTTCGCCGGCCTGTCCGTGGGCTGGCTCGACAACGGCAAGCCCAACAGCGACCGCGTACTGGCGCTGCTCGGGGAGCGCTTCGCCGACGAGGGCCACCGCGAGGACGTGGTGCGGCGCAAGCCCAACATCGGCCGGGTCGCGCCCGCCGCCTTGATCGACGAGCTGGCGAAGCGCTGTGACGTCGTGGTGACCGGCGTCGGCGACTGCGCGGGTTGCTGCTCGTGCACCGTGCAGGACGCCATCGCGCTGGAGCGCCGCGGTGTCCCCACCTACGTGGTGGTCACGAGCGAGCTGGTCACGATCGCGCGGATCGCAGCGACGGCCGCTGGGGTGCCCGAGTACCCGTTGGTGGTGGTCGACCACCCGCTGGGTGCGCTCGACCCGGGCCGGCTCGCACAGCGCGCCGTGCAGGCCCACGAGCAGATCGTGGGCTCACGATGACGGCAGCATCGACCGAGGCGACGGTCCGCGGCGAGCTGGCCGGGCGCGTCGCGATCGTCACCGGCGGCGCACAGGGCCTCGGCCGGGCCTACGCCGCGCGGCTGGCTGCGGCGGGGGCCGCCGTGGCGGTCGTGGACGTCGCGGGAGCCGCTGCGCGGGACGCCGCCGCCGAGATCGGCGAGCGGACGGGAGCAGAGGTCGGCGCACACGTCGCCGACGTCACCGACGAGGCGCAGGTGGCGGCCGCCGTGGAGGCCGTGGTGCAGCGGTGGGGCCGCATCGATGCGCTGGTCAACAACGCGGGCGGCGCCCTGTTCCCGACCGCGCCCTTCGACACGTTCTCCCGCGCCGACTGGGACCGGGTGCTGGCGGTCAACCTCACCGGGCAGTGGGTGTGCGCGGTGGCCGTCGTGCCGCACATGCGTGCGGCGGGCTACGGGAAGATCGTCAACGTCACGTCGACGACGGTGGCGAAGGGCGGCCCGGTCGGGCTCACGCCCTACACCGCCGCGAAGGCAGGCGTCATCGGGCTGACCCGCGCACTGGCCAGGGAGCTGGGCCCGGACGGCATCCGGGTCAACGCGATCGCGCCGGGCTACATCCCGGTCGCCACGCCGAAGGACGTGCACACGCCGGCCGCCGCACAGGCGCTGCGCGAGCGGGTGGTGGCCGAGCAGTGCCTGCCGGTGCTCGGGACGCCGGACGACCTGGGGCCGGTCGTGGAGTTCCTCTGCAGCGCGGACTCCGACTTCCTCACCGGACAGGTGCTCAACATCGACGGGGGATGGGTGCACAGCTGATGACCACCGTGCAGGGAACTCCACTCGAAGGCATCCGCGTCGTGGAGCTGGGCCAGCTCATCGCCGGCCCGTTCTGCGGCCAGCTGCTGGCCGACTTCGGCGCCGACGTCGTCAAGGTCGAGCCCCCCGGCGGGGGCGATCCGATGCGCCGCTGGGGCCACCAGGTCGAGGGCAAATCGCTGTCGTGGGCGGTGATCGCCCGGGGCAAGCGGTGCGTCACCGCCGACCTGCGCACCCCGGAGGGCGTCGCGACCGTCGCCCGGCTAGCCGAGCAGGCCGACGTGCTGGTGGAGAACTTCCGCCCCGGCACGCTGGAGCGGTTCGGGCTCGGCTGGGACGTGCTCTCGGCCGCCAACCCCGGGCTGGTGCTGGTGCGGGTGAGCGGGTTCGGACAGGACGGGCCGTACGCGCACCGGGCCGGCTACGGCTCGATCGGCGAGGCGATGGGCGGGCTGCGCCACCTGACCGGGGAACCGGACCGGCCGCCGAGCCGGACCGGCGTGTCCATCGGCGACCTGCTGGCCGGGATGCACGCCGCGTTCGGCGCGCTGCTGGCGCTGCAGGCTCGCTCCCGGACGGGGCGTGGTCAGGTGGTGGACGTGTCGATCTACGAGTCGGTGCTGGCCATGACCGAGGCGCTGGTCCCGGACTACGCGCTCGCCGGGGTCATCCGCGGCCGGTCCGGTGCGGTGCTGCCGGGCATCGCCCCCAGCAACGTCTACCCGACCAGGGACGGGGAGCTGCTGCTCGTCGCAGCCAACCAGGACACCGTGTTCCGCAGGTTGGCGGCCGCCATGGGCCGGCCGGAGCTGGCCACCGATCCCGACTACGCGACGCACGCCGCCCGGGGTGCGCACCAGCAGCAGCTGGACGAGTTGATCGCGGACTGGACGAGCGGGCTGCCGGCCGAGGAGGTGCTGGCGCGGCTGGACGAGCACGCCGTGCCCGCGGGGCGCGTCTACACCGCGGCCGACATGCTGGCCGATCCGCACTTCCAGGCACGGGCCAGCATCATCGAGGTGCCCGACGACGTGCTGGGCACGGTTCCGATGCAGGCGGTGGCGCCGCGGCTGAGCGAGACCCCGGGCCGGGTGCGGTGGACCGGCCCGGAGCTGGGAGCGCACCAGGCCGAGGTGGTCGACGACCTGCCGGTGGAGCGGGACGCGTCGTGAGCGCGCCCACCGTCGAGATCGTCGAGGTGGCACTGCGCGACGGGCTGCAGAACGAGCCCGTGGTGCTCCCGACGGCGGACAAGCTGCGACTGCTGGACGGTCTGCTGGCCGCGGGAGCGCGGCGGCTGGAGATCGCCTCGTTCGTGCATCCGCGCCTGGTGCCGGCGATGGCCGATGCTGAGGCGGTACTGGCCGGTGCCCGCCGCCTCCCGGGGGTCACCTACGCCGGGCTCGTGCTCAACCGGAGGGGCCTCGAGCGCGCCCTCGCGGCGGGTGTGGACGAGATCGACGTCGTGGTGTGCGCCTCCGACACGTTCAGCAGACGCAACCAGAACGCCGGCACCGAGGAGTCGATGGCGGAGGCGCTCGAGATCGTCGCGGACGCCCGGGCAGCGGGGCTGGCCGCTACGGTCACGATCGCCACGGCGTTCGGCTGTCCGTTCGAGGGGGAGATCGATCCGGCGCGGGTGCTGGGGCTGGCCCGGCGCGCACTGGACGCCGGCGCCGGGGAGATCGCCTTCGCCGACACGATCGGCTGCGGGGTCCCCGACCAGGTGGCCCACCTGGCATCGGCGGTGCGGGAGTGGGGGAACCCAGCCGGTCTGCGGTTCCACTTCCACAACACGCGCAACACCGGATACGCGAACGCCTGGGCCGCCGTGGAGCACGGGGCGACCGCGCTCGACGCGAGCGTGGGCGGGATCGGTGGCTGTCCCTTCGCGCCGCGGGCCACGGGCAACGTCGCCACCGAGGACCTCGCGTACCTCCTGGCCCGCAGCGGGCTGGCGACCGGACTCGACCTCGACGCGCTCTGCGCCCTGTCGGGCACGGTCGGGGAGCTGCTCGGCAAGCAGGTGCCCGCGCTGCTGCCGAGGGCCGGCACGTTCCCCCCGAGCCGGGTCGACGTACCGTGACCGCGACCCGGGGACGAACGGGATCGTTGCACCTCATCGCGGGGGGACTAGGGGAGGGCGGTGGGCCGTGGCCAAGGCTGCAGAGTCTGCGTACGCCGCGATCAGGGCGGGCATCCTGTCGGGGGAGCTCGCGCGCGGCGAGCGTCTGCGCGAGGAGATCCTGGCGGAGCGGATCGGTGTGTCGCGCACTCCCGTCCGCGAGGCCCTGCGCCGGCTCAACGCGGAGGGACTGGTCGACTTCGAGCCCAACCGCGGGGCGCGTGTGGCCGCGTGGAGCGAGCGCGAGCTGGAGGACCTCTACGAGGCCAGGGCGCTGCTCGAGGGGTACGGGGCGCGACTGGCCGCCAGCCGGATCACGGAGGAGGAGCTCGATCACCTCGCCGCGATCGCCCGCCGCATGTCGGCCATCGCGGTCACCGACCCGGCGCGCGCCGACGAGATGACGGCGCTCAACGGCGAGTTCCACCGCACGATCGTGAAGGCCTCGCGCAACGCCCAGATCGACTCCCTGGTGCGCGGGCTGATGGAGCGCCCGCTGATCTACCGCACCTTCCAGCACTACTCGCCGGAGCGGATGAGCGCCAGCCAGCGCCACCACAACGAACTCGTCGACGCGCTGCGGGCTCGTGACGGCGCGTGGGCCGAGGCGCTCATGCGGGCGCACATCCTGGCCGCACGCTCGACCGTGGTCGAGTCGACGCGCGCGGCCGAGGACGGCCAGGCCGACGCAGTGCATACAAACATGAGCTGACTGCTGCAACGGCGGAAGCTCTTTCCGCGCTACGGAATCGCTTCGTACGGCGGGGACGACCCCGTCGTAGCCTCGTCACGCCTTGGAGCTGCTACAACTTCGTGTGTACAAGTCCCGTCGAGGCAGGCCGTTTCTCGTGAGGTTCGAGCAATTGCATCTTGCGCTGACCTCTGATTGCGTACAAACTCCGTCCATCGCTCGTGAGACATCGCCGAGGAGCCCGTCCATGCGCATCCCTCAGTCGTTCAACCACGTGGCCATGCCGACCAACAACACGGCCGAGACCTACCGCTTCTACACGGAGGTGCTGGGCTTCCGGCTCCTGTCGGCCGTCCGGGAGGACGTCGTGCCCTCGACCGGCGACAGGACTCCCTTCCTGCACACCTTCTTCGGCCTCGAGGACGGCTCGTGCATGGCGTTCTTCGAGGTCGAGGGCCAGTCCTACGCCGGGCGCGACGACGGCGTGCCCTCCTGGATCCGCCACTTCGCGATGAACGTCGACAGCGAGGAGGAGCTGCTCGCCTGGAAGGAGCGCCTCGAGTCGCACGGTGTCGAGGTGCGAGGCGTGGTCGACCACGAGGGCATCTGGCAGTCGCTGTACTTCTTCGACCCCAACGGGCTGCGTCTGGAGTTCACGTGGCAGCGCCGCCCGCTCACCGAGGACGATCACCGCCGCGGGGAGGAGCTCGTCCAGCAGTGGATCGCCGAGCACTCCGACGTCTCGGCCTGATCCACCGCACCGGCCGCCCCCGCGGCCCGCAGTCCCCCACGTTCTCGTGCAGAGTCGCACGGTCCCGCAGGGCGGGGCCACAGGAAAGGACGTCAGGATGCTTCGAGGAGGACGCGCTGCTGTCGTCCTCGCCGCGGCGCTCGCCCTCACGGCGTGCGGCGGCGGCGGGGAGCCGGGCGGCGGAGAGCCCGGTGGCGGTGTCTACCGCATCGGTGTCGTCACCAGCTCCACCGGGCCGTTCGCGGCCAACCACACGACGATGGTCGCCGGCGCCGAATACGCCGTGAAGGTGCTCAACGAGAACGGCGGCATCAACGGCAACAAGGTCGAGCTGGTCACCGTCGACGGGCAGAACAACCCCACCAGCCTCGCCACCCTCATCCCGCAGCTGGCGACCCGGGACCAGGTCTACGCGATCGTCGGGCCCGTCGACAGCGCGGGCTGCGAGATCGCCTGTGCCACGGCCAACAAGCTCGAGGTGCCGATCGTGAGTCCCGGGGCCGGGCGGCCCGGGGTGCTCGCGAACTCGCGGCCGTACGGCTTCACGCTGGCTCAGCCGGACGCCGCCAACAGCACCGCTGTGCTCAGCAAGGCCATCCGCGACCTGGGCTTCACGACCGCCGCCATCATCACCGACGAGGCCAACGCCACGACGAAGGCGCAGGCCGACCTGTTCACGCAGATCTTCGCCGACACCGGCGTGCAGGTCGTGCAGCGCGCCACCTTCGCCTCCGGCGACTCGAGCTTCGCCTCGCAGATCACCTCGATCGCCGCCGCGGATCCGGACGTGCTCGCCCTGGCCGCCGGACCCGACGACGCGGGCCGCATCGCCCGCGAGGCGCGCAGCCAGAAGCTGCGCGCCACGTTCCTGGGCACCGGGGCCCTGCAGTCCGGTGGTTCCGCCTACGTCGCGGCCGGCGGTGAGGCGACCGAGGGCACCATCGCCGCGGCTCAGTACGACCCGCACAGCTCGAACCCCGTGGCGGCGCCGCTGCTGGAGAAGGCGCAGGCCGACACCGGTCAGGCCGACATCCCGCTGAACTTCGCCTACGCCTTCGACGCCGTGAACATGGTCGCGACGCTGATCAAGGAGAAGAACCTCGCCCCCGACGGCACCGACATCGCGAACGCGCGCCGGCAGATCCAGGAGGGGCTGAACGCGATGGACCGCTACGTCGGGATGGCCGACGTCACGACGTTCGCCGAGGACGGCACGGCGGAGCGTCCGCAGCTGCGGTCGGTCGTGCAGGGCGGCAAGTTCGTGATCGACAAGTCCGCGAGCTGATGCTCGGTCAGCAGCTGTTCAACGGGGTGTTGCTCGGCGCGACGTTCGCCCTCGTCGCGCTGGGCTTCAACCTGGTGGTCGGGGCGATGGACCGGCTGAACTTCGCGCTCGGCGAGACCGCGATGGTGAGCGCGGTGGTCGGCGCGGTCCTGATGGAGACCGGCCTGCCGTTCGCGGTGGCGTTCCTCGCCGCGATCGCCACCGGAGGGCTGCTCGCCGTGATCGTCTACGTGGCGTCGTTCCGGTACGTCTCCGACCGCTTCCCGACCGCGTCGATCCTGTCCAGCCTGGGGATGGGTCTGGTGCTCACCGCGGTGGTGGTCAAGGTGTTCGGCAGCGACCAGCGCTCGGTGCCCGACGTGCTCGCCGGGGTGGACCTCGATCTCGGGCTGTTCCGCGTCTCCGGCGCCCAGCTGGTGATCATCGTGCTCGCCGCGCTGATGACGGTTGGGCTGTACGTGTTCCTCGACCGGACGGTGTGGGGCACCGCCATCCGCGGCGTCTCCGACGATCCGACGATGGTGGCGCTGCTCGGCGTGCCGGTGCAGCGGGTCATCCTGCTGACGTTCACCCTCTCCGGGGTGCTCGCCGGTGCAGCGGGCCTGCTCACCGGGCTCGCGTACCACTCGGTCAGCCCGTTCGACGGGTTCACCTCGACCCTCACCGCGCTGATGGTGATCGTGCTCGGCGGGCTGGGCAGCGTGACCGGTGGGGTGATCGCCGCGCTGGTGATCGGGGTCCTGCAGACGCTCACGGTCGCCTACCTCTCGGCAACTCTGCGGGACCTCATCGTGTTCGTGCTGGTCGGGATCGTGCTGCTGGTGCGGCCGCAGGGGCTGTTCGGGCGCAACGCCGGTGTGCTGGAGCGGGTGTGATGTCGCCTTACGCGGAAGCCGTCCTGCTGCAGGTCGGCATCAACGTGCTGCTGGCGCTGGGCTACTGGATCGCCGTGTCGACGGGCAAGTACTCGTTCGGCCACGCCGCCTTCATGGCCATCGGGGCGTACGCAGCGTCGATCCTCACGCTCAACTTCGCCTGGCCGCTGCCGGTGGCGATGCTCGTCGCTGCCGTCGTCGCCGCGGTGGCCGGGGCGGTGATCGGCTGGATGGCGCTGCGGCTGTCGCTGCTCTACCTGGCCATCATCACCTTCATCTTCGGGCAGCTCGTCGAGCTGCTGTTCGCGCAGTGGGACTACGTCGGCGGCGCGACCGGCATGATCGGGATGACCGGCACCACGCTGACCCTCGTGTACAGCTCGATCGCCGTCGTCGTGGTGTACCTGGTGCTGCTCACCCGGTCGAGGCTCGGTCTCGCGTACGCCGCGATCCGCGAGGACGAGCGCGCGGCCACGGCGTCCGGCCTGCGCATCACCCGCATCGCGGTAGGTGCGTTCGCGGCGTCCGCGGCCGTCACCGGAGTGGCGGGGGCCCTCGCCGCGCACCAACTGATGATCATCACGCCGTCGCTGTTCGGGCCGCAGCAGGCCTTGCTGATCATCCTCTACTGCGTGCTCGGCGGAGTGCAGTACTTCTGGGGTGCCGCCGTCGGCGCGATCGTGCTGAGCGTGCTGCCCATCTGGTTCGAGTGGCTCAACGACTGGTACATGATCGTCTACGGGCTCCTGTTCGTCGTGCTCATGATCGTGCGGCCGCAGGGGCTCATCGGACGCTCGGAGCGGTCCGGCGGTGGCCCGCTGCTGCGGCGCCTGCGCCGGGACGGGGCCGTCGCGGTGGAGCGGGAGCGTGAGCCCGTTGGCTGAGCTGTTGCGCGTCACCGCGGTGACGAAGCGCTTCCAGGGGGTCGAGGCACTCGCCGACATCGACCTCGCGGTGCAGGAGGGCACCGTCCACGGCGTGGTCGGGCCCAACGGCGCGGGGAAGACCACGCTGCTCAACGTGATGTCGGGCTACGTGCGCCCCGACGCAGGCCGGATCGAGCTCGCCGGGCGCGACATCACCCGGCTCACCCCGCAGCTCCGCGTCCCGCTCGGCCTGGTGCGAACGTTCCAGAACATCCGGCTCTACGGGGGACTGACGGTCCTGGAGAACGTCCTGCTCGGGCAGCACACCCGCGCGCGCACCGGTCTCCGGTCGCTGTGGCCGTTCCCCACACCGCAGGAGCGAGCCCTGCGGGCCGAGGCCGAGGCCGCCCTCGAGCTGTTCGAGTTGGCTCCCTACCGGTCACGCCGGGCGGCTGAACTGCCGTACGGGCTGCAGAAGCAGCTGGAGATGGCGCGCGCCATGGCGGCCCGCCCGCGGGTGCTGCTGCTCGACGAGCCGGCCGCCGGCATGACCACCGACGGGCGGCACGCGCTCGTCGAGCGTCTGCACGAGCTGCGCGGGCAGGGTCTGACCATCGTCGTGGTCGAGCACGACATGGACGTGATCGCCAAGGTCTGCGACCACGTCACGGTGCTCAACTTCGGCCGCACGCTGACCGAGGGACCGCCCGCCGTCGTGCTGGCGGGCGACGAGGTGAGGACGGCTTACCTTGGTACCTGAGCAGGGACACGAGGTGCTCCGCGTCGACGGCCTGCGGGCCGGCTACGGACGCATCACCGGCGTCGACGACGTGAGCCTGGTCGTGCGGCCCGGCGAGCTGGTGGCGATGCTCGGGCCCAACGGTGCGGGCAAGAGCACCGTGCTGCGTGCGCTGTCCGGCATGATCACGCCCTGGGCCGGCAAGGTCCTGCTCGACGGCCGCGACGTCACCGGCATGCGCAGCGACCTGCTCGTGCGGGCCGGCATGGTGCACGTGGTCGAGGGCCGCCGGGTGCTGCCGCGGCTGACCGTCGAGGAGAACCTGCGGCTGGGTGCGTTCACCCGCCGCGCGGCCGAGGCCGCCACCGCGATGGAGGAGGTGCTGACCCGTTTCCCGCGGCTCGCCGACCGGCGCACGCAGAAGGCGGGCACCCTCTCCGGCGGCGAGCAGCAGATGCTCGTGATCGGCCGTGCCCTGATGGCCCGCCCACGGCTGCTGCTGCTCGACGAGCCGTCGCTCGGCCTGTCGCCGCTGCTCGTCTCGGAGGTGTTCGAGCTGATCAGGGGGCTCGCCGCGGAGGGGCAGACCGTGCTGCTCGTGGAGCAGAACGTGGTGCAGGGCCTGCGCGTCGCCGACCGCGGCTACGTGCTGGCAGCCGGCCGCGTGACCGGGGAGGGCAGCGCTGCGGAGCTGCTCGCCGACACCGCACTCGTCCGCAGCTACCTGGGATCGGAGGGGAGCTCGTGACCACGACCGTCGTGCGCGACCGGTTCGTCGGCAAGTCGGTGATCGTCACCGGTGCCGCGTCGGGCATCGGGCGGGAGACCGCGCGGCGGTTCGCCCGCGAGGGCGCTCGCGTCACCGTGGCCGACATCGACGAGCGGGGCGGCGCGGAGACCGTCGCGCTCATCGAGGCGGAGGGCGGCACCGCCCGGTTCGCCGCTACCGACGTCACCGATCCCGACGCCGTGCAGGCGATGGTCGACGGCGCCGTCGCCGCGTACGGCCGGCTGCACGTGCTGCACAACAACGCCTACTGGGCGCCGCTGGGCCGCTCGGTGGTCGACACGTCGATGCAGGAGTGGGACCGCGCCATCGCCACGACGCTGACCAGCGTGTTCCTCGGCTGCAAGGCGGCCATCCCGCACATGGTGGAAGCCGGTGGCGGCACGATCGTCAACACCGCGTCGACGTCGGGGCTCGCGGCCACGCCGACCTTCGCGGCCTACATCGCGGCCAAGGGCGGCGTGGTGGCGCTGACCCGCTCGGTGGCCTTCGACTTCGGCCGCCAGGGCATCCGCTGCAACGCCGTCGCACCCGGACTGATCAAGGGCACGGCCGCCACCGAACCGGTGTTCGCCGATCCGGAACGGCTCGCGTTCCTCAACAGCAAGCTGGTGATGGGACGGCCCGGCGAGCCCACCGACATCGCCAACGCCGTGCTCTTCCTCGCCAGCGACGAGTCGGCGTTCATGACCGGCCAGACGATGGTCGTCGACGGCGGCCGGCTCATCTCCTGACCCTGGATTGGAGACCAACGACCGTGGTGGAACTGCTCGGCATCCCGATGATCGCGAGCGCGAGCATCGACGTCTACTCCGGTGTCTCGCGCATCGCCGGCAAGGTCTGGGGCTCCCTGCACCGCGCGCCGGGGGGCTCGAAGACCGTCGTCGCCGTCGTGCACCCGAGCTCGAACTTCCTCGGCCACTACCTGCTGCCGCACCTGGCCGAGCGCGGCATCGACGCGGTCGGGCTCAACACCCGCTACATCGGCAACGACAGCACGCTGCTCATGGAGAACTGCGTGCTGGACATCGGCTCCGCCGTGCGGTTCCTGCGCGAACGCGGCTACGAGAAGATCGTGCTCGGCGGCAACTCCGGCGGTGGCGGACTCACCGCGCTCTACCAGAGCCAGGCCGAATCGCCCACGATCACCAGCACCCCGGCCGGCGACCCGCCCGACCTGACGAAGGCCGATCTCCCACCCGCCGACGGGTTGCTGCAGCTGATGGCGCACCCGGGGCGCGCGATCGTCTACACGGAATGGCTCGACCCGGCGATCGTCGACGAGCACGATCCGCTGCGCCGCGATCCCGAACTCGACCTGTTCGACCCGCGGAACGGTCCGCCGTTCTCGGCTGAGTTCCTGCAGCGCTACCGGGAGGCTCAGCTCGCCCGCAACCGGCGCATCACCGCGTGGGTGCGTGATCAGCTCGCCGCGCTCGCGAAGGACCCAGACGGCGTGCAGGACCTGCCCTTCGTGGTGCACGGCACGACCGCCGACCCGCGGTTCGTCGACGTCACCATCGATCCGTCCGACCGGGTCGCCGGCACCATGTGGGGCCCGGCGAAGCAGGCCAACATGATCCCCGCCGGGCTGGGTCACCACACCAGCCTGCGCTCCTGGCTGAGCCAGTGGAGCATCGACGACTCGAACTGCGACGGCCCGTACCACCTGGGTCGCACATCGGTTCCGACGATGGTCATGTACGGCACCGCCGACCAGGTCTGCTTCCCGGCGCACGCCCGCGCCATCTACGACGCGGTGCCGCACGACCGCAAGGAGCTGGTCGCCGTCGAGGGTGGGTCGCACTACCTGCAGGGTCAGCCCGAGCTGGTCGCCTGGGTGGCGGATCGCGTCGTCACCTGGCTCGAGCAGAACGACCTGCGCCGATGATGCTGCACCCGGACTTCGCCGACGTGCCCTGCACCCCGGGCGAGATGCACATCACCGGTCGGCACGATGCGTTCGACTTGATCAACCTCGTCGCCTTCGGGGGTGCTGCGGACCGGCCCACGCACGTGCCGGCGCAGCTGGGCGACCTCGGCCCGGCCGTGATCTGGGAGTCCACCGGGGCGGCCGACCAGTTGCCCTTCTGGAACACCAACCACGACGGTGACGCGTACCTCTACCTCGTGCACGGCAGCGTCCGCGTCGAGTTCAAGGAGACCGAGGGCGAACGGCGCTACGGCCACTACCTGGCCAGGACCGGCGATCTCTTCCGGCTCCCAGCGGGGATCGCGCACCGCACGTTCTCCGGTGACGGGCGGCGGCGCATCACGCTGGAGGTGCTGCCCCGCAACCCGTTCTGGGCCGATCTGGGCGCGCACCCCGTCGAGCCCGATCCCAGCGGACGGGTGGGCGGCTTCACCTTCACGGCGGAGGGCGAGCACATCGTGGTCACCACGCCGGCCGGGCGCCTGCCGCACCCGCGGGAGATGTTCCTGAGGGCCGCCCGGGCGCTCGTCGCCTACGAGATGCACCTCGGCACGAACGAGCTCGACGGCGGCCTCGTCGTCCACGACCTGGGCGAGGAGGTCGAGCTGAAGGCCGGCGGGTACGTGGAACGGCTGCCGCGCCGCGACGTGCTCGCGGTGTTCGCCGGACTGCCGCAGCTCGGCACCCGATGACCGACCCAGGGGGACGGATGGACGACCCGGCCGATCTGACCACCGTGCTGGCCGACGTGCGTCGCGGCATGATCCCGGCACACGTCTACAACGACGAGGAGATCTTCCGGCTGGAGGCGCAGCGGATCTTCGCCCGCAGCTGGGTGTTCCTCGCACACGAGTCGGAGATCCCGGCACCCGGCGACTACGTGGTGCGCCGCATCCTCGATGACTCGTTCATCGTCGTGCGCGACGAGCACGGCGCGGTGCACGCTCTGTTCAACATGTGCTTGCACCGGGGCATGCAGGTGTGCCGGGCCGAACTGGGCAACGCCTCGCACTTCCGGTGCCCGTACCACGGGTGGTCCTACCGCAACGACGGACGGTTGGTCGGACTGCCTTTCCACCGCGAGGCCTACGGCGGGGACGCCGGGTTCCGCCGTTCGGATCAGCGTCTGCTGCCGGCCCCGGCGCTCGACACCTACAACGGCCTGGTTTTCGCCAGCCTCGACCCGGACGCGCCGCCGCTGCGGGAGTTCCTCGGCGACTTCGTGTTCTACCTGGACTACTACACCCGGCAGAGCCCGAGCGGCATCGAGGTGCGCGGCCCGCAGCGCTGGCGGATCAAGGCCAACTGGAAGATCGGCGCCGAGAACTTCGCCGGCGACATGTACCACACGCCGCACACCCACACCTCCGTCGTGGAGATCGGGCTCTTCCGCGAACCCAAGGCGGAGAAGCGCAAGGACGGCTGCACGTACTGGGCCGGCAGCGGCGGTGGCACCACGTACAAGCTGCCGCCGGGGGACCTGCGCGAGCGGTTGCGGTACGTCGGCTACCCGGACGTCATGATCGACAAGATGCTGCGGGAATGGTCGCCCGCGCAGCGCGCTGTCATCGGCGAGGACGGGTTCATGGTCTCAGCGGCGTCGGTGTTCCCCAACCTCAGCTTCGTGCACAACTGGCCGAAGGTCGGCGAGAGCGACGATGTGCTGCCCTTCATCTCGCTGCGCCAGTGGCAGCCGGTCGGGCCCGACGAGACCGAGGTGCTGTCGTGGTTCGCCGTCGACAAGGAGGCGCCGGAGGAGTTCAAGGCGCTCTCGTACAAGGCGTACCTGATGTGCTTCGGCAGCTCCGGCATGTTCGAGCAGGACGACGTGGAGAACTGGGTGTCGCTCACCAGCACCGCGGCCGGCACGATGGCGCGCCGGCTGCTGCTCAACAGCCGGATGGGTCTGCTGGCCGACGACGAGCCCGTCGTCGCGCCGCTGGAGTGGTCCGGGGCGGGCACGGCCTACGTCGGGTACGGCGAGTACAACCAGCGCGCTCTACTCGCGCGGTGGGCCGACTGCCTGGAGACCCCGGTGCGCACACCGTCCGCCGTCGGGTTCGGGACCGGGTCGTGACGGCCCGGCCCCTGCCGTTCGGGGACGAGCGGCACCTGCTGGTGCACCAGTGGCTGGTGGACGAGGCGTACCTGCTCGACGCCCAGGACTACGCTGCGTGGCTCGACCTGATGACCGACGATGTGCGGTACGTGATGCCGGTCCGGGTCACCACCGGTCGCGCCGCGGGCTTCGATTCCGCGCCCGGCATGGCGCACTTCGACGAGGACCGCTACTCCCTGGGCAGGCGGGTGGCCCGGTTCGCCACCGAGCACGCCTGGACCGAGGACCCGCCGTCGCGATTGCGGCACTTCGTCACCAACGTGCGCACCTTCGCCACGGATTCGGCCGACGAGCTCCTCGCGGAGTCGGCGGTGCTGCTGTTCCGCAGCCGGGGCGACGTCCGGGAGTCGGCGCTGCTCTCGGCGGGTCGGCGCGACGTGCTGCGCCGCACCGCGGACGGGCTGCGGTTGGCGCACCGCACCATCACCGTCGACGAGTCGGTGCTGCGGATGCAGAACCTGGCGGTGTTCCTGTGAGTACTGATCTCCGCCCGATCCTCGTGGGCAACGAGTTCGCGGAGGTCCGCGTCACCCGCGTGGACGGGCGGAACGGGCCCCGGCTGCGCATCGAGTCCCCGCGCAGCGGGACCGCGGTGGAGCTGTGCCCGCTGGAGCTGGAGGCCCTGACCTGGCAGGCGCCCGAGACCTTCTCGGCCATGATCGGTAAGCCGCGCGAGTCGCTCGTCGAGCCCGGTGACCGGGAGGACCCGTGACCGTATGGCTGGCGGGCCACCGGGCGCTGGTCGTCGGGGCCGGGTCGGGGATCGGCCGCGCCGTCGTCGACGCCTACCTCGCCGAGGGCGCGCACGTGGCGGTGCTGGAGCGCGACCACGCCAAGTGCGCAGCCCTGCGGCAGGCCGGGATCCCGACGGTGCAGGGCGACGCCACCACGGCCGAGGACTGCGCGGCGGGCGTGGCCGCTGCCGTCGAGGCGTTCGGCGGACTCGACGGCCTGGTGGTCTGCGTCGGCGTGTTCGACCAGTACCTCGGGGTCAGGGACCTGCCGGCGGCCGCCGTCGACGCCGCCTTCGACGAGATCTTCTCGGTGAACGTCCGCAGCTGCCTGCACGCCGTGCGCGCTGCGGTGGCGCACCTGGAACGCAGCCACGGCGTGATCACGCTGACCACGTCGACGTCGGCGCACTACCCGGGTCGCGGCGGTGTGCTGTACGTGGCCTCGAAGTTCGCCGTGCGGGGACTGGTCACCGCACTGGCCCACGAACTCGCCCCCGAGGTGCGGGTCAACGCGGTCGCTCCGGGTGGCACGCTCGGCACCGATTTCCGCGGCGCACGGGCACTCGGTCTCGGCGATGTCCGCCTCGCCGACACACCCGGCCGGGCGGAGTCGATGCGTGCCCGCACCCCGCTCGCGGTCGCGCTGGAACCGGCCGACCACGCCGGCGCCTACGTCTACCTCGCGTCACCGAGAGCACGCGGCGTCACCGGCACCGTGCTGCACTCCGACGGCGGAATGGGGGTGCGGTGACCGGGTTCGCCCAGGAACGCGCGCTGGTGGCTGCGGCCTGCCGAGTGCTGGCCGCGCGGGGACTCGCGGACGGGGTCCTCGGCCACGTCAGCCTGCGCACGGGCCCGAACACCCTGCTCGTGCGCTGCCGGGGCCCGCACGAGCGGGGCCTAGCGTTCACCGAACCCGCTGACATCCGCCACGTCGACCTCGACGGGGCACCGGCGGGGGAGGGGGAGCTCGCCGAGCACGCTGTGCCGAACGAGTTGCCGCTGCACACGGAGGTGCTGCGGGCCCGCCCCGACGCGCAGGCCGTCGTCCACGCCCACCCGCCCGACGTCGTCGCCGCTGATCTCGCCGGGTTGAGCATCCGGCCGATCGTGGGTGCCTTCGACATCCCCGGCGCCCAGCTCGCGGCGGGTGGTGTGCCCGTCTATCCACGTGGCGTGCTGGTGCGCAACCGGCGGCTAGCGCGGGAGATGGTCGACGCGCTGGGGGACCGGCCGGTGGTGCTGCTGCGCGGCCACGGTCTGACCAGCGCTGCGGGTGGGGTGGAGCAGGCGGTGCTGCAGGCGATCAGCGTCGACCGCCTGGCCGGGCTGGCCNTGCGCATCACCGCCTCCGGCGGGCGCCTGGTGGACCTGCCCGATGCGGATCTCNCCGAACTGCCCGANCTCGGGTCGGGTTTCACGGTGGCCACCGCGTGGCGTCACGAGCTGGCNCGGGCAGATGTCGGCGCGGATTAGGCTGGNGGGATGAGCACGGCGCCGGCGTCCCCGGACGACCCCGGGACCTCGAAGCTCCCGCCGTCGGCGATCGAGTCGGTGGACAACGCGCTGCGCCTCCTGCTGCTCTTCGCTGAGCGCCCGCGGGTCCGGTTGACCGACGTCAGCACCTACCTCGGGGTCGCCGCCTCCACCGCGCACCGGCTGCTCACCACCCTCCAGCACCGGGGGTTCGTCCGGCAGGACGCCGTGTCTCGCGCGTACGAGCCCGGAAGCGCGCTCACCATGATCGCGGCAGCGACGCAGCAGCGGGTCGACGTGCGGGTCAGGGCCCGGCCGATCCTCGAGCGACTGCACGCCACCTACGACGAGACCGTGCACCTCGGCCGCCTCGACGGGTCCGTCGTCGAGTTCCTGGACTCGATCGAGAGCACCCGCGCAGTGCGCGTCGGTTCCCGCACGGGTCGGTCGCTGCCGGCCCACTGCACGTCGACGGGCAAGGCGATGCTCAGCACCCTCTCCACCGAGGAGCTGCACCGCCGCTACCCCGACACCGAGCTCGAGGCGCTGACCGCGCGCACGATCACCTCGCGCGACGTGCTGGAGCGGGAGCTGGCCACCGCTCGCCGGCGCGGCTACGCGACGAGCATGCAGGAGAGTGAGGACGGCGTCGCCTCGGTGGCGGTTCCCGTCGTCGGCCCGAACGGTGCGCTGTTCGCCCTCAACATCTCGATGCCGACCATCCGCATGTCCGCAGCGGTGCGGACGCGCATCGCCGCCGCGCTGCAGGAAGCGGCCGCGGAGCTGACGGAGCTGCTGCGCTGAGC